>OOAO01002276.1_pt1 | contig 13237 bp, 7 predicted proteins | sample 1671821 | NCBI WGS metagenome assembly OOAO01 (sample SAMN06348196, study PRJEB24527) | human gut metagenome | biome: human gut; feature: ankylosing spondylitis patient; material: feces | host: Homo sapiens | place: China | collected 2015-10 | reverse complement strand
CCCCATCGGCAAGGAGGAGACCTTCAAGGGTATCATCGACCTGGTGGAAATGGATGCTGACATCTATTATGATGATCTGGGCAAGGACATGCGCGTGGAGCCGATCCCCGAAGATATGATGGATCTGGCTCAGGAATACCGCGAAAAGCTGCTGGACGCCGTGTCCATGTTTGACGATGAGATCATGGAGGCGTATCTGGGCGGTGAGGAAGTGCCTCTGCCCAAGATCCGTGCGGCCATCCGCAAGGCCACGACGCAGGTCAAGTTCGTCCCGATCGTGTGCGGCACGTCCTATAAGAACAAGGGCGTGCAGAAGCTGCTCGACGCCATTGTGGACTATATGCCCTCTCCCGTGGATGTTCCCGCCATCAAGGGTGTGAACCCCAAGACGGACGAGGAAGAGGAGCGTCCCTCTGACGACAATGCACCGTTCTCCGCTCTGGCGTTCAAGATCATGACGGATCCCTATGTGGGCCGCCTGAGCTTCTTCCGCGTTTATTCCGGCCATCTGACCACCGGTTCCTCCGTGCTGAACAGCACCAAGAACGTCAAGGAGCGTATCGGCCGGATCCTGCAGATGCACGCCAACCACCGGGAGGATATCGAGGAGGTCTTCTCCGGCGATATCGAGGCTGCCGTGGGTCTGAAGAACACCACCACCGGCGACACCCTGTGCGATGAAAAGGCACCCATCATCCTGGAGTCCATGGAGTTCCCCGAGCCCGTTATCCGCGTGGCCATCGAGCCCAAGACCAAGGCCGGCCAGGAGAAGATGACCATGGGCCTCATCAAGCTGGCCGAGGAGGATCCCACCTTCAAGACCTACACGGATGAGGAGACCGGCCAGACCATCATCGCCGGCATGGGCGAGCTGCACCTGGAGATCATCGTGGACCGCCTGCTGCGCGAGTTCAAGGTGGAGGCCAACGTGGGCGCACCTCAGGTTGCCTACAAGGAGACCATCAAGAAGGCCGTGGACCAGGACACCAAGTATGCCCGTCAGTCCGGCGGCAAGGGCCAGTACGGCCATGTCAAGATCCACGTGGAGCCCAACGAGTCCGGCAAGGGCTACGAGTTTGTCAACGCCATCGTGGGCGGCGCCGTTCCCAAGGAGTATATCCCGGCTGTCGACGCCGGTATCCAGGGCGCCATGAACGCCGGCGTGGTGGCCGGCTTCCCCGTGGTGGATGTGAAGGTCACCCTGTACGACGGCTCCTATCATGAGGTGGACTCCTCTGAAATGGCGTTCAAGATCGCCGGCTCCATGGCCTTCAAGGAGGCCTGCCGCAAGGCCGATCCCACGCTGCTGGAGCCCATCATGAAGGTCAGTGTCATCGTGCCCGATGAGTATATGGGCGATGTCATCGGCGACCTGAACAGCCGCCGCGGTCAGATCCAGGGTCAGGAGAGCCGTCCCGGCGCCATGCAGATCGACGCGCTGGTCCCGCTGGCCAATATGTTTGGCTATGCTACCGACCTCCGCTCCCGTACGCAGGGCCGCGGCCAGTATACGATGGAGCCCAGTCACTACGTGGAGATTCCCAAGAATATCCGGGATAAGATCGTGGAGACCCGCAATAAGCCCCAGGCGTAAGGAAAAAGGGATTGATTTTCCCTCCATTATACGGTAAAATAAGCAATGCTGAGAAAAACCGCATTGCACCCAACAGATTTTGAAAATTGACAGGAGGATTTTCAAATGGCTAAGCAGAAATTTGAAAGAACCAAGCCCCATGTTAACATCGGCACCATTGGTCACGTCGACCACGGCAAGACCACGCTGACCGCCGCCATCACCAAGGTTCTCTCTGAGACCGAGGGCTGCAAGGCTGACTTCACTGCGTTCGAGAACATCGACAAGGCTCCCGAGGAGCGCGAGCGCGGCATCACCATCAACACCTCTCACGTGGAGTATGAGACTGCCAACCGGCACTATGCCCACGTTGACTGCCCGGGCCACGCCGACTATATCAAGAACATGATCACCGGTGCTGCTCAGATGGACGGCGCCATCCTGGTCATCGCCGCCTCCGACGGCCCCATGGCTCAGACTCGTGAGCACCTGCTGCTGGCTCGCCAGGTGAACGTGCCCTCCGTGCTGGTCTTCCTGAACAAGTGCGACCAGGTGGACGATGAGGAGCTGCTGGAGCTGGTGGAGATGGAAGTTCGCGAGCTGCTGGACTTCTATGGCTTCCCCGGCGATGATACCCCCATCATCCGCGGCAGCGCTCTGAACGCCCTGGTTTCCGAGTCCACCGATCCCAACGCTCCCGAGTATGCCTGCATCAAGGAGCTGATGGACGCTGTTGATACCTGGATCCCCACTCCCGACCGCAAGGAGGATATGCCCTTCCTGATGCCCGTCGAGGACGTGTTCACCATCTCCGGCCGCGGCACCGTGGCTACCGGTCGTGTGGAGCGTGGCGTGCTGAAGCTGAACGAGAAGGTCGAGATCGTTGGTCTGTCCGACGAGAAGCGTGAGACCACCGTTACCGGTATCGAGATGTTCCACAAGCTGCTGGACTACGCTGAGGCTGGCGACAACATCGGCGCTCTGCTGCGTGGCGTGGCTAAGACCGAGATCGAGCGTGGTCAGGTTCTGTCCAAGCCCGGTTCCATTCATCCCCACACCAAGTTCGTTGGTCAGGTGTACGTTCTGACCAAGGACGAGGGTGGCCGTCACACCCCCTTCTTCAACAACTATCGTCCCCAGTTCTACTTCCGTACCACCGACGTGACCGGCATCATCTCCCTGCCCGAGGGCACTGAGATGTGCATGCCCGGCGATAACGTCGACATGAACGTGGAGCTGATCACCCCCATCGCTATCGAGACCGGTCTGCGTTTCGCTATCCGTGAGGGCGGCCGTACCGTCGGTTCCGGTGTTGTCATCGCCATCAACCAGGACTAATTGAACGAAGAACTGTGACCCCAACGGCACACCATCGGTGCAGCCAAGGGTGAAATAGTATGAGATAAGGCGCAAGCGGAAACCGCTTGCGCCTTATTTTTATGCCGTTTAGGGAGATACATTCCAATCGGAGGCGGCATCTTCTTACAAAGCGAAGAACTGAGCAATGCGACGTGGGGGAGAGCGGGGTAGAAGAAAGTGCAGCAAGGCGTTCTAATAGGGGCGAGATTCTATGGAGCGTGAAGGAGAGGAGTGTATTCTTTTAGGGCAGTGAGAAAAGGGCGGGCCGGTTGGGGGGGAAGCATAAAGTGCGGAGGGCAGAGTTCGGTGTGTGATGTTTAGCATAAGATGCGTTTTTCATTCTGCATAATAGAACGAGAAACAAAAAAGGATGAGAGCAATGACACCGCTTTTGTATGCAAAATAGTATGCCCACAGGAACTTTCTCTGAAATGTACAAAACAAGAAAAGAAATATGTAAATAACGACAAAATACGGCAGAGGATATTGACAAATGACCCATTTGGGAATAAAATACGGGCATCGACATTGTAGAACGGCGAGCGGAAATATCCGCTTACCGATGCGGCGCAAGGGAGAAGGTGTCGCATGAGTAAGCGGGCAGAGCACCGAGAGTCCGCTGCAAGTCAGAGAGAAAATCTGAAAAGGAGAAAACACTATGTCTGCTGGAGTATTCATTCTGATTCTAGTAGTGGCGATCGCAGCCTTGGTGCTGATGATCGTCAAAGCAAAGATGCATCCTGTGCTGGCGCTGTTTATTGCTGCGCTGGGTACCGGTATCGCCCTGGGTTACGGCGTCACCGGTTCCGTGGATTACATCAGCAACGGTTTTGGCGGCACGCTGGGCAGCGTGGGCATCACCATCATCCTTGGCGCCATCATTTCCATGGCCATCGAGGATACTGGCGCCGCCAAGGTCATTGCAAACTTCTTTATCAAGCTGTTCCGTGGTAAGCGCATGGAGCTGGCTCCGGCCCTGACGGCCTTCATCATGTCTATCCCCGTTTTCGGGGATATCACCATGGTGCTGACGGCCCCCATTGCCTCTATGCTCTCCAAGCGTAAGCACATCTCCATGTCCACCATGGCTTCCTTCACCGGTCTGGGCCTGTTCCTGACCCACGGTCTGGTGCCTCCCACCCCCGGCATCCTGGCCATTGCGCTGATGTTCGGCAGCGATCTGGGTATGACCATCGTCTGGGGTCTGGTCATCAGCTTCGTGGGCTTCTTCGGCACCTACTTCCTGCTGCGGAAGTGGACGGAGAAGGAGTGGATCGAGCCCAATCCTGAGTTCGTTCGTGGCATGGAGGAGACCGGTTCCGACAGCGTGGATGACATCCTCATCAAGGATCCCGGCCTGCCCCACACCGGTGAGGGCTTTCTGCCCCTGCTGCTGCCTGTGCTGCTGATCTCCGTGTCCTCCTTCGCTCAGATGTATGCCGCCGAGGGCAGCGCTATCTACACCATCTGCACCACCATCGGCAACAAGGTTATCGCTCTGTCCATCGGCCTGCTGTACTCCTTCTATCTGGGCTACAAGCAGCGCAAGATGGTGCTGGGCGTGTACGCCGACACCTACAATGAGCCCAAGGCAAAGCTGGGCGAGGTCATGCTCAACAAGTGGGTGGCCCGTGGCTTGGTGGTTTGCCTGTCTCCTCTGCTGATCACCGCTATGGGCGGCGCCTTCGGTAACGTGCTGAAGAATTCCCCCGCTCTGGAGCCCCTGTCCAAGCTCATCGCTGACAGCCCCATCCCCGCCATTCTGGTGCCTTGGGCCATTGCCGCTATTATGATGACCTCCGTGGGTTCCATGACCACCGCCGGTATGACCGCAGCCGCCATCGTGCTGCCCATGATGCCCGACCTGGGCCTGTCTTCTCTGGCCGCCGTGCTGGCCATCGGCAGTGGTACCCTGATGGGCAACCACTACAACAACTCCGGCTTCTGGGTCATGGGTCAGTTCTTCCACCTGAATACCAAGCAGTCCGTGAAGTACGTCACGGTACCCTGCGCCGTGGCTTCCGTGATCTGCCTGATCGCCGTGGTCATCCTTAACGCCGTAGGCGTCTTTGGCTGATCTCTGCGTAACTGAATCAAACGTGCATTCCCAGCCGGGGACGCTCCGTTCACCGGGGCGTCCCCGGCCGCTTTTTTCCGGGGAACCGGAACCACAGAAAGGAGAATCCTGTCATGAGTATGAACATCCGTTTTGACAACAAGGTGGCCGTCGTCACCGGCGGTACCGCCGGCATCGGCTTGGCCTGCGCCCAGCTGTTCGGCCAGTTGGGGGCCAAGGTGGCCATCTGCGGTACCAATCCTGCGAAGCTGGCTGCTGCGCTGGAGGAGCTGAAGGCGCAGGGCATCACCGCCTTCGGCGAGACCTGCGACGTGTCCGACGGAGAGTCCCTGAAGGGCTTTGCCCGCCACGCCGAGGAAGCGCTGGGCGGGCTGGACATCTGGGTCAGCAACGCCGGTGTCTATCCCCAGTACAGCATCATCGACACCCCGGAGAACGTCTGGGACAAGACGGTGGACACCAACATGAAGTCGGTGTATCTGGGCGCACGCATTGCGTATGAGGCCATGAAGGATAAGGGCGGCGTCATGCTGCTGGCCTCCTCCTTTGCGGCGGTGTTCCCCTCTGTGGGCAGCGGTGTGTATGCCGCCACCAAGTCCGCCGTAAAGTCCATGGTGAACACGCTGGCAGCGGAGCTGGCCCCCTACGGCATCCGAGTCAACGGGTATATCCCCGGCGTCATCGATACGGACATGACCCACGCACTTACCGTCAGCAACGGCGAGGCCATGAAGAGCGCCATCGCCATGCAGACCTTCGGAGAGCCCATGGATGTGGCGTGGGCGCTGGCGTTTCTGGCATCGGACTATGCCCGCTATATCACCGGCACCACGCTGGAGATCAGCGGCGGCAAGATGGGCGTGCAGAACCCCGCCAAGGCGTGGAAGGATAAGGAAGCCAGAGCGTAACGCATGAAAGGGAGGGATTTAACACGAACGTACAGAATAAGGTCATCGTTATCACCGGCGGTGCAGGCGGCATCGGCTCGGCACAGGCGAAGCTGCTGGCCCAGAATGGGGCCGAGGTCTGGATCCTGGATCTGGTGCAGGAGAAGATCGACCAGCTGGTGGAGGAGCCGAAGCGTCAGGGCGGCAAGGCCCACGGCGCCGTGGCGGATGTCACCAGCGAGGAGGAGTGGAAGACCATCGTAGAGCGCATCGTCTCCGAGAGCGGACGGCTGGATGTGGTGGTGAACAACGCCGGCATCAACATCCGCAAGCCCATCGAGGAAATGGTGAAGGACGAGTGGATGAAGATGATGGAGGTCAATACCGCCAGCGTCTTTCTGGCCACCAAGTATGTTCTGCCGGTGATGCGGAAGCAGGGGGGCGGCGCCATCATCAACACCTCCTCCATCTGCGGCCTCATCGGCCACATGAACACTCCGGAGGCCTACACGGCCACCAAGGGCGCTATCACCCTGCTGACCAAGTCTGTGGCAGCCCGGTATGGCAAGGACAACATCCGCTGCAACTCCATCCATCCCGCCACCGTGGACACGCCCTTTGTGGCGGCTCTGATGGCGGACCCGGTGAAGAAGCAGGCCCGGCTCAACGAGATCCCGCTGGGCCGCCTGACCTCTGTGGAGGATGTGGCCAATGCGGTGCTGTATCTGGCCAGCGACGAGGCGTCCTTCCTCAACGGCGTGAACCTGCCCATCGACGGCGGCGTGACGTGCTATTAAAAAATTGCGGAAGGAGTGAATGGATCCTTCCGTGAGAGATCTGCCGTCTGCTGTGCGGCACTGAGGCAAAAGAAAGCGGAGGGGGAAACCATGTTTCCCCTCCGCTTTGTGAGACGATCGGTATACAGTTGGATCGCAGGACCCGTTACAGGAGGTCATCGGCGGGCTGATAGCCGTAAAGACTGCGGGAGATGTCGGCGGAGGCCTGCCTCAGATCGTCCAGCAGTCCACCCCGCAGGGCGGTGCGGACACGGGGGGTCATGCCGGAGATGCTGATGGAGCAGGAGACCTGCCCCGGTGCGGAGAACACCGGCACTGCCACGCAGGACAGACCCACCTCCACCTCCTCGTTGTCCATGGCGTAGCCGTCGGCCCGGATGTGCCGCAGCTCCGCCTGAAGCTGACGGGGGTCCACAATGGTGTTGAAGGTCAGTGCCTTCAGCGGTCCGGCGAGGATGTGCTGCTGCTCATCCTCCGGCATATAGGCCAGAATACACTTGCCCACGCCGGTGCAGTGGAGGTAGTTTTTGGTGCCGATCTGGGTGTTGATAGACAGCGACCGGCTGGACTCCACCTTGTCCACATAGATGACGCTGTCCCCTTGAGCCACGCCGCAGTGGGCGATCTCGCCGTATTTCAGGCTGATCTGCTCCAGATAGGGGTGGACGGTGCGGATGATGCTGTTCTGGACCTTGATGGTGTTGGAGAAGCTCAGCAGCTTCAGGCTCAGCACATACTTCTGGTTATCTGCGTTCTGCTGCAGGTAGCCCAGCGTGGTCAGGGTGTTGATGAGGCCGAAGGCGGTGCTCTTGTTCAGTTCCAGTGCATCAGCGATCTCCTTGACGCTGCGCTCTCCGCCGCCGCACTGTTGAAGGTATTCCAGAATGGAGAAGGCCCGCTCCACCGACTGGATGGTTTTTGTGGTTGCCATATCTTTTCCTTCCTTGTTCGTTCTGTATCATAGAACATTGCGAACCAATCTAATTCAGACCATTATAGACCTTCTCACAGATAAAGTCAACTAATACCGGAAAACAGTCAAGTTTTTTAGAAAAGCAGAAGATATCCTATTGACAAAAGGAATCATGGATTTTATAATATTTTCAGAATGGTAAACGGCATTATAGAATAATCGTCAAACCAAGCCGCAGCCTGCGGCCAGTAACATAAGAAAAAGAGATATGTCATATTTGAAGGAGGAAACACAATGGAAAACCGTAGTAAGGCGATCCTTGGCATGGAGGACAGCGCATTTGCCCGCTCCCTGTTCAAGTCCATGGGCTACACGGACAGCGAACTGAAGGAGGGCAAGCCTCTGATCGGCATTGCCAACACCTGGAACACGCTGGTTCCCGGCCACTACAATCTGGACAAGGTGGCTGAGTATGTGAAAAACGGCATCTATGCCGCCGGCGGCACCGCTGTGGAGTTCGGCACCATCGCCGCCTGCGATGGTGTGGCACAGGGCCATGAGGGTATGCACTACATTCTGCCCTCCCGTGAGATCATCTGCGACTCCGTGGAGATCATGGCGCAGGCCCACCGGCTGGACGGTCTGGTGCTGCTGGCCTCCTGCGATAAGATCGTGCCTGCCATGCTGATGGCGGCGGCTCGTCTGGATATCCCCTGCATTGTCTGCGTGGGCGGTCCCATGCTGGGCGGCATCGAGTTCGACGGCCGTAAGTCCGACCTGACCTCCATCTCCGAGGCCCTGGGTATGCTGAAGGCCGGTAAGATCACCGAGTGCGAGTACAACTCCCTGGAGAACACCGCCTGTCCCGGCTGCGGCTCCTGTTCCTTCCTTGGCACCGCCAACACCATGTGCTGCGTGTCCGAGGCACTGGGCATGACCCTGCCCGGCGGCGCTCTGATCCCCGCTGCTTACGCCGGCCGTCTGCGCCACTCCTTCGAGTCCGGCCGTGCCATCGTGGAGCTGTGCAAGAAGGGCATCACCGCCCGCCAGATCCTCACCAAGGAGGCCATCCGCAACGCCATCAAGGTGACCATGGCCATCTGCGGCTCCACCAACGCCGTGCTGCATCTGCCCGCCATTGCCAACGAGGCGGAGCTGGATATGAACGTGCTGGAGGAGTTCGAGGCCCTCACCAAGACCACACCCCAGATCGCCAAGGTCAATCCCGCTGCCAAGCCGGAGATGGAGGCCTTCTACCGGGCCGGTGGTATCCCCCGTGTCATGCAGCATCTGGGCGACCTGCTGGATACCTCCGTCATGACCGTCAGCGGCAAGACGCTGGCCGAGAATCTGGATGGCTACGTCTACGAGTATCCGGAGGATCCTACCATCATCAAGACGGTGGAGGAGCCTTTCTCCAAGACCGGCGGCGTGGCTGTGCTGCACGGCAACCTCTGCCCCCGTACCGCCGTGTCCAAGCCCGGCGCCATCGATCCCTCCATGCACCGCTTTGTGGGTAAGGCCAAGTGCTACAACAGCGAGGAGGAGGCCGAGGAGGCCATCCTGGGCGGCAAGATCCAGGCCGGCGACGTGGTGGTCATCCGCTACGAGGGCCCCAAGGGCGGCCCCGGTATGCGTGAGATGTTCAAGGCCATGAAGTATATGTACGGTGTGGGTCTGAGCAAGTCCGCTGCCCTGATCACCGACGGCCGGTTCTCCGGCACCAACAACGGCTGCTTCGTGGGCCATATCTCCCCGGAGGCTGCCGAGGGCGGTCCTCTGGCCATCGTTCACGACGGCGACGAGATCCTCATCGACGTGGATGAGGGCGTTCTGGAGCTGCACGTCTCCGACGAGGAGATCGCTGAGCGCTACAAGACGCTGAAGCTGCCCAAGAAGAACATCCCCAACGGCTATCTGCGGCTGTATGCCAAGGTGGCTGCCTCTGCCGACGAGGGCGCTATCATCAAGGCGTAACTCAGCATCCGACAGATAGAAAAATGCCGCACCGGCTGCTGCCGGGCGACGGATACGTTAGGAGGCAATGTAATGTCTGATAAGAAAGTCATGAAAACCATGGACGGTAACGAGGCCTGTGCCACCGTTGCCTACCATTTCACCGATGTAGCCGGTATCTACCCCATCACTCCCTCTTCTCCCATGAGCGAGAAGGTGGATGAGTGGTCTGCCGCCGGTAAGAAGAATATGTTCGGCCAGCCTGTGCGGCTGGTGGAGATGCAGTCCGAGGCGGGCGCTGCCGGCGCCCTCCACGGCGTGGCGGAGGCCGGTGCGCTGGCCACCACCTTCACCTCCTCGCAGGGTCTGCTGCTGATGATCCCCAACCTGTACATCATGGCCGGTCACCGGATGCCCGCCGTGTTCCACGTGGCGGCCCGTTCCGTGGCCCAGCACGCCAACAACATCTTCGGTGACCATCAGGATGTCATGAGCTGCCGTACCACCGGCGTCACCATGATGTCCACCGGCAGCGTGCAGGAGGTCATGGATCTGGCCGCCGTGGCCCACCTGACCACTATCAAGACCCGTGTACCCTTCATCCACTTCCACGACGGCTTCCGCACCAGCCACGAGATCCAGAAGATCGAGGTCATCGATCTGGACAAGGTGGAGAAGCTGCTGGACCGTCAGGCGCTGGAGGACTATCATGCCATCGCCATGAACCCGGAGCATCCGGTGATGCGTACCACCGTGCAGGGCCCCGACGTCTACTACCAGTCTCAGGAGGCCAACAACGGCGCCTATGACAGCATCCCCGCTGTGGTGGAGGGGTATATGCAGGGCATCAACGAGATCACCGGCCGGGACTACCACATCTTCAACTACTATGGTGCCGAGGATGCCGACCGTGTCATGGTGATGATGGGCTCCGCCTGCGAGTGCGCCCGTGAGGTGGTGGACTATCTGTGTGCCAAGGGCGAGAAGGTGGGCCTGATGCAGATCCATCTGTTCCGCCCCTTCGACATGGAGTATTTCCTGAACGCCCTGCCCAAGACGGTGAAGAAGATCGCCGCCATGGACCGCTCCAAGGAGCCGGGTGCCATTGCCGGTGCTGTGTATCTGGATGTGTGCGCCGCCTTTGCCAACCGTGCCGATGCTCCGGAGATCTACGGCGGCCGCTATGGTCTGGCCTCCAAGGACGTGACACCCGCCCAGCTGAAGGCCGTGTTCGACAACATGAAGGATGAAGGCGGCAAGCACCTGTTCACCATCGGTGTCAACGACGACGTGACCCATCTGTCTCTGGATGTCCATGAGCCTCTCATCACCGAGTCCGCCGACACCGTGTCCTGCAAGTTCTGGGGTCTGGGCTCCGACGGTACGGTGGGTGCCAATAAGAACTCCGCCAAGATCATCGGCGACTACGCCGGTATGTATACGCAGGCCTACTTCGAGTACGACTCCAAGAAGTCCTACGGCATCACCAAGAGCCACCTGCGGTTCAGTAAGAGCCCCATCCGCTCCACCTATCTCATCAAGGCGGCGGATTTTCTGGCCTGCCACTCCCAGTCCTACATCACTCGCTACGACATGATCCACGAGATCAAGGACGGCGGCACCTTCCTGCTGAACACCTCTTGGACCGAGGAGGAACTGGCGGAGAAGCTGCCCGGCGACGTCAAGCAGTACATCGCCCGCCACAACGTGCAATTTTACATCGTGGACGCCAACCGTCTGGCCCGTGAGCTGGGCTTGGGCAACCACGCCAACATGATCCTGCAGGCCGCCTTCTTCAAGCTCTCCGGTGTGATGCCGGTGGAGGACGCCGTGCGCCATATGAAGGAGGCTGTGCAAAAGACCTACGCCAAGAAGGGCGAAAAGGTGGTCAACATGAACATGGCCGCCGTGGACGCCGGTATCAACAGCCCTGTGAAGGTCAACGTTCCCGCTGACTGGGCGAATGCCGCCGACGACCGCACCGTGGACGAGAGCCTGCCGGATGTGGTGAAGAACATCGTGGTCCCCTGCAACCGTCAGCGTGGCGACGATCTGCCTGTATCCGCCTTCCTGCCCTATCAGGACGGCACCTATCCGCTGGGTACCTCCAAGTACGACAAGCGTGGCATTGCTGCCTTCCTGCCCCAGTGGGACAGCAACAAGTGCCTGCAGTGCAACCAGTGTACCTTTGTCTGCCCCCATGCCGCCATCCGGGCCTATCTGGTGGACGAGGAGGAGGCCGCTGCGGCTCCCGCCGCCTTCACCACCGTTCCCGCCAAGGGAGCCAAGGGCTTGCAGTACCGCCTGCAGGTCAGCACGCTGGACTGCACCGGCTGTGGCAGCTGCGCTGCTTCCTGCCTTGCCAAGGATAAGGCCTTGACGATGCAGCCTGTGGATGATACTATGTATGATGAAACCAATTGGAACTATGCCCTGTCCCTGAAGGACAAGCCCGGTGTGTTCGACCGCAAGACCCTCAAGGGCAGCCAGTTCAGCCAGCCGCTGGTGGAGTTCTCCGGCGCCTGCGCCGGCTGCGGCGAGACCCCCTATGCCAAGCTCATCACCCAGCTGTACGGCGAAAAGACCTACTGGGTCAACGGCGTGGGCTGCTCTCTGGCTTGGGCCGGTGCATTCCCGTCCCTGCCCTATACCAAGAACAAGGAGGGCCGTGGCCCTGCCTTCTATGGCACCCTGTTCGAGGATCAGGCCGAGAACGGTCTGGGTGTGGTGCTGGCTACCAAGCAGCGCCGGGCCTACGTCAAGCAGGTGGCTCAGCAGCTGCTGCCGCTGGTCTCCGGCACGGAGCTGGAGGGTGCCATCCACGCATGGCTGGCCTCCTTCGACAATCTGGATGCCAACGATGCCGATGCCCGCAAGCTGACGGCGGCTCTGGAGTCCGCCTCCCTCACCGGTGAGGCTGCCGAGCTGGCCGAGAAGCTGCTGAAGAACAAGGATCAGCTGGGCAAGAAGGTGGTATGGCTTTTCGGCGGCGACGGCTGGGCCTACGACATCGGCTACGGTGGACTGGATCACGTCATGGCCTCCGGCGAGGATATCAACGTCTTTGTGGTGGATACCGAGGTGTACTCCAACACCGGCGGCCAGTCCTCCAAGGCCACGCCTGTGGGTGCCTCCGCCAAGTTCGCTGACGGCGGCAAAAAGACTGCCAAGAAGGATCTGGGCCGTCTGATGATGACCTATCCCAACGTGTATGTGGCCTCCGTGGCCATGGGCGCCAATCCCGCTCAGCTGATGAAGGCCGTCACCGAGGCTGTGGCACACAAGGGTCCCTCCATCGTCATCGCCTACGCCCCCTGCATCAACCACGGCATCAAGGCCGGCATGAACAACGTGCAGGCCGAGATGAAGAAGGCTGTGGACTGCGGCCTGTGGCCCCTGTACCGCTACGATCCCAACAAGACCGAAAAGCCCTTCTCTCTGGACTATAAGAAGCCCTCTGTGCCTGTGGAGGAGTTCTTCAACGGCGAGGTCCGCTATGCCGGCCTGAAGATCAAGTATCCGGAGACGGCGGCCAAGCTCTTTGCCGAGGCTCAGGTGGAGGCGGATGCCCGCTATGAGACCTATGTGGCGCTGGCGCACAGCTACAACAAGGACTAAAATACAGATAGAAAAAATCACAGCGTGACCCACCGGGACAGACGGCGCAAGCCGTCT
>OOAO01002272.1_pt1 | contig 13274 bp, 13 predicted proteins | sample 1671821 | NCBI WGS metagenome assembly OOAO01 (sample SAMN06348196, study PRJEB24527) | human gut metagenome | biome: human gut; feature: ankylosing spondylitis patient; material: feces | host: Homo sapiens | place: China | collected 2015-10 | reverse complement strand
CTTCTCCGTTTCACCGGTGTCGCCGGCCTTCACCTTGATCACAAACGTTCGGGAGCCGGGCTTGACAATGGCCACATACGTATGCTGCTGAGCGGAAGTTCCCGCTGCCGAGGCGCTATAGGCGTTGATCGTCTGCGATTCAGAGGCACCGGTGGCAATCCCCGTACCCTCCAGGCTTGCCGTGCCGGGAAGCTTCTTGTCACTATCATTATTTCCATACTTCACCACCAGGGTCACCTTCGCCGCTTCTGGAGCGAACGAGAACGTAGCCTTATTGCCATCGAGTACTCCTGTAGCCGTCAGCCGGTTGCTTTTCCAGAAATTGGTGGCTGTGCGCTGATCGGTTAGAATCCGGGTAAACGCCGTAGGATACGAAGCCGTAAACGTTTCACTACCGGTAGTGGTGAGCGCTGTTTGTCCGCTTGCGGGTTGCCAGGTGCCGGTTGTGCCGGTGACCACCCGTTGGTAGTCGGCAGTTTTCGTGCCGTCCGTAATCCGGATGACATCACCCGCTACAAATTCACTTTTATCATAATCATCGGCATGCGAGTCTGCCGCCGCACGGGTAGCGGGACTCCCCACCTCCGCCGATACTTCCAACGGACGGGGCAAAGCATCCTCTTGCGAGCAGGCGGCCAGCAGAATCGGGAAGAACAGGCAGAGAGCCGCCCCGGATACCGATAGGATTCTATTCTTTTTCTTTTTCATGGGGTTACATCAAACTAATATTACATCAAACTAAGTTACATCAACTTAAGGTTCCTGTATGCGATTCCCCGCTTTGCCACTCTTTGATCTCCTGACCGGTGGGAACCAGCACATTATTTTTCAGGGTGAGCGTATAGGTGTAGTGGCTGTTCGCCGCCCTTGCGCAAGTGAGGGTGACGTCATAGACCACTCCGTTAGCATCCGTCACCGATACCTCTATCGACTGCTGGGAATCAAGCGGGGCGATAATGCCATGCCAGGTATATTTCGCATCGCCTGTACCGCCGGGGTGATACAGGTAGACGGTTTCATCCTTGCTTGCTCCTCCGGAGTAAAGCCCCTTCCCGGTTACGGTCATACTCGTAAAATCCTTGGACAGTGTGTTCTTTCCCGAAAACTTCAGGGTCAGCTTCACGCCTTTGTGCACAAAGGCGCTTTCGCCTGTAAAGGAGAGTGTTCCGTCACGGCCGATCGTCACCTTCTCAGGAGTCTCCAGCAGATTGCTCAGGCGGTAGTCCTCACCTCCCGCCTTTCGCTGGTCGGCACGGATACCCGAGTATTCGATAGGGTAACTCGCCTGGTAGGTGGCTCCGGACTCAACGAGCAGCTCCGTACCCGTCACCGAAGGTTTCCACTCGCCCGTACTGCTGCCGGAAGAAGCGGCGTTCAAGGTGTAGTCCACCGGAGTGGATGACGAGCCGTTCCGCGAGCGGATGATACGGATTTTGTCACCTGCGGCAAAGGTGCTGCGGTCGTAACCGTTGTCGGCTGCCACGGCACGGGTCCCGGCTGCCACGGCCGCCCGGGTCTCAGACTCCCGGCCTTCACCGGAAGCGCAGATCGCGGCGGACACCGTAAGCGGAGTCCCTTCGGGCAACGAAGGGGTCAGCGCATTGTCCGAACAGCCTGCGGTAAGCAGCAGGCAGCCTAAAACCGTTTGGTATAATCTATCTGTTTTCATACTGAATCATTCATTCTGAATCATTTGTCATTTGTCATTCTGAATCATTTGTCATTCTGAACCATTTATTGTTCTGAATCATTTGTCATTCTGAATCATTTGTTTCATTGCCAGCCGGGATCTACGTCACTGCTCCCCCCGGAAACTTCCGTCCACCCTTTTATATCGACAGGTTGCAGGCTGATTCCCCGTTCGCCGAGCGTCAAGGTATAGACGTAGCGATATCCTTTCTGCCATGCCGGGTTGAAGGCATTGGTCGAGAGGGTAAGATCCCGTTCGGTAGCGTCCGAGCTTTGTTCACCCAGTGTCAGCGTCAACGTCACCTGCGTGCCCGAAGCTGCCTCAGCCTTCGGAGCCACCAGCCCGTAGGCCACTGTAACGGGGCCCGAGGTGCCGACCTGTTGCGGATGGGCCGATGGGGTAAAAGAGATTTCACCCACCGCGGCCAGTCCGGACAAAGCGCCATCCGTCAGGGACATCGTGCCGGCCGATCCGGATCCGGAAGCAGTCGTACAGTAGAAAGGAGTAGCGCTGCCCGCTGCCGTAAGCTTAATCTTCTTTACATAATCGTATGTCGGATCCGGGGTGCGGTCGTTCGCGTTCTGAATGCGGAACACGACTTGCGACAAGGCGTGTTGCAGATAGAGGGTCGGCGAAGCAGACAGGCTGTTGGCGGTAACCACCGTAGCCGAACCTACGGTAGCGCTGCCGGAACCGTAAAGATAATCGGCGGTAGAACAGTCGTAGGTATTTCCTCCGTCGAAGGTTTGCCCGGCAGGCACGCTGACGGGGAGAGCAGGCAAGACAGTACTGCTACTGCCACCGCTGCCGCTACCACTGTTGCCTCCGCTACCACTGCCGCCATCGCTCTTCAAGGCTGTCGCAGCGGGTGCCCAGGCATAGACCGTTGCTTTTGCAAGGCTGACGTAGGTAGAAGGATTGCTCGTCCACTTCGTACCGGAATCCGCTTTCGTGAAGGTCGCTCCCCCGGCGTTGCTGCCCGGATAGAGACTGCCGTCCGCAGCGGCGAGGTAGATGCCAATGGTGCTGATCCGGTCTGCACCCGTACCAACATCGTTGATCATGCTACGGGTGGAGGCGAGCGTGGCACCGGCATGAACACCGGGCTGCAAGAGGACGGCATCGCCGTCGGTGAGAACGGAGTTCTCACCGGAACAGGCTATGCAAAACAGGGATGCGGTCCCAAGGAGCAAAAGAATGAATACGTTCTTCATCTATTATCTTGTTGAGTTTTTCTTCTATCACTTTATATCCAGGTCCGTGCTTGACGTAACCGTTGTCCATTGTGTCACGGTCACACTCGAAATAACGAGTTCGGAACCACTGAGCTTGACGGTGTACAGGTAATTCTTTCCGGCCTCCCATTTACTGTCGCTACCAGGCAGGGCGACTTTATAATCCTGAGCATCAATCGTCAGCGTAGCTTCCACGGTCGACTTATCGGCCGTGCTTTCAGGCAGGACGAGGATACTGGCTTTCTTGGCGTTATTTTTGGCGGTGGTTCTGGCCTGATCCGTGTCAGCCGCTGCTTTGGACAACGTATAGTTTGCTATATCACGTGTATAGGTCACTGCGACCGGAGAGCTACCTGCAGTGATCGTACCATCCTTAATTTTCATTGTAGGGTTGGTACCCCCATTATTTAGTACATTTTTAGTATCTCCACTTTTATTGGCTAATACCAGTTTGGAAAATGTACCGGTATTTTTATAGGTATGATCCGCATATACCCGGAAGCTGACCATCGCAAGGGCGTGCTTCATGGCGAGCGTCACCTTTCCGGTTTTACTATCACTACCGTTTTTATAGCTGGCTTTCACCGCAGTACTCTGATCGGCATACATATAGTCCACCTCTCCGGAGGCTGCGAGAATCTTATCTTTTGTACTGGTTTGACTGTCCGAATTGTCAGTGGATTGAAAGTCGATCTTGGCGTTAGGACTTCCAGTAGACCCCGGAAATACAGAGATATTGATCGTGGAATTATCAGTGTATTCACCACTTGAACCACTGGCCTTCAGCGCAGTACTGCCACTCTGAAATTCACCATTACTACCCGGTTGATACGCCGGATAATGCGCATAGATCGTAGCCTCTTCCGCCGAAAGATAGATTTTATCGGTCGTGCTGCTATTGCCCCATTTCGAAGAGCTGTAAGTGTACACCCCATAGTTATTCGTTGTCTTATTCGTCGTTTTGCTGTTGGCATACACCGCGATGCTTCCTAATGCATTCCCTACAGCCGATACATCCGAGCCGGCATCTATCGCGCCGCGTGTCAACACCACCTGTGGCGACACCTGCAATTCCGCCACCCCGGTATCCTGTCCTTCGGGCAAGATGCTTTCACTGCATCCGACAGCCAACAGCAATGCCGGAAGAGCCATAAGCCAATGATATTTCGTTTGGTTAATCATCATGTTCGTTTTATCTTTTTTTAAATTCATGTATCTAATCCGCATCCAGAGTGCCGTCAACAGTCACCGGAGCCCACGCCTGCACCGTTACCGAAGTGATTCCCAGTTCATGGTCGCCGATGTTCAGCGTCACTACATGTGACATGCCCGCCTGCAACGGATTTTTCCCGCTTGCGTTGGAATCACCGAACGTAAGCGACACATTATCGAATGTACCTATTGATGTTTCTACTTTCAGCGTATACGTGTTGCTTCCGCCTCCATTGCCGTTGTTTCCGCCGGCTTCCAACGGAGGGAGTAAAAGTTGCCCCGCAGATACCGGAGTCTGGCCGGTCACTTCCGTTCCTTCTCCGGCTCCGTTCTGCGTAAGATCCACCGTCAGTCCCTGGGGATGTTCGGTTGTGGTGGAGAACGTCACCTCTCCCGTAGCCAGCTTCAACGAGGCAAGCGGTTTCGCCTCCTTCACCGTGATACTCTTCACCCATACCGACACCCCGTTTTGAAGCGTCTTCTTCGCTTGAAAAGAGAGTTGCGTCAATTGATGATCGAACACCAGTGAAGGAAAGTGCCCGTCCGCCCAGCGGTTTCCCTGTATCTGAGAAGCGTAAAGCAGATCGGTCTGCCCTGTGAGTACAAAGGAAACCGTACCGGCATAAGTGCCCGTTCCACTGCCCGAAGCGGCTTTATCCGGCTCGGCGTAGGGGGCGTAGCTTACCAGATAGAGCCAAGCTCCCCAACGGGGATAAATGGGCGCTGCCTTACCGGCATTGCCCCAACTGACTTCACCGTTGATCCCGACAGTTCCTTTCCAGACACCCTCTTCGGCGGCAACCACCGGAGTGGTGTAGTCTCCCCCGGTTCGGGAAAATACCATGGCGGCCTCAAACTCCGCCTGAGGCTTGCTGCCTGCCGAGACCGCCGCCCTCGACGATACATCGCCCTCCAGAGCGGAAAGCTCCACCGGAACCTCCTCCTCACCCATCAGCGAGGAACGGTCCGCGTCGGAGCAACCTGCCAGGAAAACTCCCGGCAGGCAGAAAAAGACAAAAAGCGAAATATGGCGTTTCATGATCATGGCAGACATTTTATGTGAATCAGTTCAGATCGGCATGGCCGGCATCACCCGCTACCCAGTCGGTTACAGTGGCGGTTACGGTCATCTTCGTAGCATCCGCCGGAGTCAGAGGCTCGGTCACGTTCAGGGTGATCAGGTGTGACTTACCGGCCTCGGTAGACAGGTCTGTTGTATTATCCTGCTTTTTGATTGTCACATTACTGAAAGTGATATCAGTGCCTCCCACAGAGATCACCGCATCGATCACGACTTGGCCCGAAGCCTGGATCATCAACGGATTACCTACCCGCACAGCATCTGCACCCAGCGCCACACTGGAAATACCACCCACATTCATCACAGCGGCATCCGTCCACTTGCTCACACCGGCCTTACCCGAAGCCGGAGCTACGTTGACCTCTGCAGGCACCTGTGCGTCCTGCACGCTGATTTTCTTTAAGCTGACGGTTTTATCGGTCCATTCGCCACCACTTGCCTGAGTGGTGAGCTTCATCTCAAAGTTGAGCTGGGTGGTCAGGTGCTTGAACGTAAGTTCAGGGTTACTTGCAGAACTGCTGCTACCGGCCTCCGCCGCGTCGGCGAGCATCACGTCCTGCTCCCCGTCTGTTTGGGGAATCGTCACCGTTGTACCGCTAACCGTTCCCGCAGGAGCCACAGCCGCCAGCCAAGACTTCGTGCTGGCAGTCGTATGGTAATAAAGAATCGGGTTGAGTGACACCGTGGCCTTAGAACCCGCCTTGAAAGAGGCGGTGGAAACCGTGGCACGGGTTTTCAGTTTGTTCTGTCCGTTTTCTTCCTTCACTTCATTGGCAAGCACCGGAGAAAACTGAGTCCAATCAGCAGCCTGCTCACCGTCAGCCACCAGCACCGTAGCCGTCACATCACTGCCTACGCCCACCGCCGCGCGGGTCTTCACCATGCCCTGCACGCTTTGCGACACTTGGATAGGAGTCGCGTTCACCGGATTCTCGGGCAAAAGGTCATTGTCATTGCTTGAGCAGCTTGCCAGCAAAAGGGCCATAGCCGCCACACTTAGTTTCGTTTTCATTGTTTTCTAAAAGTTTTATAGTTAATAAATATGTCTATTGTCAGTAAAAACGTTTATTGTTCTGTTTCGGCAGACCGATTGTCCACCAGTTCCCCACTGCCGGAGTCACCCTCCTGCCACCGTCCGACCGTAGCGACAGCTACAATCTCCACCGGATCGGGAATGACGGGATCGGGAAGTTCCACCCGGACGGTATAAGCCGTTCCGCCTTCCCCCTCCCCGCCTTCGAACCGTACGGGAAGGGCACGGTATTCGCGGTCGTGTGTCCGGTCATCGTCTACCGAAAGCACCAGGTCGATGGTCAGCGTAGCGGAAGGCTGCACCAGCACATAGCCCGGCAGCGTCAGCTTGTTGCCGTCAAACGGAAGGCCCTCCGCCTCTTCGCCCGCTTCATAAACGGGCACGCTCACCGTGCGCTCACCCGGCAAGAGCGACTCTTCGGCCAGGGAGAGGGTCACCTCGTCCGTCAGTCCGTTCAGATGGAGCGACCGCACACGGAGCGCCCCGGTATCTTCGGCCTCTACCGTGAGTGTAAAGATCAGTTGCGTCAGCAAGTGCCGATACAGGAGCGATTGGCTGTCGGACTCCCCGAAAGGAGCGGAAAGCGATCCGTTCTGTTCGCCCGTCAGCATCAGGTCTTCTTCTCCCGTCAGGCGGTAAGTCAGCCGCCCGTCAGCCGTCAGCGGTGCCGGAGGATAGTATCCCCGCAGATAGAGCGCCGAGCCGTCCGACGGATAGTAGCGTTCGGGCATCAGGCGGATCTCGTTGTCCGTGGCAATGCCGTCCCAGCTCCCGTCGTACTGTCCCGTACGTACACCGTAAGCGACACACACCGGGGTATCGCCGAAAACGTCCACCGTCGCACGGGTACGGATACCCGTAAAGAGACGGATGGGAACCGGCTCCGGTTCCGGACGCGGTTCGAGCGAGCGCTCCGTACACGAGAAGAGAAGCTGGGAAAGAAAGGCAGCTTTCAGTATGTATTTCAGTTTGAGTATCATATTCCCATTGTATTTCTAAAACCTATATCCCAGCCCCAGGTTGATCCCCGTCAGGCCCCAACGGACGAAGGAGGCCGGATGGTGATAGTATGCGTGAGGAGGTTCGTTATCATAAGCCTTGGCGGACGAATGGAGGTATCCCCCGCGCACTCCCGCCTCGATGCCCCAATGACGGGACAGGGGGACATACACGCCTGCGGAGAGTCCCGCATGCCAGTAACGTCCGGTGCGGCTTCTGCCTGTGGCGTCCGTATCGCCTGCGGGCGAGGGACGGTAATCGAAATCGCCCGACTGACCGTAGACACCCAGATAGAACCAACGGTAACGCCCGTCACCTTTCAGCCACAAACGGGGTTCGAGGCTGTAGCCGGAGACGCCCCAGAAACGGTGATCGCGCCCGCCTTTCCAGTCTGAATACGCCGCAGAGGCCATCACAGACCAACGGCGGGCAAAGTGAAGCTCCAGCGCCAGGTTGGGCCTGAAAGCTCCCAGGCGGCCTTCCGCCGTCAGCCCCGACCAGTCGGCAAGGTTCGTCTTCAGGGAGAAGACCATCCGACGCGGATTTTCTGCTCCCGACCCCGCAACCGTACCGGGATGACCGGCCGGACCGACCGGTACAAAAAGTGGGGGGCGGGCACGGGCGGTTGTCCGGAGCAGATGGGACCGCAGGAGGCAAAAGCGGATATCGGGAGGCATACATGCCATAGTTGCGGCGGGCGGCGGATAAAGTATCCGCACCCGCAGGCTCGCGCAGGCAGACAATCACCACGTCGCGCTCTTCGCCGGGATAGCATACGGCATGGTTGTGAGTCACGAAATACTCCTCTTTCATGCCCTTGCGGGTGATCAGTTCGGACTTCACACGGCTGCTACGCACATAGGCCAGCCAAAGATTGTCGTGTACGCTCCCGCCCGAAGTGCAATGACCGTCTACATAGATACGCATCTTCCCGTCGGCGATAGGGCCACGGAAAGAAGAGACAGCGGCAAACAGGCGTTTCAGCTCGTGATTGTTGCCTTGATAGTCGGCATACAGAACGTCACGCCCCTGTACAAAACGGAACGTGTGCAACGAATCGCAGTCCGAAACCGCACGTGTGCCGACACCCCGACCGCAGACCGGTGCGGAGAGCAAAAGGATATATCCGAGCAGCAGTAAAATTCTGTTCATGGCGGCAATCTCTAAAAAACGGTTTACAAACAAAGTTCTGTCAAATGGATTTCACTGAATATGCTGCGCATCATCTGGTTGACAACCCCCATACGGGAGGCCACCGACCCATAACGGCCATAGACACGCTGCTCGTCTACATCCGGAGAAACCGGACACACCCCCTCGTGCAGGATCAGCAACAAGGACAGCAGGTCGATGGAGCCCAAAGGCTTGCACAGTTCATAAGAAACGGGACTATCGGGAGATTCCGGGCATATACAGCGAATCAGCCCTCCACGCTCCAACAGGGGAAGGAGGACAGAAACATTCCGGAAAGCGCAATCGGAAGAATCAGGAGGACAAGATATGCCGGCATCACGGTAATAGATGTAACGAAGCACCCTGATAGCCTCCTGGGTTAAAATTGTAAGCATAACTTTTTGTTTTGTTTGTGAAGACCGTTACTTTGTAGGTAACGGCATTTAACAAATATCTGAAACAGACAACGTTCTAAACCGAATAATTAGATTTAAACAATAAAAGGCATCCGATGATGGCAATAAAATGTTCATCCACGTTAAATTACACCAACGCGGACAACCCTTCTTATTGCTTTTTTAAGAGAAAATAGGGAAAACTAATGCTAAGCATGCATCTTTTTTAAAATTAATTATCTTTTTATTGAAAAACTTGCCTTTTTATTTGTTTGTGTGAAAAATAATATCCAATTTTGCAGCAATTATTCATTGCCGTTACCTACAAAGTAACAGACTATTTATATCCCTGTATATAAGTGTAATACATTCAAATCATTTTATCTTTAAACTGCATTCAGCACATAGTTGAGTATCTTCCTGTTTGTCCGATCTACTTCCCTATCCCCGAAAGGTTTCAGGTAAGTTTCCGTAACTTTCACCGAAGAGTGTCCCAGCCCACGGCTGATCACTCCCACGGGCGTCTCCTGATGAAAGGCAATCGTGGCCCACGTGTGGCGCGCGGTGTATGAACTGAGCCTGCCGCCCAATCTCAAATCCACCGACACCCGTTCCAACCGGCGGTTCAGGTTACGCAACGCATATTGGTACTCCTGATAAGGAGTCAATGCCTTCTTTGTATGCCGCTTTCGGGTGCGGGGCTGCCCCAAAATAGGCAACAGATAACTCGGATGGCAGTTCTCAACCATCCTCCTATTGATAATTTCCATCGCCTCACGGGGCACGCTAATGCTGACCTCCTGCCCCGTTTTATGCCGGCAGTAGGTCAGCACCCCCTTGTCAAGATTGCTCCTGCGCAGGTGTGCCAGATCGACAAACGGGATGCCCCGCAGCATAAACATCAGTACAAACCAGTCCACAGCCTTCGCCGAGGCCGATTCATCCGGACACCCCGACATGCGGATCATACGCCCCACCGTGCGGGCATCCACGGCACGCTTCACGTCGGAGCGCGTACCGGTGTATACCTTATCGAAAAGCCCGGTGACATATCCCGGACGCCCCTTCATCCCCCGGTTGTAGCCCGCACGCAGGGCACGCATATAAGTCGATACCGTGTTCCAGCTCAACCGCTTGCCCAGCAGCCAATGTTCATACTTGCCCAGAAACACCGGAGTCACCTCTTCAAATCCGATCTCCTCTTTTCCTGCACTCTCCCTGAGCGTACGCAGCATATTATGGTAGATACGCCGGGCCGGTTCACGTCCCTCTTCACGGAGCCTTTCAATCTCCGAAATCATAAATACTGTTAATGTTTCATTCATCTTATTCCTTGTTTTTAGTTTACAAATCTTCTTTAAATATAAATTGTGTAAATAGTCGGATAACCGAATCTATATCTTTACAAAAAACATCTAAAGAGACTTTGCAGAACAATCCCCAGGACGATATGCTATGCTCTTTTTGTATATCTTTGCCGATCCTAACGTCGTTTTAACAAACATTGGCATCCAGCCATCCCATACAAACCTCAAAGTAAGATGAAAAAGAGCATCCAGGACCTGAAAGAGTCATTAAGAAAGAAGGAAGAGAAACAACAGCGACTGCGTGAAAAAGAAGAATTGATAGAAAAAGACATCCGTGTGCTGCGCTACCTGATAGTTAGGGAGGAACAAGCCGCCTCACCACAAGCCCCCCGGAAACGAAAAATCACCCGAAAACAGGTAGGCAGCTTTTTCAGCCGGATCGCCCTATTTTATGAAGACCTGCAACGACGCCTGAACCTCCGCATCACTTACCGCTGCTTCTGCCGCTGGCTCTGCACCCGCTACGAGTTCGAATCACGCTATCACGACCGCCACAAACTGTCGCCTTGCACGATACTGGGGTATTTTAAGAGAGAAAGAGGAGGATAAAAGCCGTATACATAGAGACTAAACTAAAAACACTCTCTATGATTTATCCAGGATGAAAGATGCACACAGATTACTTTGCCATCCGACTTGCCGAAATCACCAGCGAGCACGAAGACTCTCCCAGAGCTATTGTGCTTCGTCACGGATCCATCGTCTCGCACATAGCATCCATCCTGACTGCTTTGTGTCAGTGTGTATGTTTCCTTGAAGAGGAATCATAAGAACGCATCATTCTCCTATCACCCACTCTCCAATATTCCGTTCCTCCTTCTCGAAGGCTACACCCACCTTCACTACTTTCCGTCCGTCCGCCTGATAGGGCAGCAGATATCCCTTTTCATCAATCTGCCTCAAGGCAGCCTCGGCACTGTCGTTCAGCTTGAACTCAAACACGTAGATGTAGTCCGGTGTCTTCACCACCGCATCGGCACGCCCCCGGGCACTCCGGACCTCCGTCTCCGTAAACTGCCCCATAAGCTGGAAGACGAGGTAGAACACCGTCTGATAATGCCGCTCCGTGCGGTCGTTCAGGTCGTAGGGGATACCGGCAAAGAAGCAGCGCAGGCGCGTGAGGAAAGCGTCCACATCGCCGCTCTCCAACTCGCGGATGAACTTGCCGATATAGAACGAGGTGTCTGTCTGGGCTATAGGAGTGTAGAAGGGACTGACGAAGTTGAGGAAACCATATTTCACCTCCTCGTTGGGGAACCCCAGCGTGTACATCCGGAAGCGCTCGTCGTAGTCCTTAATCGTCAGATATCCGCTCTGATAAATCATGGGTATCGGATTGTTTATATCCGCGCGGTCGTCGCTCAGCGAAGCCTCATTCACCTCAATGCCCTCCATCTCCCTCAGGTCGAAATCGGTCTTCTGCAGCATCTCCACCAGGAAGGTGGGCGTGCCGCTCGCAAACCAGTAATTGCCATACGAACGCTTCTGCAAGGCACTCAACACGCTGAAGGGATTGTACATGGAGGTGAATTCCTCGTCTTTGGTGAACCGGTATCCGTCATATTGGCGAGTCAGCCGGTCCATCACCTGCCGGCAGGTCGCATTACTTTTCACTGCCAGGGCTTCCAATTCTGGAGAGAAGGTAGCTTCTATCTCCGCACGGGTCATGCCGCAGAGGGTGTTATAGTCGAGGTCGAAACTGATATCGTTCAGTTGGTTCAGATTACTGAAAATGCCCATTTGCGCGAACTTGGTCACTCCGGTGATGAAGACGAACTGCAACCAGGGGTCGGCATCTTTGAGCACAGTATAGAAAGCGGTCAGCGTCTCCCTGAAGTCGTGTTGCAACTCCTGACTGTCGAACGAACGCAGCAAGGGTTTGTCATATTCGTCGATAAGCACCACCACGCGGCGCCCCGTCTGTTCGCAGGCGCGCCGGATGACGGTCATGAAACGTCCGGAGTGCGTAATGCCTTCCCCTCCCGTCCGGTATAACTCTTCCCACTGCCGCAACTGCCGCTCAAGTATATCGATCAGCCCCTCACGACTGTCATACTTCTCCGCATTGAGGCTGAGATGCAGCACGGGATATTGTAGCCACTCTTTTTCCAATTTCTCGATAGCCAATCCGCGGAAGAGTTCCTTCTTACCTTGAAAGTACGCCTCGAAAGAAGAAAGCAACAGGCTTTTGCCAAAGCGGCGGGGACGGTTCAGGAAACAGGGATTGCCCGCTTGAGCCAGTCGGTAAATCAATGCGGTCTTATCTACATAAAGGAAATTTTCGGAGCGCAGTTTCTCAAAACTCTGTATCCCTATCGGGAGTTTTCTAAGCGGGGCATTGATCAGTGTATCATGGGGCATTGAAGTTAGTCTTTTGCAAATGTACACAATTATTTTTTAGATTCTCACACGTGGTTACAAGAATGTAAGGGATGCCACAATTGTCCCTTCTTTATTATCCTTATACCCATGAATACAAAGATAACATTTTCTTTTGTATTTTACGTATTGTGTCTTAAAATTCAACAATCCACTTTTCAATGTTGCGGGTTTTGGCACTGAAGTTTACACCAATCTTAAAAAGTTTACGGCTGTCTGCCGCAAAAGGTTGCGCATAATGTTTCTCGTTGATCTGGCGGAGAGCTTCTTCAGCGGTACCATCCAGTTTGAATTCCATCACATAAATAAATTTATCTGTTTGCAAAACGAGATCGATGCGCCCTTCACTTGTGCGATATTCCACATTGGTATAGAACCCCATTAACTTGAAGACAACGAAAAGCACATTCTGGTAATGGAGTTCCTGCTCGCGAATTATCTCGTAAGTGGTATCCGCAAAGAAACTTTGCAAACGGCGGAAGAAAGAGTCATAGTCTCCGGCGCGAATCTCACGGACAAACTTCTGAACTTCAAACGGAGCTTCTACCTTATCGGTATTCGCATAGTAGGGAAGCAGGAATTTCATGAACCCCTCCTCCACTTCACGGTTCGGGAATCCCAAACGGTAAATTCCAAATTCACGGTCATACCCCTTAATGGTAAGGTAACCGCTTTGATAAATCACAGGAATAGGATTGGTAGAGGAAGAG
>OOAO01002258.1_pt1 | contig 13379 bp, 14 predicted proteins | sample 1671821 | NCBI WGS metagenome assembly OOAO01 (sample SAMN06348196, study PRJEB24527) | human gut metagenome | biome: human gut; feature: ankylosing spondylitis patient; material: feces | host: Homo sapiens | place: China | collected 2015-10 | reverse complement strand
CAAAAGAGAACAATCAGCCTTAATGAAAGAGCGCTCTGCCCCGCGCGGAGCGCATTGCCATTTGACCGAAAGAGAAAACTGCCCCGCGCACCGGCGCGCGATGCCGTCAATCAGTAACGACCATCATCTCCGCGTTCTCCTCAATGGAGTAATTTGCAAAATACCCCTCTTCCAGCGGGATCCACCGCTCCACAAAATTCGAATACAGCTCCCCCTCCCGTTTGCGGAGCCGCCGGGCCTGCTCATCGGGAGAGCAGGTGACGAATATTCTTATATCATAATAGGGTGCAAGGCTGGGATGATGGCTGTAGCTTCCCTCCACGATGACCAGCGGCGCAGGGCCGAGGGGACGCGGCGGCAGATAGGCACCTTCGCGGCAGGAGTAGGCCTGATAGGAGAATGCCTGCCCTGCCCGGGCGGGAGCGACGACCGCATCCCGCAGACGTTGGATGTCCATGTTGGCGCAGGGAATCTTCTCCCAGCCCGTGACACGCCGGGATAGCGGGAGATAGAAGTCGTCGGTGTGGACGGTGATGCTTTGAGGAAAACGCTCTGCCAGCTGTTCGGCCAGCGTCGTTTTGCCGCTGCCGCAGCGGCCATCCAGTGCGACGAGGACGGCAGACTGTCGGGCCAGACGGTCGGCGATGGTCGAGGTCAGCTCTTCGGGTGAGATAAGATGCATGGGGATACCATTCCTTTTTATCGCAAGTCAAGAAATTAACGCAACATCCAAACAGCATAGCTGCGATATGCAATCCAACGCTGTTGCTGCTGCATTAAAAAGTTGAATTGCTATATCAGCTTTGGCTCAGTATAGCACGGCGGAGAAAATGGAGCAAATATTTTTGCAAAAAGGTGTTGACACAGAGCCGGACCTATGGTAAGATAATGCCACGTTAGAAATGACTAACCAAGAAGCGGAAGAAGCTCGAGATGAGCAGGCTGCCGCATTCTTTTTGAAGTTTTAGTTAGCTCTTTCTAACTATATCTCCTGCATAAGCACCACACGGCAGGAGACAATAGTGGAAAACGGGCAGGGAGGCCGAAGATATGGAACGCAACTTTGAGACAGTCATGATCGAACAGTGCGCCCCGGTGCTGGCCAGCTTAAAGCCTGCGGGACTTTTCCGCTACGAGACGAGCGACTGCGCCGACCTTGCCCGCCGCGTCCGCAGCTGGAACGAACAGCTGGGCGAAAAGGGCCTCTGCGTCCGCGTCCTCAAGGGCTGTGTGCGGACCCATCGGTATCTGGTGTATGTCTACCGCGAGAGCAAGCTCCGCGCTGTGCTGGCCCAGCCGCAGGTGCGGGATTTCCTGTGCAAGGAAGGCTACACTCTGTCTGAGCAGTCGGACGACTACGCGCCGCTTTTGCGGCAGCTGTCCCGCCGGCTCTGCTGCGAGGCTGATTTTCCCCATGAAATCGGCGTATTTCTGGGCTATCCGCTCCACGATGTGGTGGGCTTTATCGAAAATGCGGGCCGCAACTTCACCTGCTGCGGCTGCTGGAAAGCCTATGGTGATCCCAGTGCCGCCCAGCGGCATTTTGCTCAGCTGAACAAGTGTACGGCAGTATATCTCCGTCTGTTCCGCAGCGGAACGTCCATCCAGCGTCTGGCTGTCGCAGCCTGACGCTCCTGAATTTTGACATTCTCTTCCAAATACTCTCTTTTTATCCTGGCGCCCGCCAGAGCGAAACCACGCACTGGCGGGAAGAATCCTCCTTTTGACACGCGGCCGCTCGTTGCAGAATACCCCCTGCACCGGGCGGCTGTGTCATTTGCGGGGAGTGTAAAAGAGAAAAGTCGTAAATATGTGCAAACAAAGTTAGCATATAGAAACTGTAAAAATCTTCTTGAAATAAGGGAAGAAAATTTGTTTGTTCATACAAACTAACTTTTTTGAGTCGGAAAATGGTTGACAATGCGGGTTAGTAAGTATAAACTATCTGTGCTGATAGTTGCGACTGACTAACTGCCGTAGCTTTTCGGAGGGGGACGCGGGCATGAGCGAGCGCGTTGCGGCGTCTGGCTGGTGCGACCATCCCCGAGGACGAAAAAAGTGAACCGAAAAGCTCCCTGCAGAATGGGGAGCACGAATGGGAGTGGAACAATTATGATGCCTTTGACTATGGCAAAAGCAGGCGACACCGTCACCATCCGGAAGATCACCGGCAAGGACGAAGTGCGTCTGCATCTGGCGGAGCTGGGTTTTGTGGTGGACAGTCAGGTGACGATCGTCAATGAGATCGCAGGCAACCTCATCGTTCAGGTCAAGGAGAGCCGTCTGGCCCTCGACAAGACGATGGCAAACCGCATTATGATCGGCTGAGCAGCGGCAAAACGCTGTTTGGGAGACGCTCCGAAACTGGATAGTCTCTGAATAGAAAGACAAGCAGAGGAGGATTTTTTATGAAGACTCTGAAAGACGTTAAGGTCGGCGAGACTGCCACCGTGGCGCGCCTGCACGGCGAAGGCCCGGTGAAGCGCCGCATCATGGACATGGGCATCACCAAGGGTGTAGAGATCTACGTCCGCAAGGTGGCCCCTCTGGGCGACCCGATGGAGCTGACCGTGCGCAACTACGAGTTGAGCGTGCGCAAGGCCGACGCTGAAATGATCGAAGTCGTTTGATCGCAACGAGAGGAAAGGAGCTGCAATGAGTATCAAAATTGCACTGGCCGGCAACCCGAACTGCGGTAAGACTACCCTGTTCAACAATCTGACCGGCTCGAATCAGTACGTCGGCAACTGGCCCGGCGTTACCGTCGAAAAGAAGGAAGGCAAGCTGAAGGGCGAGAAGGATGTCATCATCCAGGACCTGCCCGGTATCTACTCCCTGTCTCCGTACACTCTGGAAGAAGTCGTCTCCCGTACTTACCTGGTCAAGGAGAAGCCCGATGCCATCCTGAACATCATTGATGGCACCAACATCGAGCGTAACCTGTACCTGACCACTCAGCTCATCGAGCTGGGCATCCCCGTGGTCATGGCTGTCAACATGATCGACCTCGTCCGCAAGAACGGCGATAAGATCGACCTGAAGAAGCTGAGCGCCGAGCTGGGCTGTCAGGCTGTTGAAATCAGCGCACTGAAGGGCGAAGGTACCGAGGCTGCTGCAAAGGCTGCTATGGCGGCTGCAAAGGCAGGCAAGGCCGGCGAGCTGCCCCACGTCTTCACCGGCAGCGTCGAGCACGCCATCGCGCACATCGAGGAGTCCATTCAGGGCAAGGTCGATGACCGCTTCCTGCGCTGGTATGCCGTCAAGCTGTTTGAGCGTGACGGGAAGGTCCAGAAGGAACTGAAGCTGCCCTCCGACCTGATGGCTCACATCGACCAGCATATCAAGGACTGCGAGGCTGAGATGGACGATGACGCCGAGAGCATCATCACCAACCAGCGTTACGCCTACATCAATGGTGTCGTCGATAAGGCTGTCAAGAAGAAGGCCCGCGTCGAGCACCTGACCGTTTCCGATAAGGTCGACCAGATCGTCACCAACCGTGTTCTGGCCCTGCCCATCTTCGCAGTGGTCATGTTCCTGATGTACTCCCTGTCCATGGGTACTTCCATCGCTGACGGCGGCCTGGCTATCGGTACCTTCGCTACCGACTGGACCAACGACGTCCTGTTCGGTGAGATCGTTCCTGATGCTCTGGGCGGCTTCCTCGAGGGCATCGGCGTGGCAGGCTGGCTGTACGGCCTGATCATGGACGGCATCGTCGCCGGTGTCGGCGCGGTCCTGGGCTTCGTTCCCCAGATGCTCGTCCTGTTCTTCCTGCTGTCCATCCTGGAGGACATCGGCTATATGTCCCGTGTCGCCTTCATCATGGACCGTATCTTCCGTAAGTTCGGCCTGTCCGGTAAGAGCTTCATTCCCGTGCTGGTCGGCACGGGCTGCGGCGTCCCGGGCGTCATGGCTTCTCGTACCATCGAGAACGAGCGCGACCGCCGTATGACCATCATGACCACCTGCTTCATCCCCTGCGGCGCAAAGATGCCCATCATCGGCCTGATCGCAGGTGCTCTGTTCGGCGGTTCTTCTCTGGTGGCTGTCTCCGCTTACTTCATCGGCATGGCTGCCATCATCTGCTCTGGTATCATCCTGAAGAAGACCAAGCTCTTCGCAGGTGACCCCGCTCCCTTTGTTATGGAGCTGCCCGCATACCACATCCCTGCCTGGGGCAACGTCTTCCGTGCTACCTGGGAGCGCGGCTGGTCCTTCATCAAGCGTGCTGGTTCCGTCATTCTGGCTGCTACCGTCGTCCTGTGGTTCCTGCAGGGCTTCGGCTTCGAGAACGGCGCCTTTGGCATGGTGGAGGATCAGGACAACTCCGTTCTGGCTGCTATCGCAACCAAAGTCGCTTGGATCTTCGCTCCTCTGGGCTTCGGCAACTGGAAGGCTACCGTCGCTTCTGTCTCCGGCCTGATCGCAAAGGAGAACGTCGTCGGTACCTTCGGCGTCCTGTATCACTTCGGCGGCGAGGAGCTGTCTGAGAACGGTGATGAGATCTGGAACCTCGTTGCGGCAGATTACACCGCTCTGAGCGCTTACGCATTCATGATCTTCAACCTGCTGTGCGCTCCCTGCTTCGCTGCTATGGGCGCTATCAAGCGTGAGATGAACAACGGCAAGTGGACGGCATTTGCCATCGGCTATATGTGCGCACTGGCCTACTGCTCTGCTCTGGTCGTGTACCAGCTGGGCGGCCTCATCACCGGCGAGCTGAGCTTCAACTTCTTCACCATCGTGGCTGCTGTCATCCTGGTGGCCTTCATCTACCTGATGGTCCGTCCCAACAAGTATGTGAACGACAACGAGGTCAAGATCGACGTTTCCAAGATCAAGTAAAAACTTCTCAAAACGCGCTGAAAGGAGTGCATTGTTATGATGGAGTTCCTGGCTGCTAATTTCAATCTGCCGACGATCATCGTCGGAGCCATCGTGTTTGGCGGTGTAGGCTGGATCACCTGGCACTCTCACAAGCATGGCGGCTGCAGTGGATGCAGCGGCGGCTGTGACAGCGGCTGTAGTGGAAACTGCAGCAGCTGCGGCGGTGGCTGCCACTGAGCAATCGCGTAGGAGAAGGGGGCGCGGGTCAAGGCTTTGGCCCACGCCCCTTTTGTAAACCAAGAGTTCGTGTGATATAACGAAAAGAGAGTGATACGAGATGGAACTGACGTCCGCACACCTGCGCTACCTGCTGGCCATCTATGAGGTCTCGCAGACCCATCTGGACATCAGCTCCCGCAGCATCGCCGAGAAGCTGGGCGTGACCAAACCCTCGGTGGTGCGGGTGCTGAACCTGCTGATGGAGCGGGGGATGATCGTCAAGGAATATTACGGCAAGATCTACCTCACCGACCGGGGCATCTTTGTGGCCCGGGAAGTAAAACATCAGCTGGATGAGGTGCTTGCACATTTCCCGCCGGTGGAGGAAGAGCTGACCGATGAGGAGCGGTTCACCGCCGCCCTCGCCCTGACGGCGGCCCTGCCGGAACGGGTGTTCACCGGCCGGTACGACCAGCTGATGGGCGCAGAGGAAGCGCCTCCTGCCGTAGGCTGATGCCTTGAAATGCAAAAGAACCGGACTCCGCGGAGTCCGGTTCTTTTCGTATGCGGGTCCTCAGACCAGATAGCCCTCGAAGCAGTGGAGGTCTTCGGTCTTGACGATGCCTTCGAGGTAGAGGCCGTCTTCGCGGTACTCCTCGAGCTGGACGCTGCCGCGCTCCCGCATGGGGGCGGCGAGGCCCAGCTTATCGTAGGGCAGGAGAATGCGGATGGTGTGGACGCGGTCGCTGAGGGTCTCGTCCAGCTTGGCCAGCAGCTTGTCGAGGCCGTAGCCGGTCTTGGCGCTGGTGAGCAGGATGTCGGGGTCGAAGCTCAGCGCGCCGGGCTTGTCGCACTTGTTGTAGACGGTCAGGCGGGGGATGTCGGCGCAGTCGAGGCCGTCCAACACTTCGTCGGTGACGGCCAGCTGCTCCTCCCGCTGCTCATCGCCGGCGTCGGCCACCCGGACGATGACGTCCGACCATGCGGCCTCTTCCAGCGTGGATTTGAATGCTTCCACCAGATTGTGGGGCAGACGGGAGACGAAGCCAACGGTGTCCACCAGCAGCACGGCCATGCCGCTGGGCAGGACGAGCTTCCGGCTGGTGGGGTCGAGGGTGGCAAAGAGCATATCGGCTTCGGCGACGCTGGGGCCGCAGAGAGCGTTCATCAGGCTGGATTTGCCCACATTGGTGTAGCCCACGAGGCTGACCACCGGCATTCCGGTCTTGGCGCGGGCTTTCCGGCTCTCGCCCCGGCGCTTTTCCATCTCGGCCAGTTTCTCAGCCAGTGCGTCGATGCGGGCGTGGACGTGGCGGCGGTCAAGCTCGAGCTTCGTTTCACCGGCACCACGGCGGGCGCCACCGCCGCCGCCACCGCCGCCGCCCTGACGGCTCAGGCTTTCGCCCATGCCCTGCAGGCGGGGCAGACGGTAGCGCAGAAGCGCCAGCTCAGTCTGCAGCTTGCCTTCGTTGGTCACGGCACGGCTGCGGAAGATCTCGAGGATGAGCATGGTGCGGTCGATGACCTCGAGGCCGCCGAGGGCCGTGGAGATGTTGCGGATCTGGCTGCCGGTCAGCTCACCGTCGAAGACGGCGCACTTGGCCCCCAGCTCTGCTGCGGCCGCAGCGGCTTCTTCCAGCTTGCCGCTGCCCAGCACGATGCCGGTCTCAGGGGTCTGGCGCTTCTGGGTGACTTCGGCCACGGCCTCCATGTGGTTGGCCTCGCACAGAGCGGCCAGCTCGGCAAGGCTGCGCTCGCAGTCCCACAGGCCCTGGTCGAGGGCGAGAAGGATGACCTTCGTCGGGGGAGTTTCAACTAAAATATCGTAAAGTTCGCTCAAAATGATTCCTTTCTGTTATTCGTTTGGAGAATATAGCGATTCGTAGTGTTCCCGCGTCAGGGCATAGCACTTGCAGGGGATCGCTGTACCGTCGAATTTGTGGTAGACGGCCTCGTGGCCGTAAACAAAGCCTGCTTTCATCATGACCTTGCCGCTGGCGGGGTTCTCCACGGCGTGGGAGCAGGCAAGCCAATTACTGTCTGTATTCTTGAACCAGTATTCTACAAGAGCTTTCAGGGCCTCGGTGGTGCAGCCTTTGCCCCACCATGCTCTGCCGATGCAGTAGCCCGGCTCCCAGATGCCCTCGGAGAGGTCGAATCCCGGCCATTCATTTCGCTGTGCCGGTTCTCCCAGCAGGCTGTTGTAGAGGCTGATGGAGCCGAACACCTGTCCGGTGGCCTTTTCCACGATGGCCCACTGGTAGTAGTCCTCGTTGGGATAGAGCAGCGCCCATGCGCTCAGAAGCTCCTGCGTCTCGGCCACATCCTTGTGCGGCGTCCAGCGCAGCCAGCGGGTGACCTCCGGGTCGTTGGCCCAGTTCGAATACATCATCGGGGCATCCGACGGCATAAGGCGGCGCAGAAGCAGCCGAGGAGTTTCGATTTCCTGTGTGCCGGCGTGGCGCATGATACATTCCTCCCAACCATTGTAAATATGCATAGAATAGCACAAAACCGGCTTCGGCGCAAGCAAAATGGGCTGCTTCGGGGCAAAAATGCTTGACAAGTGCGCAAACTTCATTAAACTGAAGATGACTGCATAAAAATTCTCCCCGGCAAAGGGCCGGGGAGAATGCTCAGGTTGGAAGAACATCCGCCCGCAGGATAGCCTGCCAGTCGCTGTGACCATACAGGAAGCGGAGGATGTGGACGGTCTGGGTGGAAGAATCGATCCTATAGAACAGAAGATAATTCTGCACAGGGACAAAATGGAGCTGATGAGAGGCAAGAAGCGGCTCGTCGATCACCGGAAAGCGTCCGGGAAATGTTTCGAGCGAGTCGATGCTTGCAAGTGCATTCGCTAGCATCCGGCGAGCGGCCAGCGGATTTTGCAGTTGGTGAGCAATGTAGTTTGCGGCAGAGTGCAGGTCATGCTCGGCGGCGTGAGAGACATGAATCTTGTAGTTCATTCAAGCCCCCACTGCTTCGACAGCTCTTTGCGGACATCTTCCCAGGGGCGCGTTCTTCCCGCCGCCACGTCATCCAGACCTTCCTGCAATTTCGCATACAAATCGAACCGGGCTGTCAGGGCCTCGTAGGTCTCGATGCTCATCACGGCAAGGTCGCCTTTGCCATTTTTGGTGATGAACACCGGCTCGGCGTAGTCGTGGCAGAAGGTGGAGATCTCATTGTAGTTGTTGCGCAGGTCTGCGCTGGAACGAATCTTGGGCATCCAAAAGCACCTCACTTTCATACAAAAATTATACCTGAATTTCTTTATAAAATCAAGGAAAATAAAAAAGGAGAACCTTTCTATGACGGACATCCGAGAGTATCTTGCCCGCAAGCCGCTTTTGTTCGACGGCGGCATGGGTACCTATTATAAAACGGCACCGGGCGCGGACTGCGAAATGGCCAACCTCACCGACCCCGAGGGCGTGAAGAAGGTCCATGCGGAATATCTGGCCGCAGGCGCACAGGCCATCAAGACCAACACCTTCGGTCTGCCCCGGATGGCGGCGGCCCAGATGCCGGGCTGGGAAGAGCTGGCCGAGGCGGGCTGGAAGCTGGCCTGTGATGCCGCTGCCGAGAAGGACGCCGCCGTCTTTGCTGACCTCGGCCCGGCCCCGGACACCGAAGCTGCCCCGGCCAGCAGCGCCTACGGCCTTGTGGCGCAGCAGTTCGCCGCACTGGGTGCAAAGAACTTTCTGTTCGAGACGCTCAGCTCCGATGTGGGCATTGTGGAGGCCGTAAAGGCACTGCGTGTGGCCGTGCCGGACGCCTTTGTCATGGTGTCCTTCGCGGTGCTGCCGGACGGCTACACCCGCGAGGGCCTGCTGTTCCGCGATCTGCTGCGCCGGATGGAGCAGAGCGGCGTGGTGGACGCCGCGGGCCTGAACTGCGTCTCGGCCCCCGGCGCGATGAAGAAACTGGTGCAGGGCCTTGGCGAGACGCTGCTGCCCCTGTCGGTGATGCCCAACGCGGGCTATCCGGTGGTCACTCGGGCGCGGGTGCTGTATCAGGGCAAGCCTGAGTATTTTGCCCGGGAGATGGGGCAGATCGCCGCTGCGGGCGTCCGTATTTTGGGCGGCTGCTGCGGCACGACGCCCGCCCACATCGCGGCCCTGCGTGCAGAGCTGGATGCTCTGCCCCAGCAGACCGAAGCCGCTCCGGCAGCGAAACTTTCCACCGGGACTGCACCGGCGGTGGAAAAAGACGACACTTTCCTGCGGAAACTGAACGCAGGTGAGAAGGTCATCGCCATTGAACTGGATTCGCCCCGGGTGGCCGACCTGAGCGGCTATCTGGACGGTGCACGGCGGCTGCAGGCCGCAGGCGCTGACCTGCTGACCATCGCCGACTGCCCCATCGCACAGGCCCGGATGGATTCTTCTCTCGTGGCCTGCCGGGTACACCAGGAACTGGGAATGTGTGCTCTGCCCCATATGACCTGTCGCGACCGCAACCTCAACGCCACCAAGGCCCTTCTTCTGGGCCTTTACGCCGAGGGCGTGCGGGAGGTGCTGGCCATCACCGGCGACCCCATCCCCACCGCAGAGCGGGACGAGGTGAAGAATGTCTACCAGTTCAACTCCCGCAAACTGGCCCAGTACATCGTCTCGCTGGCCGGGGAGGGCCGGGAGATGCCCTCGGCCATGACCGTCTTTGGTGCGCTGAATCTCAACGCCCGGAACTTTGACGTGGAGCTGCGCCGGGCTGTGGAAAAGCTGGAAAACGGGATGTCGGGCTTCCTGACCCAGCCGGTGCTGTCGGCACAGGCGGTGGAGAATCTCCGCAAGGCCCGCCAGACAGTGGGCGAACGGGCTAAAATTCTGGCCGGCATCATGCCCGTGGTCAGCCAGCGGAACGCGATCTTTATGGAAAACGAGATCAACGGCATCCATGTGGAGGAGGACATCATCCAGCGCTTCGCGGGCCTCGACCGGGAGCAGGGCGAGGCGCTGGGCCTTGAGGTGTCGATGAAGATGGCCCGGGAGGCTCTGCCCTACGCCGACGGCTTCTATCTCATGACCCCCTTCAACCGTGTGGCCCTGATGGAGCGGCTCATTGCCCGGCTGAAAACAGAGCTTCTGGACGCGGAAGGCTGAAATATAGATCAATCGTTGAAGGCGTCGCAATGAGATGATATTATAATAAAGAACAATGAATCGAAAAATCTCGGCCTTCTGTGTGCCATGACGATGCAGCAGGCCAGGCCCGAAAAGAAAGGGGCATAAGGAAAAATGCGGACACGGTATACCCTTATCAATATGGTCGTCAATGTGGGTGGACAGCTCATGAATCAGGTGCTGCTGTTCATCAGCCGGATGGTGTTCATCCACTACCTGTCGGCGGCATATCTGGGTGTCAACGGACTGTTCACCGATGTGCTGGGCATCCTGAACTTTGCAGAGCTTGGCATCGGCACGGCGATGATATACAGCCTGTATGAGCCGGCTGCGAAGAATGACGAGCATCGGCTGGCGCAGCTGATGAACCTTTATCGGCTCCTCTACCGTATCGTGGCGGTCGTGGTGCTGCTCGTGGGCCTTGCACTGATGCCGTTTCTGGGCTTTTTCATCAAGGACAGCAGCGGCATCGAGCATCTGCGGCTCATCTATCTGATGTATGTGGCAAACTCGGTCTGCTCCTATCTGCTGAGCTATAAAAACTCCATCTATCTGGCCTACCAGAAAGCCTATGTCCGCAACCTCTGGGCGCAGCTCTGCGACGCGGTCAAGACGCTGCTCCAGATCGTCCTCATCGTGCTGACTGGAAACTTTATCCTTTATCTGGCGGTGCAGTTCGTGATGCAGTTTATCCCGAATATCATCGTATCGGTCAAGGTGGATAAGGAATTTCCCTACCTGAAAGAATGCAGGGAGCTGCCGGAAAAAGAAAAATTTCACGGCATCCTGCGGAACATCGGTGCCATGAGCTTTCACAAGCTGGGAACGGTCATCGTCCGGAACACGGACAGCCTGCTGATGTCCAGCTTCGTGGGTTTGTTGTCAGTGGGCATCTACTCCAACTACAAGCTCGTTCTGTCCGGCATCAACAACCTGATGGATAAATTCTCGAACGCCTTTACCGGAAGTCTGGGCAATCTGGGAGCCATTGAAGATGAGACACGGGTGTACAGCATCTACCGGGAACTGGACCTGCTCTTCTTCGTCATTTACGCTTACTGGACGGCGGGATTGTTCGCGCTGTTCAACGCTTTTATCACTCTCTGCTTCGGCGCGGAATACTGCTTTTCCACGGCGACAGTCGCCGTCCTCGTGACGGAATTTTATGTTTCGAGTCAGCGGAAGGTCAACCTGCTCTTCCGTGAGGCCAAGGGCCTGTTCTGGTACGACCGGTACAAGCCGCTGTTCGAGTCGGCCATCAATCTGGCGGCGTCGCTGCTATTGGTGCAGAAGTTCGGCGTGGCCGGTATTCTGGGCGGAACGATCATCAGCACCGTGACGACCTGCCTCTGGATGGAGCCTTACATCCTGATGCGCTACGGCATCCGGGAAGACTGGCAGGGCAAGCTGAAAGACTACTTTGTCCGCTACGCTGAACGCGCCGCAGTCGTCGCGGCGCTGGCCGCTGTGTCCTACGGATGGGTGAGCTTCTGCCCGGCGAAGAACATCGGCTGGTTCCTGCTGGACGGTGTGCTGTATACGCTGCTGTTCGGGGCTGTCATGGTGGTGCTCTACCGGAACACGCCGGAGTTCGATCAGCTCAAGGGCCGTGTGATGGCAGTTGTGAAGAGGAGAAAAGAATAAGATGGATGCAAAAAAGCCCCTGATCTCGGTCATCGTGCCGGTCTATAACGTCGAAAAGTATCTGCCGAAGTGTCTGGACAGCCTGCTGGCCCAGACGTGGCAGGAGCTTGAGATCATCGTGGTGGACGACGGCTCCCCGGACAACAGCTGGGACATCATGCAGGAATACGCCCGGCGGGACAGCCGCGTCCGGCTCATCCGGCAGAAGAACGGCGGTCTGAGCGCGGCCCGGAACGCCGGTGTGGAGGCAGCACGGGGCGAGTGGATCGGTTTTCTGGACTCCGACGATTACGTGGCCCCAGAGATGTACGAGCGGCTCTATCGTGCCGCGGTAGAGCAGGGGGCGCAGATGGCGGTGTGCAGCTTCGCGTATGTGACACCGGACGGAAGGCCCATCCCCCGCACTTCTCCCATCACGAAGAATGAAGTTCTGAGCGGGATACAGATGATGGAACGTCTGGCAGGACCACAGAACTGGTACTATGTCACTGCATGGAACCGTCTTTATCAGAGAAGGCTCTTTGACGCTGTCCGCTTCCCGGTGGGAAAACTCCACGAGGACGAGTACACGGCCCACCTGTTCTACTGGCAGTGTGAGAGGGTGGCCGTTGTAAAAGAGGCGATGTATTACTACGTCCAGCAGGACGGCAGCATCATGCACACGGAGTCTGTCCGGAAGCGGGTGGAAGGCGCTGCGGGAATGCTGGAGCGGGCAGATTTTGCGCTGGAACACGAGGTGTGCAGTCTCGCGTTCGCCTCCTGCAACGGCGCACTGGGCTGCATCGTTTTTGCAAAGGGCGGCTCGGAGGAGGAGCGTCAGGCACTCAGACAGGTGAGAGAGCAGGCCGACCGGATCATCGACCGGCTGCTCCGGGTGCCGGGATACCGCACCGAGAAGGTGAAGGTGGCACTTTTTCGTCTGTCGCCCGGGCTTTACCGTGCAGCACTGAAAATGCGGCCCGTACGCTGAACGGCAGCTGTGAAAATTTTGTTCTGGACAAAAAGAGATTGACAAAACGCACAAAAAACGCTATATTCTTTTTATAAATGCAAGGAAAAAGAGTGTGCGTCGTTTTCGCCATCCAGAGAGCCGGGGGCTGCTGAAAACCCGGTATGGCGGTGCGGCGTGCTGTCGCTTTTGAGCAGAGGCGGGGAAACAGGAGTAGTCGCCTCCGGGTCTGCCCCACGTTATCGGGGCATCAAGGGGCATACGGCAGAAAGCCGTGTGCAATTTGGGTGGTACCGCGGTTATATTACAGCCGTCCCATGGAACGCTCCGTGGGGCGGCTTTTTTCGTCCCACTCCAATCATTCATCTGGGAGGATACTATGAAAGAACTCGCAAAACAGTATGATCCGAGCCAGGTGGAAGACCGCATCTACCAGTTCTGGCTGGATGGCGGCTACTTCCACACCAAGGCCGACCCCGACAAGAAACCCTACACCATCGTGATGCCCCCTCCGAACGTCACCGGCCAGCTCCACATGGGCCACGCCGTGGACAACACCATGCAGGACATCCTCATCCGCACCAAGCGGATGCAGGGCTATGCCGCCC
>OOAO01002253.1_pt1 | contig 13410 bp, 11 predicted proteins | sample 1671821 | NCBI WGS metagenome assembly OOAO01 (sample SAMN06348196, study PRJEB24527) | human gut metagenome | biome: human gut; feature: ankylosing spondylitis patient; material: feces | host: Homo sapiens | place: China | collected 2015-10 | reverse complement strand
GTCTTTTATGAAACTGACGAGCCTATTGGAAAAACAGGTGATGTTTGGATTTATAAAATACCACCTATACCTATGATGATAGAGTATAATGTGTTGGCTGATGATTTATCAGTACAATTACCAATATCAGGAAATGTCAACTGTGATATTGAGTGGGGTGATGGTTCTAAAGAAAGTGTAAATAGTGATTATCCAACTCATTCATATATAAGAGCAGGTGTATATGTTGTAAAAATAGTAGGTGATTTTAATCGTTTGTATAGAGGTTCTACTAATATTAGCAAAATATTGAATTGGGGAAATAGTAACATGTCATTAGTTACAGTTGAACAAGCATTTTCTGGGTATGCGAATTTGACTGAAGTTGCTGGTGATGAATTTGGTATTTTATCAAGGGTTTCAAGTTTTCTTCGCACATTTTTTAATTGTTCAGGTTTGACAACTGTATCTGAAGATTTGTTCAAATATTGTAATGCTGCAACTAATTTTTCAGGAACATTTTTAAATTGTACATCTTTAAGTGCAATAACTGATAATTTTTTTATAAATTGCTATAATGCAACTAATTTTAGTCAAGTTTTTCAAGGCTGCAAATCTTTAACTAATATTCCAAATAATTTATTTGCCAATTGCATAAATGCAACAAATTTTAATAATATATTTAATGGATGTTCTAATTTAACATCTATTCCTGAAGATTTATTCAAAAATAATATAAATGCAAATACATTTGTTAGCACATTTGATAGTTGTTCAGGATTAACAAGTTCAATACCTGAAAAGTTATTTGAAACCAATATAAATGCAACTGATTTTACTAGAACTTTTTATTCTTGTATTAATTTGACAGGTGTTATTCCTGAAAATTTATTTAGTAATTGCATAAATGCAAATAATTTTACATATACTTTTGGTTTATGTAGAAATTTATCAGGTAATATTCCAAACGGATTATTTAAAAATTGCCCTAATGTTACAACATTTAGTCAAACATTTTTTAATTGTTCAGGGTTAACAGGAATGTTACCTTCTGATTTATTTGTTGATAAGTCAGAAGTTTTGACATTATATCAAACATTCCAAAATTGTGTAAATATTAGTGGTATTGCTGAAGGATGTTTTGATAGTATGACTAAATTGAATAATTGTCAATCAACATTCAATGGTTGTACAAGTTTAACTTCAATACCAGAAACATTATTTAACAATAACAAAGAAGTTACCAACTTTACTACAATGTTTCAGGGTTGTACAAGTTTGACAGGAAATACACCAACAACTGATGGTTTACAATTATGGGAAAGAGCAGGACAAACAGGTTATCCGTCAACTATAACAGGTGATGGTTGTTTTTGTCGTGATATTAATTTGAATAGATACCATATGATAGACCCAGTTTGGCGTTGTAATGAAACTTTTCCAATGATATTGGAATATACTACAACTGCTGCAAATGAAACTATTACGTTACCAATATCAGGTAGTGGTGGACTTAGTTGTACTGTTAATTGGGGAGATGGCTCAACAGAAACAATTAATAGAAGTAGACCAACTCACAGTTATAGTAGTATAGGTGTATATCAAGTTTCAATTTATGGTAGTTTTCCTCAATTATATAGGAGTTCAGCTAACATAACAAAAGTGATTAGTTGGGGTTATGGCAATCAATATTTACGAAGTTTAGATAGTGCATTTTTATCTTGTACTAAATTAGTTTCAATACCAGATGATAAGTATGAACAATTTACTAATGTTACAAGTTTTTATAGTACATTTAATGGGTGTTCAAATTTAGTTTCAATACCAGAAAATTTGTTTAAATATGGAATTAACATACAAACTTTTCAAGGGGTATTTGATAGTTGTACAAGTTTAACTTCAATACCAGAAACATTATTTGATGCTTGTGTGAATGCTGAATTTTTTACAAATGTATTTAGTCGTTGTACTAAAATAAATGAAATACCAGAAAATTTATTTAAACATTGTTCTAATGCTACATTGTTTGATAATGTATTCAGTGGTTGTACAAATATAACAAATATACCACCTACATTATTTAGTAATAATATTAAAACCACTAGATTTTATGCTGCATTTTATGGCTGTACAAAATTACAGTCAATACCTGAGAATCTATTTGAAACTAATATTGAAGTTACTTCCTTTAGTAATACTTTTTATGGTTGTACAAATATATTGAATATACCTGAGAAATTATTTTCAAATAATACTAAAGTTACTGGTTTTAGTGGAACTTTTAGGGGATGTACAAGAATAACAATAATACCTGAAAAATTGTTTGTTAACAATGTTGAAGCTACTGATTTTAGTAATACTTTCTATGGGTGTACATATTTAAAATTAATTCCTGAGAATTTGTTTATGAATTGTACAAAAGTGAGTAAATTTGATGGTGCATTTTATGCATGTTCAAGTTTAACAGGCTCTATTCCTGAAAATTTATTTATGAATTGTAAAGAAGTTACTACATTTGGTTATACATTTGTGAGTTGTTCAGGTTTGACTTCAATACCTGAAAATCTATTTGTTAATTGTCCAAATGTAACTACATTTGAAAGAACTTTTTATCAATGTAGGAATATAATAAGTTCGATACCTGAAAATCTTTTTAAAAATAATATCAATGTAATAAATTTTGATTCTACTTTTTTGAGTTGTTCAGGTTTAATTGGTTCAATACCTGAAAATCTATTTGTTAATTGTCCAAATGTAACTACATTTAGTAGTACATTTGCTGGTTGTTCAGGTTTAATTGGTTCAATTCCTGAAAATCTATTTATTAATTGTTCAAAAGTTACAACATTTTATAATACATTTAGTAATTGTTCAGGTTTAACAGGCTCTATTCCTGAGAATCTATTTATAAATTGTACAGGAGTTACTACATTTCAAAGTACATTTAGTGGTTGTAGAGGTTTAACAGGCTCAATATCAGAAAACTTGTTTGCAAGTTGTACAGGAATCACAACATTTCAAGAAACATTTAGTGGTTGTTCTAATTTGAATGGAGAAATACCAGGTGGATTATTTAGAAATAATGTAAATGTTACTAGATTTAATGGTACATTTGGTAGTTGTTCTAGAATTACATCAATATCAGAAGAATTATTTAAGTATAATACAAATGTGGTAAACTTTACAAGTACATTTAGCGATTGTTTAGGTTTAACATCAATTCCTGGAAATTTGTTTATGAACAACATTAATGTGACAAATTTTGGATTTACGTTTGCTTCTTGTCCTAATATTATTGAAATTCCTGAAAATTTGTTTAAATACAATATAAAAGCAACAAACTTTGAACGTGTATTTTATGGTTTAACTAAATTACAAACTATACCAAATAATGTTTTTGATAATAATAAAAATGCAATATCTTTTACAAGAACATTTGAGAATTGTTCAGGTTTGACAGGTAATACGCCAATAGGTACAGATGGATTGGAACTTTGGGAAAGAGCAGGACAAACAGGTTATCCATCTTCAATTTATGGGACACAATGTTTTTCTAGAGCAACTAGATTAACTAATTATAGTTCTATACCAACTGGGTGGAAATAAAATTTGTTATTATCAAAAATAAGTTGTATATTTGCAAAAACTAATGAAATATGAAATATTATCTATTAACAAAAATAATACAACTTTTACATAATATCAAATGGTTTATGTATGATATAAAGTACAATTCCATGTTATGTATTCAATATTTTGAAAATTTATTATTAATATATTTAGGAATACATTACTCTTAACATAAATTAACGAGAATCATTTGTGGTTCTCGTTTTTTATTTCTATATTTGCAGTATGAAAAATGAAAATAATATTAATAACATTAAATATATGAGACAAGATTTTGAAGCAATAGTTCCTTTAATTAGAACACTTTGGAGAGAGTATTTAGTAAAACATAATATTAAATCAGTTGTAAATGGTGTTAGTGGTGGCTTGGATAGTGCAATTAATTGTGTGCTATTGAAGCCTGTGTGTGATGACTTGGGAATCCCTCTTATTGGAAGATATATCCATATCGAAACTAATAAAGAAGAGGAACAAAAACGTGCTGAAGCAATTGGCAAATATTTTTGTACCGATTTTCAATCTATTGATATGACCGAAACATATTTAACAATGTTACCTAAAATAGAAGAAACTGGTCATATTGTATATGTAGGTGATAATGCTTCTGCAATGGAATATAAACGTAAAATTAAACGAGGTAATATTAAAGCTCGTTTAAGAATGATTAAATTGCGTGACCTTGTGGCTGAAAATGATGGCTTATTGGTTGACAATGATAATAGGACTGAACATGAACTTGGTTTCTTTACATTAGATGGTGATGTGGGAGATGTTACTCCATTAGCAGATTTGTTTAAAACAGAAGTATTTGCTTTATCAAGATTTATATTAACTACTCTTGTATCAGAGGAAGAAAGAAAAGCTTTACAAGACGTAATAGATGCTGTTCCCACAGATGGTCTTGGTATTACATCATCTGATGTTGAACAGTTTGGTGCAAAGAGTTATGATGAAGTTGATGATATATTAATGAATATGCTTGGATATATTGAAAACCCTCTTCTTACTTTTGAAGATTTGTATTATAAGATGTTGAATAAATACAATGATGTGTTTATTAAAGTGTGGAATAGACACTTAAATTCAGAATTTAAAAGAAATTACCCATATCGTTTTAAACTTTAAAAATAGTTAATAAAGTTTGTATAATCAATATATTAGTCGTATATTTGCATAAATAATATGTTTAATATATGATAATGATTGATTATTCAAACTGTGATATGACAATTGATGAATTGTCTGCACAATCTAATGTTAGTAAAGAAGAATTAATTACTGATATTGCTAAAAAATACAATAAGAGTGTTATAGAAGTTAATAATTGGATTAAGATTGGTAAAGGTAATATAAAAGTTGCCATAGATATTTTAGAAGGGTTATCAAAATATAAAAGAAATGATGATACTGACCATGAAATTAAAGCTGTTAATTGGGATAAGTATCATGTTTTAATGAAGAAAAATAAGGAAGAAAAAAATGAATCTGAAGTTCATGATAATAAATTTGAAAAGGCTAAAGAGGGTGTAATTAATTGGGATAAATACTTAAATCATGACCAAAATGGTGTTAGTGATGAAACCAAAAAAATTGCTGAAATGTTAAATTCTAATGCAAAAGGATGGGAAGATTTTTTTAATCCAAAATATACATCTGATTTAAAAAAGGATATTGCCACAAAAGTATTTGAAGGTAAATGCTCCTATGATGACGTTTTAAAGGATGATTTTCAAAAAACAAGTGATGATGTTAATTCTTTAAAATTTTTAAAAAATAGTAAACAATATTTTGAACCTGTTGATGACAAATTAGATGATTCTGAATCTAAAGATATTGTAAGTCAAGTAAAAAGAAAAAAATATGTGATGTCTCAAAAAAATGAAACATCCCCTGTTTATTTGAAGATGGATAACGGTGAATTAATTGGACCATTTTATCATAATAAAAATCATGAAAAAACAGCATTAGATGCTTTCTCTAAAGAAATGATGTATAGTGAAATAAGAGATTTGATTAAAAAATATCCTAATATTGAAGATATTATCAAAGAAGTTAGAGAAGAATTAACAAAAAAACATCAAGAAAATATTATTAATGAGGGAACTGTTTATACAACAGAAGAAGTCTTTAATATGAAGAAAGATAAATCAGCTTTTGATAAAGTAGATTTGAAAAGGTCAAAAGAAATTATGGACGCTAATAGTATCAATAAAGGCGTTAAAGTTTATTCAAATGATGAATTATATCAAATGATTGAAAATTTAACAACAGAAGTAAATGCTCTTGCTACTGAAATTGGGGTTAAATTAAATCCATATAGTTCTATTAATGAGCAATCTGATACAAAACAAAATTTAAAAGAGATAGTATTGAAAATAATTGAAAAATTATGATAGAAAAAGATAATCAAATTGGAATCACTGAAACATTCTAAATGAAATTTTTAAAATTCATATTATTTATATATAAAATGTGATAATATGAATTTTAAATGGAATAAAGAGAAATGTTTAGAATATGCAAAAAAATGCACAACAAAAATGGAATTTAGGACAAAATTTCCCAAAGCTTATAGTGCATGTTGGAGATATAAATGGTTTGATGAAATTACATGGTTTGAGCCAACAAATTATTCAATTAATTATTCTTGTAAAGAATATGTAATATATTCCTATGAAATTTCAATTTTGAAATCAGTATATGTTGGTTTGACTAAAAATATTAAAAGACGAGATAAACAACATAGAAATGGGTCAAAACATAGTAATGGTACTATAAATTATAGTAGTTTATATACTTTTTGTTACATGAATAAAGTATCAATACCTGCATATAAAATTTTAAATAATAATTTAGATTGTAAGCAGTGCCAAGTTCTTGAAAAAGAATGGATTGATTATTATAAAAGTAATGGGTGGAATATTATTAATATAGCTCCAACTGGTTTAAATATTAGTTCTATTGGCTCTATTCCTAAATGGAATTATGATATGTGTTATGAAGAAGCTAAAAAATATGACTCAAAAACAAATTTTAAACATAATTCAAGTGGGGCTTATGCAAGTGCATGTAAAAATGGGTGGATTAATGATTATATATGGTTATCCAAAAATTTAAATAATAATACCCATAAAAAAAATTATTGGAATTACGAAACTTGTTTTGAAGAAGCTAAAAAATATAATTCTAAAAAAGAGTTTGAACAAAAATCAGAAACTTCGTTTAAAGTTGCAGTAAAAAATAAGTGGCTTAATGATTATACATGGTTTGTGAATCCTAAAAAAAATAGAAATTATTGGAATTATGAAACTTGTTTTGAAGCTTCAAAACAATGTAAAAATAAGAAAGAATTTTCTATTAAATATAATAGGGCATATAAATTAAGTTTACAAAATAAATGGTTAAATAAATTTTTTAATGAAAGTAGATAGTAGTCAACAAATAGGAACCACCGAAACTGGTGAAATTGCATTTAATTTGGAAGCGTTTGACAATTTAAAAAAAGCCAACATTATCATAACTAAAAGGTTAACTGATAAGTTAATTGATAAATTAATTGAATTTAAGAGTAAATGTATATTACATTTAACTATAACAGGGATGGGTGGCACTAAATTAGAGCCACTTGTCCCTTCTCTTGAAATGAGTAAACAGAAATTTGATTTATTAATTAGCAAAGGCTTTCCTGTTGAACAAGTTGTGCTTCGTATAGACCCCATCATTCCAACTCCAAAAGGAGTTCAAACTGCTTTGAAAGTATTAAAAACATTTATAAATAGTGGAATAAAAAGAGTGCGTTGGTCATCTCTTGATATGTATAATCATGTTAAAGAAAGGTTTACAGAAGAACATATCAAAATACCTTATGATACTTTTCATGCAAACAAAGTCTTAATAAATGGTTTATATTCTATATTAGAAAGTGTTTGTTATATTAATGATATGGAGCTAGAAGCATGTGGGGAACCTGGTTTTGACCCTACTCCTTGTATATCTCAAAAAGATATTGATATATTGGGATTGTCTAATGAAATTAAACTTATTGGTAATGCTGAACAAAGACATGGTTGTAGTTGTCCATCAAATAAAGTCCAGATATTAAAGCAAAAACCTGCTCAATGTGAAAATAAGTGTCTCTATTGTTTCTGGAAGGATTAACTAATTTTAATAATTAAAATTTGGTTAATATATAAATTGTTCTTATATTTGCATCATGAAAAATCAAATAATTAATTTAATAATAAAAAGAAATGGCTAAAAAGAATTTTTTAAACATTGTTAAAGGAGCTTTCTTAACTGAAGTTCCTGATGAAACAAAAGCCGAAGAAGTTGTTCAACCAGTAACAGTTCAACAAGTAGTTCCGCAAACTGTGGTTCAATCACAACCAACAGTTAGTGTTCAACCATCTATTGCTACAACCAATTTAATTCAACCTGTTCAGGGAAATGGACAAGTAGTAGGACAAGTTGATGCAAATATTTTGGAAAATTTATGTACTGTTCTTGATGAAAAAAATCTTCCAGGTCCTGATTATTTGGAATTGAAGAGTGCTGCTAATGATGCTGTTATGCAAAAAGCAATTCCTGATGAAACAGCACGTTTTACATGTGCATATATTAGTATGAAAGTTAATGCACCACATTTAAACAAAGAAGTAATTATTAACAGTATTGACAAATATATCGAATATTTGGAATCTGAAAGACAAAGTGGTTTAAATGAACTTGCAATTAAATGGAAAGAAGAAGTTGATGATAAAGAAGCATTAGTTGATACTGCTCAAAAAGAAGTGCAAGAACTTCAAGAAGCTTTAAATGCAAAGATTAAGTTTATTTCAGAAACGACAGCCGAAATAACAACATCAAAAAATCAATGTACAGTTAGTAAAGCTAATTTTAATGCAACTGTTGATTATGTTATCAATAATTTAAATACTGATAAAACAAAGTTAAACGAAATATTAAAAGATTAAAAAAATGATGAATAATTTACCTTCAATGGATGAAAATACTAAAGTATCAGCATGGCAAAAACCAGGTGGTACACTTGGTATGATTGTAGCAGGTGTAGCAATTGCTGGTGGTGTAATCTTAATCAATAAGATTCTTCCATTTTTAATTGCTTTAACTACCAATATGATTACATTGGCATTTCTTGTCGCAGTATTAGCTGGAATTGCTTTTCTTGTGACAAACAAACAATTTAGAAAAGCTTTTTCAATGACTTATTTTATCATTATGAGAAAAATAACAGGACTTATCATTGAAATTGACCCAATTGCTATTGTTGAGAAAAAAATTGGTGAGATGAATAATAAGATTTTGGAGATTCAAAAACATATGGGAAGTTTGAATGGTCTTATTATTAATAACAAACGTAAGTTAGAAGATAAAAAGTCTGATTTTGAAAATCAGTTACGAAGATTAGAAGAATATAAACGGCAAGGTAAAGTAGCTGACGCAAATGTGACAGAAAGACAAGTTGTTCGTTTGAAAGCAACAATTGAACGCCAAGCAAAACGTTTGGAAGATTCGAAAAAGTGGTATGAGATTCTGAAACAATTGAAACATGCTGCTGAATTAACTGTTCTTGATACTCAAAATGAAGTTAATGATAGAAAAGAAGAATTTGAATCAATTAAAGCTCAACATAAGGCATTTTCTTCTATAATGTCTATTATGAAAGGTAGTCCTGATGAAATGGAAGATTTCACTCGTGCTATGGATTTCATGGCTTATGATATTACACAAAAATTGGGAGAAATGTCTAATGTTATTGATGAAACAGGTGGTTTGTTATCACAAATTGCTGTTGATGAAGGAGTTGCATCTCATAAGGCTGATGAATTGTTGCAACAATATGAAAAATATGGTATTGATGGTTTATTTGCAACTTTCAAAAAAGTTGAAGAGCCAAAAGCAATTGCAAGTGATAATGTATCATATGTAAATTTGAATAATTTAAAAAGTCAAAAACCAATTGAGGTAGAAGCTACACCAATTGGTAGAAGTGAAACATCATTATCAAAAACTGAAAGAAAATATTTTTAACATTTTTTAAAGAAATAAATTTGGTGATGTGAAATATTTGTTATATCTTTGCATCATCAAATTAAACGAAGAACTAATAATTTAAATTTTAAAAGAAAATGAGTAAAACAGTAGTTAAACCTTGGGTTAAAACAACAGGGATTATTTTGGCAGTAGCAGCAATCGTTTTTGGATTGTGGTACACAGGTAAAACAACAGGTCTGATTGAAGAATCAAAATCAAACAGTGGCGATTCAAAAGGCTTCCTTTCAGGATTGTTTAGTGGTGGTGGGAGTGATTATATCACAGTTGGCACTAATACTTATGCAGGGTTTTTGCCTTTCATGTATTTGAATAATGGTCTTGACCCAACAGAAGATTGTATTCTTTATAAGGAGTATGGTTTGAAGTTAAAAATTGTGGTACAAGATGACTTTCAAGCAGGTCGTTCAGCGTTTAAAAATGGAGATATTGATATTATCTATTGTACAGCAGATGCATTTCCAGTAGAAATGTCAGAAGGTTCACAAATGGCAGACGCACGATTCTTTAATATTAGTAACTGGTCACGTGGTGCTGATGCAATTGTTGTTAATAAAAATATCAGAACAGTTGGTGATTTAATTGGTAAAGTGGTTGCTTGTTCTGAAGGTACTGCTTCACATACACTTTTGTTAAATACTCTTGAAACTAATGGCATTGGTTCAGATAAAGTAAATACTAAATCTAGTATTGATAAATCAAAAGTTAATATTAAAATTGTAGGTAGTGGGTTGGATGCTGCTTCAATTTTTAAAGCAGGTCAATGCGATGCAGCCGTAGTATTTTCACCTGATGACCAAGATATTGTTGCAAGTATTGCAGGTTCTAAAGTATTAGTATCAACAAAACAAGCATCAAATATTATTTGTGATGGATTAATCGCAAAACAATCTTATTTGGATGCTAATAAAGAAGATGTAAAGAAACTTATTTCTGCATTGCTTTCAGCTAATGTTAAAATGAATACTGATGATGTAGCCGTAGCACAAGCAGCTAAAGCGTTTGCGAAATCTTATGGAACTGATGAAGCATTTGCAATTAGTGGTTCTAAAAATATTCGTTATATTACATTGGAAGATGCAGCTAATTTCTTTGGCTTGAATAGTTCATATACAGGCATTAAGGGAGATGAACTTTATTCCAAGATGGCTCGTACTTATGAAAGCTTGAATTTGTGTAAACGTCCACTTGCATGGAGAAAAGTTTCAGATGCTTCAGTGATTGAAGAATTGATGGCAGACCCAAGTGCAATTAAGGGAGACCAACATGCAGAAGCTAAAAAAACATTTACAGCCCCAACTAAAGAACTTGAAACGAAAGCTGAAATGTCTAACAAAAAGCTTACAATTGAATATCCTGTGAATGGTGATTTGCTTGATAATGATGCTAAAGCATTGATTGATAGAGAGTTCGTAAGCATTGCTAAACAATTTTCAGGTGCTCGTGTTAGAATTGAGGGTAATACTGATAATACAGGTAATGCAGCATATAATGTTGAATTATCAAAACGTAGAGCACAAAGTGTTGCAAATTACTTGATTAAGGAATATGGTTTTGATACGAACCGATTTATCATTGTTGGTAACGGTCCTAAGAAAGCAGTTGAAGATGGCGTTTCAGGAAGTAATCAGAGTTACCGAACCACTGATTTCCAACTTGTTAATGAATAATAAGAAAATGGGGATATTAACAAGTGTCCCCTTTTCTTTTAAAAACAATCAAAAACTATGAGAAAGATTGTATTATTTTTAGTATTGGTTATTATATTGGCATTTGTTATGCCTAGTTTATTAAATGCAGCATTTACCATTGGAGTTTTGGTAATTATGACTGTTTTTGGTTATGCTATCTATAAAATAGTAAAGTTTATAGATAACACAAACAAAAAGAAAGAGATGAAACAATAGATTGTATAATCTAAAATAAAACAATAATGTTTAAAAAATTATTCAAAATGGGTGGAGATAGTAATTTTAATAAACTATCTTTACTTTTGATAACCATAATAGGTTTCACATTAATAATTGGTGCGTGGTATTTTGTAACTTATTTACAAATTATTCCAACCAAAGTACTTCCTAATCCTTTTGATGTAATTGGGAGCTATGGTAAATTGATTAGTGAATATAACATGTTTGGTAATGCGTGGTATTCAATTAAATTAAATTTTATGAGTTATTTTTATGCAATTTTGATAGCATTACCAATTGGATTTTTTATTGCATTATATCCTATTAATAATATTTTAATTGGTAAATATATTAATTCTGTTAGGTATTTACCAATTCCTGCAATGAGTGGTATTTTTATTGCTATATTTGGTTTAACATTTGGCATGAAAGTGTCTTTTTTAACATTTGCTTTATTAATTTATATTTTACCAGCAGTTGCTAATAAAGTTAATGATTTACAAAATCCAAATAATAATAAAGCATATGCTTCAGGCACATAAGATTGGCGCATCATATTATTAATCATTGCCCCAATACCACTAATTGAACCGTCTTTATAAAGTAATTCACAAATAACAACATATGACCATGAAATACCTGTTAAATTAATAATTTCATTTGAAATATTTCGTGTTACATAAGGAAAATAAACATATTTAAACTTTTGCCAATTACTACCACCCAATGTTCTTATCGTTTGAAGATACACATAATCTTTATCATTATTTGGATTTTGGAATAGTCGGTGTTTTTGTTATTCCTTTTTCCTTTTCTTTATTTATTAGATGGGTCATAATAAAGTTTTATAAAACAGCATCAGTCTCTTCTTTCTGTTTGTTGTTCTATTTGTATTTTGTTTTAATGAATTGTTTTTTTACTTGGCATCTTAATAAATTTTATTCATTGGGATTTATCTTGTTTATGGTATGTGTGATGTGTTATGATAAGAATATATTATATCGAAGGATTAATATAGATAAGCAGTCAGAAAATGACTACTGATTGAAAGGTTTTCCTTAGTTGTGAACCAATGTTAAAATCAAAACTAATTTATTGTAAAACTCGGTTTAGAGCACAGTAAATAGCCCTTTTAAAGGGGTATGACCTAATTTGAGTACTTATAAAAATGGATAACTTATTTATGAATGATTTGGTTTCAATAATAGTGCCTGTTTATAATTCTAGTCCTTATTTGAAGGATATGTTATGTTGTATTGTATCGCAAACATATCAAAATTGGGAATTGATATTAGTGGATGATCATTCTACTGATAATTCGTTGGTGATAATTAAAGAATTTCAGAAAGGTGATAATAGAATAAAGTTATATATAAGAGATCGATTGCCCAAAGGAGCTCAGACCTGTAGAAACATTGGCTTTGATTATTCAATAGGAGATTTTGTTATTTTTTTTGATTCTGATGATTTAGTTGAAAGTTTTTGTTTGGAGCAAAGAGTCTCTTATATGAATCGATATGAAGACTGTGATTTTTTGACATTTCCTGCAATTCCAGCAACGTCATACAAATATTCCCGTCATCAACCGCTGTTTTCCAAGCATTGCATACTGTTGTTCTTTCCAAATAGTCCAGTATGTTTTTCACAAATATCGCTCCCCTAATAAAGTTTTATGTAGCAATCTGCTACGTATCACATTATTATCTTTATTTCTTATCAATTTCTAAATCAAACCTTAACAAATCTAAATCTTACAAAAAGAAAGCGCCGGCACCGATGAACTTCACACATCGGTGCCGGCGCTTTTTCTATTCTACAC
>OOAO01002238.1_pt1 | contig 13460 bp, 8 predicted proteins | sample 1671821 | NCBI WGS metagenome assembly OOAO01 (sample SAMN06348196, study PRJEB24527) | human gut metagenome | biome: human gut; feature: ankylosing spondylitis patient; material: feces | host: Homo sapiens | place: China | collected 2015-10 | reverse complement strand
ACCTGTCTGGCAGGAGATGTGATCGGAGATTATTCCTTTGACAGAGAGATCCGGATCGGGGACAAGCTGTATTTTATGGATATGGCGATTTATTCTATGGTGAAGAATAATACATTTAACGGTATGCCGCTGCCGGATATTGCGGTTATGCATGAGGACGGAGAGTGTGAGGTTATCAGACATTTCGGATACGAAGACTTTAAGAGCCGGCTTTCCTGATATCTGCCGGGCTATCAAAGAAAAGGAGACAGACATGGAAGTTATTGAGAAGAACAGAACAAAATACCGTATGCCCGGAGAATTTGAGCCTCATGAGGGATGTGTGATGATCTGGCCGGAACGTCCCGGTTCCTGGAATTATGGGGCAAGGGAAGCACAGAAAGCATTTGTGAAAGTTGCAGAGGCTATTGGAGAGAGCGAAAAGGTGTATATGCTGGTTTCCAAAGCTCAGATGGAGAATGCAAAGAATCAGCTTGGGAATGTTTCCGGTGTGACTTTGCTGGAATGCGAGACAGATGATGCCTGGGCGAGAGATGTGGGAGCAACCATGGTTCTGGATGAGAAAGGGGCGGTCTGTGGAGTTGACTGGCAGTTTAATGCCTGGGGAGGTACTTTTGACGGGCTTTACCGGAACTGGGAGAAGGACGATAAAGTGGCAGCTTTTATCTGCAAGGCTCTTGGTTATCCATGCCTGGACGCAAGACCTTTTGTGCTGGAGGGCGGTTCCATCCATTCTGACGGAGAGGGGACTCTGATCGTTACAGAGGCCTGTCTTCTGAGCCAGGGACGCAATCCTCAGATGAGCAGGGAACAGATAGAGGAACAGTTGAAGCACTGGCTCGGTGTCCGCAAGATTATCTGGCTTCCATGTGGAATCTATCAGGATGAAACCAATGAGCATGTGGATAACGTGTGTGCTTTTGTAAGACCCGGAGAGGTTGTGCTTGCATGGACAGAGGATGAGACAGATCCGCAGTATGCCATGTCTCTGGCTGATCTGAAGGTGCTGGAACAGGAAACAGATGCAAAAGGCAGAAGATTTAAGGTTCATAAGCTTCCGATTCCTCAGAAACCGGTCTGTCTTACCCGGGAAGATGTGGATGGCTTTGTGTTTGAAGAGGGAGAGGATGAACGGGAAGCAGGAGAACGGATGGCTGCCAGTTATGTGAATTTCTATATTTCCAATGGAGGAATTATTCTTCCGCAGTTTGGGGATGAAAATGACAAAAAGGCAGTGGAGATTCTGCAGAAGTGTTTTCCGGAGAGAAGGATTTATCCCATTGATGCCAGAGCCATCATTGTCGGCGGTGGAAATATTCACTGTATTACCCAGCAGATTCCCGGAAAAAATATCTGACCTTGATACAGAAAAACTTTGAGAGTCATGTGTTTGAGGGGTATTACCTGAAAGTTATGAAAAAACTTACTTATGTAAACAGGAGCAGGAGGAACAGACAGGATGAGAAATGTAACAGTGGCAGCAGTTCAGATGAAATGCAGTAAAAGTGTGGAGAAAAATATTGCCCATGCAGAGGAACTGGTGCGTCAGGCAGCAGCAAAGGGAGCTGAGATTGTTCTTCTTCCGGAGCTTTTTGAACGGCCCTATTTCTGCCAGGAGCGCAGATATGAGTATTATGAATATGCGCAGACTGTAGAGGAAAACCCTGCAGTGCGTCATTTCAGCAGAGTAGCGGCAGAGCTGGGGATTGTGATCCCGGTCAGCTTTTATGAAAAAGAGGTCAATAATACTTATAACAGCGTTGCGGTTCTGGATGCAGATGGGAAGAATCTCGGCATTTATCGAAAAACACATATTCCGGATGATCATTATTATCAGGAAAAATTCTATTTCACACCGGGAGACACCGGCTTTAAGGTTTTTGATACCAGATTTGGAACCATCGGAGTTGGAATCTGCTGGGATCAGTGGTTCCCGGAAACAGCAAGATGTATGGCGTTGCAGGGAGCAGAGCTTCTCTTTTATCCCACTGCCATCGGAAGTGAGCCCATCCTGGAATGTGACAGCATGGAACACTGGAGAAGATGTATGCAGGGACACGCTGCCTCCAATCTGATCCCTGTGATCGCTGCCAACAGAATCGGTGAGGAAACAGTAGAGCCATGTCCGGAAAACGGAATGCAGAAATCTGCTCTTAATTTTTACGGTTCCTCTTTTATTACAGATAACACAGGTGCTCTCTGCGCAGAACTGCCCGGAGGGGAAGAGGGGGTGCTTGTAAGCACTTTTGATTTGGATGCATTAAAGGCAGACAGACTGAACTGGGGACTTTTCAGAGACCGCAGACCGGAGATGTATGCAAAAATTGTCGGGAAATGACATACAAGCCAAAATTCCATTGCCACAGGCAATCTGGAATGAATTTTGGCTCAGTTACTGAGAACGGAGTGAACAGTAACTGAGTTTATAAGAATTTCATAAAAAGTTTATGATTATATTAGTTGCTACCTGTAGTATATATGGTAAAATAAGAGTACGAACGTTACTGATAACGGAGCAGGAAAGTTTTGACATGTATTTCTGGCAAAATGGAGTGTAAAAGATGAACAGAAAAGAATTTTTGGAAATCCTGAGAAGCCAGCTTGCCGGTCAGATGCAGGAGGGCAAAGCAGCAGCACATATCAGGTATTATGAAGATTATATACAGTCTCAGGTACGTGGCGGACGTTCAGAGCAGGAAGTACTGCAGGAACTGGGAGACCCACATCTGATAGCAAAGACTCTGATTGATACAGATGATGGAAGTACACAGGAAGATTACGGAGAGTATTCTTCTTACGGAAGCAGTTATGGCAATGAGACAGAGTTTCCTCATCAGCAGGAGAAACGATGGAAAAAAGTAATTGATCTTTCTACCTGGCATGGCAGGGCTGTTGTTATTGCAGCAGCGGCTGTTATAATTATTTTACTGATACTGATAATCGGAGTTGCGATTCCGTTTTTTATTATTCTTGCAATTATTCTTTATTTTCTTTCATGGCTGAAGAAAAGAAATAATCAATGAAAATCTATGCAGGGTTTCAGAAAAGAAACCCTGCGCAAAATCTTAAAAATTTTAAAAATCTAAAAAATCTTAAGTGTAAACATTCTTGTTTCACGATATTAATTCCCCTTGAATATTTATAATCATATAATTTCAACTTATTTCTATTCGTTAATCCTGCCTTGTGCAGGGAAAAATCCCACATTCATTTTTATATTTTTTGTTCGGAAAGGAGACGGAAAATGAAACACAATTTCAAACTGAAAGAACGCCTTGGAGCTTTGCTGCTTGCAATGCTTTTTATTCTGCAGGCAATTCTGGGGCTTGTGCCTGTCTGTGTAACTCAGGCGGCACCGTTAACTGTAGAAACATGGGACAGTGACAAGGTGGTAGATTATGGTTATCGCTTTAACATGAAGTTTCAGCCCGGAATTACCACATATGAATCTTTTGGGTGTGATAATCTGGACAGGGAAGCTTTTTCAGACAATGGAAAAAGCGAACGTGACACAGAGTGCGTTCGTGTAGGAGCGGACTATAAAGCCGGAAGCGCAGGGATGCGTTATAACAATGTAGGAAAAGATGGAAATGGAAATATTGTTGATGTCAGACTCATTCTTGTGGGAGTAGAGAATGCAGAACCTCGTTATGATCTGCGCACTGCAGAATCGATTGTTCAGAATAAAGGCGGAGCTACGTTTGCATGGAAAGATAATGAAGCTTATCCAATGGTTGGCTTTTCCAAAAACAGTATCGGTGTATTTATTTATTCTGTAGGATACGCAAAGGTTAAGTTTCAGTTTCTGAAGCATGGAACAGAAGAAACACTGCCGATCAGTGGCCATGGAACCATACGTGATATTGATGCGGGACAGGGAGTCCGTATTCCGTCAGACAGCAGTCTGGATAATGCATATGTTCTGAAAAACAATGATTATCTGACGGTAGATGGAAATTCTGTAAGCTCACCCCTTGGTTCCGTTGAGCCGGATGATCCGAGAGGATGGCTGAATCTTTTTTATGATACAGATAATTTTACGATAGAATTCTGTCATCAGTTCAGACTGGATAAATGGGATAAAAGTCGTGAAGATGCCATTGCAAAAGCCGGTTCTCAGGAAAGATGGGCAGAGATTACAAGAAATAAATATCTGGATCCATCAGGCAACAGTTATTGTCCGAACTTTAAAGGACAGAAATACTGCAAAGCATATGCATATTTTGATTTTACATCCTATTGTTTCGGTGATGTTGAGATGAAAAAAGCGCCTGAGAAACGTGTGGGAGAGGCAAACTGTACATGGGAACAGGCAGCTACCGCATCAAAAGAAAAACCTTTTGGCATTCGTCAGGGACAGGAATTTCAGTATATGATCTGGGCGGAGGTGACACCCAATAGACTGAAATCCTTTGTGGTACAGGATATACTTGAGGATTGTCTTGCTATAGAGGATGCATCAAAAATCAGTATTGTGAATGATGCAGGGCAGACAGTGACAGACTGGTTTGATGTTGCTGTTGAAGGACAGAAAGTGACCTGCAGGGCCAAAGCAGAGAGCCTTCAGGATGAAGCATTTACAGATAATCAGACTTACACATTTACTTTAAAAGTACGCCAGAGACCGGAATCAGAAATTAACATTTCAAAATACCTTGCAGAGGATGGATACAGTATTCTTGTACCAAACCATGCATCCATGAGTTATGAACGTACAAACGGAAGCGGAGATACAATGGATACGGAAACAGTGTGGGTAAAGGGTGTGATTCCACCGGAACTGGAAGTAAAGAAAAATACTTCTCAGTATGAATGGAAAACGGGAGATATCATAGATTATGAGATTCTGGTTTCTCAGACAAAACAGGATGTAAAAGCAGTAAATGTTGTTATTACAGACGAGCTTCCATCATGTCTGCAGCTTCTGGAAGGGCAGTATGCTGTAGAGACAAGTCAGGGAGGTGAGAACTGTACGCTTACCGGACAGGGAGAAAATGGATGGAAAGCAGAGTGTCCGTCCCTGAAGTATGGGGAGATGATCACAATCCGTTTTAAATGTCAGGCATCTGCGGATTCCAATGGACAGGAATGGGAAAATATTGTGACTGCAACAGCGGATAATCTGATCAATCCTGAGACAGGAGAACAGGAATCCAGAAAGGATATGGCAGAAGTATGGCCGAACAGTCCACAGCTTGAAATTGATAAAACAGCAGACAAATATGAATGGCAGGCAGGAGAGCAGGTAGCTTACCGGATTGTGGTGAATAATGTAACGGCAGGAACAATTGCAAAAGATGTAACTATTACTGATATTGGTCTGCCGCAGGGACTGGTTCTGGCAGGTGGCACACAGAGCATGGAAGTACTGGGAGTTCAGCAACAGGTAAACTATCCCGTACCGGATAAGAAAACAGGACAGGCATATGAAGCGAGACCTGTGGATTCTCAGTTGAATGCAGATGAGAACGGATTTTCCTTTTATTGTTCTTATGTACCATACAGTCAGCCTGTAACGATTATTTTCCATTGTATCGCACAGGAAGAGGCAAATGGACACGAAAGCGTAAATGCAGCAACTGTAAAAGCTGCTAATACAGATGAGAGATCTGATGATGCAGAAGTATATGTAAATTCAGGAGAATTCTGGATTGAGAAATCTGCAGATCATTATGAATGGCAGGTCGGAGAACAGGTACAGTACAATGTGGTGGTGGAGAATAAAAAAGCAGGTACAGTGGCCCGGAACGTAACTGTCTGGGATACCGGTATGCCGGCGGGACTTGCACTTTCATCGGCAGAGGATGTATCGGTAAGCGGAATCCCACAGAATATTACGCAGCTGACAGCAGGGACCAAAGATGTTTTGAACCAGCTCAATCCGGAATTTTATAATGAGACATCAGAGAAACCAGTGAATTATGAATTTCTTCAGGAGGGAAGCGGATGGAGACTGAACATTTCAGATCTTCCGGCAAATACTCCGGTTATGATTTCTTTCCTTTGCACAGTTACGGAAGCGGCAAATGGAATGGAAAGCATTAATGTTGCCAATGTGCAGGCGCAGAATGCCCCTGTTTCGCAGGATGACGCAGAAGTGTATGTAAATACAGCAGTTCTTTCTATTGAGAAAAGTTTTCAGAATCCATATCTGGCAGCCGGGGACGGACGTGCGGAAAATGAATTTCGGGTAGGGGAACAGGTGAATTATCAGGTTACGGTTAATAATCTTCAGAAGGGATCTATCGCAAGAAATCTTGTGATCAGTGATCTTTCCCTTCCTGAAGGGCTGGCTCTGGACGGAGCTGAAGATGCTGTTACTGTAAGCGGTGTTCCGGCTGTTATTCAGAATCCGGTGGCAGGAACTGATGATGCAGGAAATCAGCTGAATCCGGAAAATTATAAAGAAACAGTGGAAAAACCGGTCAGCTGTCAGGTTACACGTCAGGGAACCGGATGGATCGTGACGATTTCAGATCTTCCGTATCAGACACCTGTGACTGTTAATTTCCGCTGTACTGCGCAGGAAAGCGTAAATGGGATGGAGATTGTAAATACAGCACAGACGTATGCAGATAATGCACAGAAAGTAAAGGACTCCTCAAAAATCTGGGTGAACTCGCCTGTTCTTAAAGTAGAGAAGACGACGGACAAACCATTTTACAAATATGGTGATATTATTACATACCGCATTGTCCTGATACAGGAGCAGACCGGATGTGTGGCGCGTAATGTTACTCTGCAGGATGTGATCGATACTCAGGGAGTACGTCTTCTGAAGGATTCGGTGATTCTGATGGATGAGAAAGGAAATGTGGCAGATGCTGATGTACAGATCAATGATGATAATACTTTCCTGATGTCAACAGGCAGGACACTGGTCAGGGATAGCAGATATAGTATCTGCGATAATGATAAAGGCGGTCTTTTTGAGCAGGTAATGTATAATCCTCTGGACTGTCAGGAACAGAAAAGTATGATCGTGGAATATCAGGCAGCAGTGATTGATGCAGCCCTGGCAGGACAGAAAGTGCACAATACTGCAGTTGCAGACAGCAGTGAAAAGATACCTGCAACCGGGGAAGCAGAGACAGAGGTACACAGTCCGATTCTGGAAATTGTGAAGGAATCAGATAAGAAAGAGTATGCGTCCGGTGAGAAAGGATACTATAAACTGACAGTAAGACAACTGCGTGAGGATGTCACAGATCAGAATATTGTTATCGAAGATAAACTGGAAACTCAAGGGGCTTCCATTGTAAAAGACAGCATTTTTGTGAAGAAAAACGGTATAGAACTGAAAGATGCCAAAATAGAGGCAGATGATACAGGATTTGTAATTCAGACAGGAGCATCGTTGTCAGATATGGATAAAATTGAAGTTTGCTATGAAATGGTATTTAAAACAGAAAGCACAGAGCCTGAAAAAATTGTAAACACAGCGAAAGCAAGAGGTGATATTTCACCGGAAATTACTGCACAGCAGGAGGCATATGTGAAAGCAAAAGCAGAACCGACTGCCACACCAACACCGTCTGCAACACCGAAACCAACAGAAACACCAAAGCCGACAGAGACACCAAAACCTACAGAAGTACCGAAACCGACAGAGCAGCCAAAAGCCACACCAACACCATCTGTACCGGGAACCTGCCCGAAAATGACTCCTGTACCGACGAAAGCACCGTTAGCATCTTACAATGGTGGAAATAATGGAGGCACGACTTCCGGAAGCGGAGGCAGCAGTTACGCAAATTCGGGTGGATATTCCGGTGGATACGGAAGCTATCAGGGTGGTTCCATGGCAGGAAGTTCTAAAACAGGAGATGTCAGACCGTTTAAAATGATGGCTGTTCTTGGACTTATCGGAATGGGACTGCTGACAGGAGGTGTGGTGATCTACAGAAGAACTGTTTCCGGGAAAAGAAATATAAAGGGTATGCCGCGGAAATGAAAAAACTCAGAACATTTGCAGTAAGTATGATCATAGCAGCAATTGGGCTTCTTATATATTGTGCCGGCTTCTATATAAAAAGTTATGAACAGAATCTTGCAGCAAGGCAGGAATATGCAGAGCTTTCCCGAATGGCAGGGGTGAAGAACAAAGCAGGTGCCGGATTATTGGCAGATGGCAAAAAAACTGATGAAGACAGCAGTACAGAAAACAGTGAAAAAAAACGCAGGAAAAAACAGAGAAGATCTTCTAAATCAAAAAACAAAAACCATGCAGATGAAATCAGGGAATCCTTCGGGATTTCCTGGGAAAATTTAAGAAAGATCAACTCTCAGACAGTTGCCTGGATTACTGTTCCGGGAGCCGATATTTCTTATCCTGTAGTTCAGGCGGCAGATGATGAATATTACCTGAAACATAATTTCAGGGGAGAGGAAGATCTGTTTGGCTGTATTTTTCTGGAACATGACATAAAAAAGAACTTTACAGAATCCCACAGTATTCTTTACGGGCACAATATAGAAGGTAATATGATGTTCGCAAATCTGAACCGTTATGAACAGCCTGAATTTCTGAAAAAATGTCCTGAAATTGAGATCATAACACCAAAAAGAAAGTTTCTGTACAAAATTTTTTCTGTGGAACAGGCATCTTCCCAAAGCCCGGCATTTGAATATGGATACAAGTTATCCAGTCCTGCATACAGGAGACAATTATCTATATTGAAAAATAATTCCATGTATGACACAGGAGTAGAGCCTGATGAAAGGGAGAGAATGGTGACTCTGATCACCTGTAATTCACGTCTGGATAAAGAAATACGTATGGCGGTACATGGGATTTGCCATGAATGTTATGGTATAGAAAAAGCTGAGCCGAAGTGATGTTGAAATCAATCGGATATTGGTAACTTTCGTAAAGGATGAACTGTTACTGTTCACATATCACTATCCTTCGAGGTGCTTTGGAAAAAACTAATGAAAAATCTCTCGATATTTTGTATAATTTATGCATAAAAAACAACTTGTTCGTACGTGCGTACAAGTTGTATCCTAAATACAGGAGGGAAGAAGACATGACAGATAATGGAAAGCCGAAATATTTCTCACTGATGGAACAGCTCAGAAGTGATATTATGTCAGGAGCTATCCGACCGGGAGAGAAGCTTCCTTCAGAAAACGAGCTTTCACAGAAATATTCCCTGAGTAGACATACAGTTCGTAAAGCACTGGGAATCCTGGAGCAGGACGGATATGTAGAGGCATTTCACGGAAGAGGTACTTATTGCTCTGAGAATATGCGCCATATAAAGAATTCAAAGAATATTGCGGTAGTGACCACATATATTTCTGATTATATTTTTCCGAGACTGATACAGGGAATGGATAATGTCCTTTCAGAAAGCGGTTACAGTATTATCCTGAAAAACACAGCAAACAGCAGACAGAAAGAGGCCAGATGTTTGGAGGAACTTCTGAAGAAAGATATTGATGGACTGATCATTGAACCAAGCAAAAGTGAGATGATCTGTAAACACAGAAATCTTTATCAGAATCTGGATAAATTTGAAATTCCGTATGTGTTTATTCAGGGAATCTATTCAGAAATGAGGGATAAACCTCATATTCTTATGGATGATGCACAGGGAGGCTATCTTGTAACAAAATATCTGCTGGAACTGGGACATAAAAAGATCAAGGGTTTCTTTAAGGCAGACGATATGCAGGGACTGGAGCGCCACAAGGGATATGTGAAGGCCTTACAGGAGTCAGGGATTGCCTATGATCCTGATGATGTTGTCTGGTTTCATACAGAGGACAGGAAAGTAAAACCTGCACTGATGGCAAAAGAAATGGTACAGAGCGGACAGCTTCCGGATGGAATCGTCTGTTACAATGATCAGATTGCTGTTCAGGTTATGGAAGAACTGGAGAAAATGGGAGTCAGGATACCGGATGATATTTCCATTACCGGTTATGACAATTCACTGTATGCTCAGCGAGGAAGCGGAATCACAACGATAGCTCATCCGCAGGAAAAGCTGGGAGAAATGGCAGCAGAGCTTATACTTGAGAAGATCAACGGAGTTCCTGAAGAAGAAAGTAAGGTTGAAAGACTGATTTATCCGGAACTGATCATACGGGGATCATGCAGAAAAATATTGTAAACAAATGAAATAAATAAAAAATAAAAATAAATCCAGGAGGAATTTTATCATGAAAACAGGAAGAAACTATAAGTTCTGGTTTTGTACAGGTTCACAGGATCTTTACGGAGATGAGTGCTTAAGAAAAGTTGCTGAGCATTCCAGAATCATTGTTGAGGAATTAAACAAGAGTGGTGTTCTTCCATTTGAATTAGTATGGAAACCAACACTGATCACAAACGAACTGATCCGTAAAACATTTAATGAGGCAAATGCAGATGAGGACTGTGCAGGTGTTATCACATGGATGCATACTTTCTCACCGGCAAAATCATGGATCCTTGGTCTGAAAGAATACAGAAAACCGCTTTGCCATCTTCATACACAGTTTAATGAGGAGATTCCTTATGATACCATTGATATGGATTTTATGAATGAAAACCAGTCTGCTCATGGCGGTCGTGAATATGGTCATATTGTTACAAGAATGGGAATCGAAAGAAAAGTTATTGTCGGACACTGGGCAGATAAAGATGTTCAGGAAAGACTTGCTTCCTGGATGCGTACAGCAGTTGGTATCATGGAGAGCAGTCATATCTGCGTATGTCGTGTAGCAGATAACATGAGAAACGTAGCTGTTACAGAAGGTGATAAAGTAGAAGCACAGATTAAATTCGGATGGGAAGTTGATGCTTATCCTGTAAATGAGATTGCTGATTATGTAAAAGATGTAGCTAAAGGTGATGTAGATGCGCTGGTAGATGAATACTACAGCAAATATGATATTCTTCTTGAGGGAAGAGATCCGGAAGAATTTAAACGTCATGTAGCAGTTCAGGCTCAGATTGAGATCGGATTTGAGAAATTCCTGGAAGAGAAAAATTATCAGGCAATCGTTACACACTTTGGAGATCTGGGTGCTCTTAAACAGCTTCCCGGACTTGCAATCCAGAGACTTATGGAAAAAGGCTATGGATTCGGTGCAGAAGGCGACTGGAAGACAGCTGCAATGGTTCGTCTGATGAAGATCATGACAGCTGGTGTAAAAGATGCAAAAGGAACTTCCATGATGGAAGACTATACATATAACTTTGTACCTGGAAAAGAAGGAATCCTTCAGTCTCATATGCTTGAGGTATGCCCGTCTGTCGCAGATGGTAAGATTGGCATTAAAGTATGCCCGCTTTCCATGGGTGACAGAGAAGATCCTGCAAGACTTGTATTCACAAGCAAGACAGGCCCGGGTATTGCAACATCCCTGATCGATCTTGGAGACCGTTTCCGTCTGATCATCAACGATGTGGAATGCAAGAAGGTTGAGAAACCGATGCCGAAGCTTCCTGTAGGAAGTGCATTCTGGACACCACAGCCAAATCTTAAGACAGGTGCAGAAGCATGGATCCTTGCAGGCGGAGCCCACCATACAGCATTCTCCTATGACCTGACAGCAGAACAGATGGGTGACTGGGCAGCTGCTATGGGTATTGAAGCTGTTTATATTGATAAAGATACAAATATTCGTGATTTTAAGAATGAACTGAGATGGAATGAACTTGCATTCAGAAAATAATTATTACCATAAGTGATATAAAAGGGTTACTGTGACGGAGTGAACAGTAACATAAAAGGCTGCCATATCAGACAGGAACAATGGATTGTGCATATATGTCAGAGGATTCATTGGATTACCTGAGATGGCAGCCATAAAAATATGTAAAAAAAGTACATCAAAAAATCAGGGAGGTACATAAAAATGGGAGCAGCAGAAGCAAAAGCAGCGATAATTGCAAATAAAACAGCACTTGGTATTGAGTTTGGTTCTACCAGAATCAAAGCAGTACTTGTAGATGACAAAAATCAGCCGATCGCATCCGGTGCACATGAATGGGAGAACCGTTATGAAAACGGTGTCTGGACATATAGCCTTGATGATATCTGGACAGGTATCCAGGACTGCTATCAGGATATGGCAAAGGATGTGAAGGCAAAATATGACATAGAACTGGAATCCGTAGGCGCATTTGGTGTCAGCGCCATGATGCATGGATATATGCCATTTAACAAAGAGGGAGAACTTCTTGTACCATTCCGTACATGGAGAAATAATATTACAGGAGAAGCCAGCGAGAAATTGATGGAACTGTTCAACTACAACATTCCGCAGAGATGGAGCATTGCTCATCTGTATCAGGCGATCCTTAACGGTGAAGAACATGTAAAAGATATTGACTATATCACAACTCTGGAGGCTTATGTACACTGGAAACTGACAGGTAAGAGAGTTCTTGGAATCGGTGATGCGGCGGGTATGTTCCCGATCGACACAACAAAAGCAGATTATAATCAGGAAATGGTTGATAAATTCGATGAACTGGTAGCACCTTACGGATTCTCATGGAAACTTCGTGACATTATGCCGAAAGCTCTTGTTGCAGGGGAAGATGCCGGCGTTCTTACAGAAGAAGGTGCGAAACTTCTGGATGTGACAGGTAAACTGAAAGCAGGAATCCCGATGTGCCCTCCGGAAGGTGATGCAGGAACAGGCATGGTTGCCACAAACAGTGTAGCAGTACGTACGGGTAATGTTTCCGCAGGAACTTCTGTATTTGCCATGATCGTTCTGGAAAAAGAGCTTTCCAGACCTTATAAAGAAATTGATATGGTTACCACTCCGTCCGGACATCTGGTAGCTATGGCTCATTCCAACAACTGTACTTCTGACCTGAATGCATGGGTAAATATATTTAAAGAGTTTGCAGAAGCTATGGGTATGGAAGTGGATATGAACAAACTGTTCGGAACCCTTTATAATAAAGCACTTGAAGGAGATCCGGACTGTGGCGGACTTTTGTCCTACTGTTATTTCTCAGGTGAGCATATGACAGGCTTTGAAGAAGGACGTCCGTTATTTGTACGTTCTCCTGAAAGCAAATTTAACCTTGCAAACTTTATGAGAACTAATCTGTATACATGCCTTGGAGCCATGAGAGTAGGTCTGAACCTTCTGTTTGAGAAAGAAAATGTAAAAGTAGACCGTCTTCTTGGTCATGGAGGATTATTCAAGACAAAAGGCGTAGGACAGCAGATTCTGGCAGATGCTGTCAATGCACCGGTATCTGTAATGGCTACTGCAGGTGAGGGCGGAGCCTGGGGAATCGCACTTCTTGCTTCTTATCTGGTAAATAAAGAAGAAGGTGAGACTCTGGAAAGCTTCCTTGATAATAAAGTGTTTGCAGATCAGGAAAGCAGCACACTGGATCCAAAACCGGAAGGTGTGGCTGGATTCAATGCATTTATGGACAGCTATATGAAAGGTCTTTCTATTGAAAGAGCAGCAGTAGAGTCTGAAATCTGGTAAAT
>OOAO01002218.1_pt1 | contig 13586 bp, 14 predicted proteins | sample 1671821 | NCBI WGS metagenome assembly OOAO01 (sample SAMN06348196, study PRJEB24527) | human gut metagenome | biome: human gut; feature: ankylosing spondylitis patient; material: feces | host: Homo sapiens | place: China | collected 2015-10 | reverse complement strand
AGTGCTTATGAGCAAGAACTCTTAGAGACAAGCGATGAAGAACTTAATAATGAAAGTAAACTTTTTGGACGATTATTTAGAAGAATCTTTAGTCGTACCGATAAAAGTTTAAAATGGATTGATAAGTATGATGACAGAAAGCATTTTTATAGAAGAGGTGGTGCTTGTGGTCCTTGGGTTTGCGGATATATCCTTTATGTAAATCAAGGCAAAGATAAATATGATTTCTTTTATAATAATGCTTCTTCATTTGGAGAGTTTGGTATTTTAAATTTTGCTTTGCGTCTTTTCGGAAGACCGATGACTCCGGGAGAAATGGGGTGGACAATGCCTATTGCTTCCAATGGGAAAATCTGGATTAATCCAGCTCTGTGCTTTGCAGATCTTTTTGCATATGACCAAATAAAGCATTATAAGAAACCTGCAATCAGATTGTGTGGTTCTGGTGGGCAATTGCATTGGACTTTAGCTTATGGTGCAAAACAGACTGGTTCTTGGTTGTGGAGAAACTATTATTTCCTTCAGATAGATAATGGCGCAAAAGTAGGCGTGCCAGGAGACAAGAAGAATGGCGGCAACTATACAAAGGTTGATTGGTGGAATCCTTGGTTAATGGTTTGGGATTAATTTAAAGATGTAACAAAATGAAGAAGATCTTCTCTTTACAATTGTGTGTTTGGCTTTTTCTTACAATATTGTTTTCCCAATGTACAAAGGTTGATTTAGAGGAAGGAGTACGCAAAACAACTATTCTTCGGCATAATTATATTGCAATAACCACAAAAGATGATATTCCCGGAGAAGTGGAAGTGCATTATAGTATACTGGGCAATAATGGTCAAAATGAAGTCAAAACACCCTTTCATACTAATATTGCCGCGAATCGAAAATATATACACGTATGAAACTATTGAAATACGGCTTTTACTTACTTGCTATCGCAGCATCGGCAGTATCGTGTACACGCAAGGACGGCGATTGGGATCCGATCAAGACGGACTGTCGGGAAATAACCGTTCCGCCGCAGGGAGGCTCGGCCGTCGTGACGATGAAAAATTACAAAGGCTGGTGGATTTCCACCGTCCAATACGAAGCGAAGGGCGAAAACCTGATGATTCACGGCGAGGATTTCGGATTTATGAAGTTCGAAAACGAGTGGTGCGAAATCGTCGTGCCGTCCGAAAGTCCGAACAAATTGTATATCGCCCTGAAAGAGAACGATGGACGGGAGCCGAGGAAAATCGGTATAGGAATGACGGTCGGCGATGCTTTCACAAGTATCGATATTACACAGGGAAGTGCACTTCTGACCACTCCGAACGAATGATTCTGGCGTGCATTCTCTGCATCTTCCTGTCGTATCGGCGGCGAAGGCGGCTGTTCGGAAGCAAGTGAACGGATACCTCCGAAATTGTTTCGAAGGCGGATTCGGGCGATTGCGAAGCCGATTTCTCCGTTTCGGTAAGATTCTGATTGTATAGCCGTTTTATGCCAGATATTTTTGCGACAAAAAATATGAGCAAGATGATTATCGAAACGATCGAACGGCTGTCTATCGATGTATTCGTTACAGCCATGGCGATTACGGCGGTTGTCATTGCGACAATCGCTCTTTCGCTTTTGGCGAGTCCGTTTTGCCAATAATCCCAACAGTCATGGAACGAAAAGAAACATATATCGAAATCCTGCGATTGAATATATATTATGTGGAAACAAAAATTGAAAATCTGCGGCATCAATCTGACAGCATATAGTGTGGCTCTTGTCATCATGCTGCTGTTGTCTGTTTGCTCAAAATCATACGGGCAGGAAAAACGTGTACTTTCCTTTGACCGTACAAAACAGACCGTGACGGGCATAGACACGACCAAACTGTCGGTTTATGAACATGAGAAGGCATTTTTGTTTCCACATTTTGATGCCATTCCCCAAATGCCCGGAACGCTTTTGGACTTTCGTCCTGATTATACACGGAGTTTTCCCGTTGACCGTTCATCCCTGCATAAAGGTGAATACAATGTCGGCGGGATTATCCATCGGTTTAACAAAGTGGATGTTTGGGGGCGTGGCAGGCAGGAAAACATCATAGGAGTCGGCGTATCGAACTATGCCGAAGTCAAAACGGTGTATTCTCCAAACGAGAAATGGAAATTGGGGCTGTGCCTCTATGCGCATAAACTGAGCATTCCCCGTTCGAGTAGCAATACATTCGGAATCGGCACCGATGTTTCCTGTCAATTCCTCCCCCAAACATCACTCCATCTCTTTGGCACATATTATCGCATCTATTTGTCGGGAGTAAAACCGATGAAGAGGCTGGACGGCTACCATTATGGAGGTTACCTCTCTTTCGATTTGGCAGAACGGTGGGCAATGGACGTGGGCATGAGAAGCTATGGCGGCAATGGGTCTCACCAGCAATGGACTGTACCGATAATACGTCCGTCGTATAAGCACAACGGGCGCGAAATAAACGCGGATTTTGGTGGAATGTTCCAGCAAATCGTGAAAGGTCTATTCTTTAATCATTGATAATATGAAACAGAAAAAAAGCAAAATAACGACTGTTGCTATATGGATTCTGCTATGCGGATGGATAATGTGCATGAGTTCATGCGGGAGTCTGCTTTATAATCCATCCAACAAAGCGGAACAAGTGACAGTGACTATTAAACAGCCTATCAAATAGGCTTAAACCATAAGAAAAAGGATGAGAAATATTGTAACAATAATTTTAATCTGCTTTCTCTCTTTTCCTGCCTTTGGGCAAGAGATTGAGAATTCGCACAAAGATAAAACGTACAAGAACATTTATTTGGAACTATTGGGCGCTTCAAATATGATTGGTGTTTCTTATGACACAAGAATAAAGCCCGGTTCAGCTTTCGGCTATCGTGCCGGAATATCCTATTTTTATGGGACGAACTACAATTCCAATGAAGGACATGGTTTTTCCGTGCCATTGGAGTTTAATTGCATTTTAGGTAAACGGCGCAGCAAGTTTGAAGCCGGAACTGGCATCAATATGGGGCTGTATTCCATAAAGGAAACTTATTGGGTTAACAGCGAGGGAAATGTCAGCATTATCGAACCGGTTACTCAGATAGTTGAATCACGGAATACTTTCGGATACTATATCTTTTTAAATATCGGATACCGCTATCAACGGGAAAGTGGTTTTATGTTCCGTGCCGGCATCAGTCCTTCATTCAATTTTGGAGACAAATACGGATTGCGTAAAACCCCGCTATTGTATCCTTATCTGAGTTTTGGCTATACTTTCAAATAACGCCAATAGTTCAAAATGGAGAATCCGCTTTCTTTGAGACTTATAAAAGAAGAACAAGAGTCATCAGAAAAACTGTTGGAACTACTGGTGTCATCAACGCATTCTCCCAAAGGCAGATTTTCAAAAGAGGACAGTTACATTATGCTGAAAAGAAAGATGGAAACAACAAAAAAAGAAAACACCGTGAAACTGGTATTGCCATTTCCCCATTTCTTGTGGATGATTGGCACTAACCCCGGCATCTCCAAAGAGAAAGCAGTGCTGCATGAGCCGCAAACGGAACAAGAAAATATAAACAGAGAACATACAAATTATGAAGAAGAAAAATGATGCAGATATGCTGGCCGCTATAGTCCGGGCATCGAATCGTCATGCCATGCGCCCGGCACTGGTTATTGACGACCGGACTTATACCTATCAGGAATTGTTTGGATTGGCTGGAAGCATTTGTGAAACGCTGAGGAATCTCAAAGAAGACATTATCGGCATCACGGCTGAAAACCGTATGGAAACCTACGCTTCCATTTTGGCGGTGCTGTTTTCCGGAAAAACATACGTCATGTTGCATCCCGATTATCCGGCAGAACGCAACTGCCGGATAGCCCGGCAATCCGGCATCGGTCTGTTGCTTTACAGTGGAGAGAACGGCGATATACTTCCCCCTGACATCAGTGCCGGACGGGTGTGCGTCTCCTCACACCGGCAAACCTCGCATTCCGGCGTGGTGACGTATGACGTTAATCCCGACGTGCCTGCTTACATCATCTTCACGTCAGGAAGTACGGGCGAACCCAAAGGCGTTCCTATATCCAGGAGGAACTTGAATGCTTTCTACAAGGCTTATCGCGCTTTAGGATGGGAGTTGGACGAAAGCGACCGTATGCTTCAGATGTTCGAACTGACATTCGATGTCTCTGTCGTGTCGTTTCTTTATCCCCTCACTCTCGGGGCATGTGTCTATGCTGTTCCGCAGAAAGGAATGAAATACCTGAACGTACTGGATATTATGGAACGCCATCGCCTTACGTTTGCGGCAGTGGCACCTTCCGTACTTCGGTTATCACGTCCTTATTTCGGGGAAATCAGTTTTCCGGACTTACGCTATCTCATCGTCACAGCCGAAGCCACTGACGTGAATCTGCTCGATGAATTTCGCCCTTGCATACCCAATGCCACGGTAATCAACCTCTACGGACCGACCGAAGCCACCATCTACTGCACTTCGTATGTAATCCCGGCTGAAGGAGCCAAACACCATAACGGCATGGCGGCAATCGGGAAGCCTTTCCCGGGTATGGACTACATGATTGCATCCCCGTCGGGCAAGCAGCTTCCTGCCGGAGAGACCGGCGAACTGTGGATTGCCGGACCGCAACTCATGTGCGGATACTGGCGTACTCCCGAAAAGGCGGCCGGATGTTTTGTTACGACTCCCTTTGGAAAACTCTATTACCGTACCGGAGACCTCTGTCAAGTTGATGCTGACGGAGATATTATTTATTGCGGCCGTAAAGACACGCAGGTAAAGATACAAGGTTTCAGAATAGAATTGGGTGAGATTGAATACCACGTTAAAGCGTTTTACAAGCATGGCTGTAACGCTGTGGTATTGCCGGTTTATGCTACGGACGGAAGTTGTGAACTGCACCTTGCCGTAGAAAAGGAGGCGGAGGATACGGAAAGCCTCGAACGGTATATGCAAAGCCATCTGCCGCCTTATATGTTGCCCCGGCGCATCCACTTCATTCCTTGTTTCCCACAAAACAACAGCAACAAAATTGACCGGAACCAACTATTAAAGTACATCACTCAATAAATAAACAATCAAGTATATGGATACAACAGAATTATTGGAGATACTGAACGGAATATTCAGAAAAGTGTTAAAGAGAGACGACATTACATTGACCGAAAGCACTACTGCCCACGATGTGGACGGATGGGATTCGCTGACCAATATGGTACTAATCACAGAAATAGAGAATAAGTTCGGCGTGCGTTTCTCGTTCCGCGAGATAGTGAAACTGAAAAATGTGGGCGACCTTTGCCATACCATCAAGAATAAAGCCAAATAGGAATAGGAGGAAAAAGTAATGTCATTCATTTCCCTTGAATTTGTCCTGCTGTTCCTGCTCTGTTTCACATCATACCATTTTATCAGTGATAAAGGACGGAAGTTAGTTCTGCTTGCGGCAAGCGGAGTTTTCATCGGATACTTCAATCCCGCATTCCTTGTCACGGCACTGGTCGTAAGCCTTTTTACATACGGCGCCGCGATACTTATTGAGCAAGCCCGTGAAAAAGGAAGAGGTTTCCGTTTGATTTACTGGGGCGGCATATCCTGTCTTGTCCTCTGCTGGATTGGTTTCAGGTATGCCAACCGGCTAACCGGAGACTCAGGTTTTATTTTCCCATTGGGAATGTCTTTCTATACATTCCAGGCCATCGGTTACTTGACGGAAGTCTATTGGGAGGAGGAAAAGGCGGAACGCCGTCCGATAGATTTCCTGCTTTATATGCTTCTGTTCATGAAGTTCTTGTCAGGTCCCATTGAGCGGTCTGCCGATTTGCTTCCGCAAGTCCGGAAACTCTCTCCGGCATCCTATTCCATGATGACTTATGGTTTGAAACTGATTGTGGTGGGATTGGTGAAAAAATTGGTACTTGCCGACCATATAGCACCCTATATTGACGGTGTGTTCAGTTCGATGCACACCGCATCGGGTGTACAACTGCTTATGGCCTGCCTTCTCTATCCCATCGAACTTTATGCCGATTTCTCCGGCTACACGGATATGGCGATTGGAATAGGAATGTTGTTCGGATTGAAACTGTCATCCAACTTTGCGCATCCCTTCGCCGCCCAAACCACGGCTGAGTTCTGGCGCCGCTGGCACATGTCGCTGGGTACCTGGTTCCGGGACTATGTGTATATCCCGCTGGGCGGCAGCAAAAAGGGGGAGGGCCGTACCTACCTGAACCTGCTGGTGGTGTGGCTGTTTACGGGCCTGTGGCACGGCAGTACGCTGAACTTCCTGCTGTGGGGACTGTTCCTCTTTGCCCTCATCTCTCTGGAACGTCTGGGCTGGGGCAAGGTGCTCCGGCGCAGTCAGGTGATCTCCCGGCTCTATATGCTCCTGGTGATCCCCCTAAGTTGGATGCTCTTCGCCATCCCCTCCCTGAAGGACATCGGCAGCTATATCGGGCGGCTCTTTGCCTTTTCCGGCGGCACGGCGGTCCATGCACGGGACTTTCTGGTCTACGGACGGCAGTACGCCGTGGTGTTGGTCATCGGTCTGCTGGTGTCCACGCCCTTACCGGAGAAGCTCTGGCGCCGCATCCGCACCTCCCCGCTGGGAACGGTGCTCCTGCTGGTGCTGTTCTGGGTATGCGTTTACTGTATGGCGGTGGCCACCAACGACCCCTTTATGTATTTCAGCTTTTGAGGACGAGCAGCCATGAAGAGATTAAAACCAAAACAGAGAGGACTGGCCGTGCTGGCCATCCTGCTGGTGGCCACCTCCCTGGCAGCCACCGTAACGGGCCTTGTGCTGAAGGCCCAGCTGCAAAAGTATGTAGGGGGCTGGGAGGACCGTCTGGCCATCGCCGTGCCATTCATGCTGCTGCATGACGACACGGACCTCCGCCGCATGGAGCAGGCCAAGCAGCGTAGTCAGGATGAGCCAAAGCAGCCGGAGCAGCCCACTGAACCGGAAAAGCCTGCCGAGCCGGAGCAGCCCACTGAACCGGAAAAACCCGACGAACCGGAGAAGCCGCAGGTGCCGGGAGTGCCTACGGAGCTTCCCACCGTGGTGCCGGGGGCCAAGTACGGCGAGGACGAGAGCTTTTTCGACGATGCCCTGTTCATCGGAGATTCCCGCATGGTCAGCTCCGCCTACTATGCAAGGCTTGGCAAGGCGGATTACTTCACAGACGTTGGCATGAATGTTTTCCAGATGTTCTCCGTTACCGCCTCGGACGATAACTTCGATGCCACGGACCTGACGACCCTGCTGCAAAACCGTACCTATAAGAAGATCTTCATCATGCTGGGCATCAACGAGTGCGGCTACCCCATGAGCAGCCTGCTGAGCGCCTATCAGGAGGACATCGACACCTTGAAAAGGCTCCAGCCGGATGCCACCATCTACCTGCTGAAGGTCTACGGCGTGTCCCGCTCCGTGGCGGAGGGCACCAGCTACTTCAGCCCCCAGCGCCTGCAGGAGATCAACGACGGCATCGCCGGTCTGGCCGACGGCAAGAAGGTTCACTGTCTGGATGCCGCCCACCTCTACTGCGATGACGAAGGCTACATGAAGGAGGAGTACACCAGCGACGGCGTCCATCCCTACGCCAAGGATGCAGCGCTGTTTGCCCAGTGGCTGTGCCAGCAGATCAGCGGCGGCCGGTAGGCCTTTACAGATCACCGGATGTGTGGTATCCTGTGTAAGAACACAAAAGGAAAGGGGACGGCAAAATGTCGGGACTCTATGACCGGGTGCAGCGCAGCCCCCGGCAAAAAACCTTCCCGTGGTGGGCGGTCATTCTGGCGATCGCTCTGGTAGTGCTGACCTGCATCGGCCTGTTCCTCAGCCGGCCCCAGCGCATCAAGAACCGCTACGAGGCCTGCATGGACGCCGTCTCCGCCAGCACCATCTATGCCAAGCGCCACCGGGGCGTCCGGGCGCTGGTGGACGGACAGGAGCTGCGCCTGCGAGAGAGTAACGCCCGCTCCATATACAGCAGTCTGGCCGCTTTGGGCGTGGGCCACTTCACCGACCGGCTGCCGGAGGGGGAGCCGGATGCCACCCTCTATTACAGTGACACCTCGGTGATGCGCCTGTGGCGCTATCCGCTGAAGCGCAGCAGCTCCGGCCGCTGGGAGGGTGTGTTCGTTTCCTTTGTATCGCTGGATGGCACCACCTATTCCTACTACACCGACCGAACGGACTGGCAGAATATCTCATGGCCATTGTCACCTGAGAGCAACGCCCCGTGGAGCAACTGAAGAATGACCGAAGGAGGTGTGACCTGTGGGTCACACCCCCTTTTTCACAGCTCCTGCTTGATGGAGCGTATGGCATTTTTCTCCAACCGGCTCACCTGCGCCTGCGAGATGCCGATCTCGGAGGACACCTCCATCTGGGTCTTGCCCTGACAGAACCGCAGGGCCAGAATGTTCCGCTCACGGGGCTGCAAGTGGGAGATGGCGTCCTTCAGCGCCAGCTGCTGCAGCCAGCCCTCATCGCTGCTGTGGTCATCCCGGATCTGATCCATGACACACACGGCGTCCCCGCCGTCGGCGTACACCGGCTCATACAGAGACACCGGGGCCGACATGGCGTCCATGGCGAACACCACCTCCTCACGGGGCAGCTCCAGCTCCTGGGCGATCTGCTCCACCGTAGGCTCCCGCTGTTGCTGGCGCAGGAGCCGCTCACGGGCCTGCAGGACCTTATAGGCAGTGTCCCGCATACTCCGGCTGACCCGCAGGGTGCTGTTGTCCCGGAGATAGCGGCGGATCTCCCCCACGATCATGGGAACGCCATAGGTGGAGAACCGCACCGGCTGACGGATGTCGAAGTTGTCGATGGCCTTGATAAGACCGATGCACCCCACCTGAAACAGATCGTCGGCGTTCTCGCCCCGGCTGCTGAACCGCTGGATCACCGACAGCACCAGCCGGAGATTGCCCCGGATCAGCCGCTCACGGGCCGCCATATCCCCCTGCTTGGTGCGCCGGAGAAGCTCCATCATCTCGTCGTTTTTCAGGATCTCCAGCCGGGCTGTATTGATCCCGCAGATTTCCACCTTCCCCTGCATACGCCGCCTCCACCACTTGGATGATGACAGTATTTCCCGCAGATAGGCGGCTTATACGGCGTGACAAAAATCCCGCACATTCGACGGAGCGCACATTCGACGGAGAATAGAGAAAGCCTCTTGGCTGTCAAAAAGGGGGGACACTTTCGTCAACGGGGCGGAAGGGTGTGTGCGGGAAACCCGGAAGGGGTGTCCTGCACGATAATAATCACCATTTTTTAGAACTTTTTTGAAGTTCTGAAAAATGATTGCAGCGTGTCGAAAAAAACTTTTCGACACGCTGAGTCCCTCAGCTGGCAGATACAGCTGAGGGACTTTTGACCTGTAAACTATTTTACCCTTACACCATGCGGCAGGACTCCACCTCACCGCAGTCATCCGGGAATTTGCTATGGTCATACTCGATGCCGTTGCGGTCGTAGTAGTTCTTGATGGCGGACTTGATGGACTCCTCCGCCAGCACAGAACAGTGCAGCTTGTGGGCCGGCAGACCGCCCAGCGCCTCCACCACCTGCCGGTTGGTGACGGCCAGCGCCTCATCGATGGTCTTGCCCTTGATCATCTCCGTAGCCATGGAGGAGGAGGCGATGGCGCTGCCGCAGCCAAAGGTCTCGAATTTCACATCCTCGATCACGCCGTCCTTGATTTTCAGGTACATCTTCATAATGTCGCCGCACTTGGCGTTGCCCACCTGCCCCACGCCGTCGGCGTCGGCGATCTCACCCACATTCCGGGGGTGCATGAAATGATCCATTACAGTATCGGTATACAGTGCCATGATAGTACTCCTTTCACTAAATCAACGCTTACAGCATGAATTGCTTCTTACCGGATTCCAGATCCTTCCATACCGGGGACATGGACCGCAGATACGCCACCACACGGGGGACCTCCCGCAGGATGTGGTCGATCTCCCAGGGCTGGTTCCACTCGCTGAGACTCAGCCGCAGGGAGCCATGGGCCACCTCATGGGGCCGCCCGATGGCCAACAGCACATGGCTGGGATCCAGCGAGCCGGAGGTGCAGGCGGAGCCGGAGGAGGCGCAGATGCCTGCGTCGTCCAGCAGCAGCAGGAGAGACTCGCCCTCGATGCCCTCGAAGCAGAAGTTGACGTTGCCGGGCAGCCGGTTCACCGGGTCGCCGTTGAGAGTGCTGTGGGGGATCTGGGACAGCCCCGCAATGAGCTTGTCCCGCAGAGCCGTCACCTTGGCCCGGTTCTCCTCCATGTGGGCGCAGGCATCCTCCAGCGCAGCGGCCATGGCGGCGATGCCGGGAACGTTCTCCGTACCGGCCCGCTTGCCCCGCTCCTGTGCGCCGCCCTCGATGAGACTGGTGATGGGTACGCCCTGCCGGACATACAGAGCACCTACGCCCTTGGGGCCGTGGAACTTGTGGCCGGAGAGACTCAGCATATCGATGTGCTGGGCCTTGACGTCAATGGGCAGGTGTCCCACTGCCTGCACGGCGTCGGTGTGGAACAGCACGCCCGCCTCCCGGCATACGGCGCCGATCTCCTCGATGGGGAGGATGCTGCCGATCTCGTTGTTGGCGTACATCACCGTCACCAGACAGGTATCCGACCGGATAGCCTCCTTCACCTGCTGGGCGGTAACGGTGCCGTTGGGGCCCACCGGCAGCAGCGTCACCTCGAAGCCCTGCTTCTCCAGACGCTTCAGGGAGTGGAGGACGGCATGGTGCTCGAAAGCGGTGGAGATGATGTGCTTCTTGCCCTTCAGCCGCCCCAGCTCCGCAGCGGACAGCAGAGCCTGATTGTCGGCCTCACTGCCGCCGGAGGTGAAGAGGATCTCACGGGGCTTGCAGTTCAGGCACCGGGCCATGGCCTCACGGGCGCTCTGCAGCAGCTCGGCGGCGTGCTGGCCCACACTGTGCAGGCTGGAGGGGTTTCCGTAGTTGTCCTCCAGCGCCGGCAGCATGGCGGCCAGCGCCACAGGGCTCATCTTGGTGGTAGCGGCATTATCTGCGTATATCATAGGGATTCCTCCTGAAAAGATTTACCTACCATTTTGGTATGTTAGTAGTATAGCAGGATTAACCTACCAAGTCAAGGGGTATTGAAAATTTTGGGAGAAAAAGCGCCCACCGCCGGTGCGCTTGCATCTCACCCTGCTTTGTGATACACTGAAGCACATATATAGATTCAGGAGATAACGCATATGACCGACTACCTTCACATACAGCTGCCGCCGGATCAGATCCGGGGCATCAGCAGCATCGGATTGGCCCATATGGGGGACGCCGTGTATGAGCTGCTGGTGCGGACGTGGCTCTGCGCCCACGGCAAAGCCACCGGCAAGGGCCTGCACCGGGCCACGGTGGCGCTGGTGTGCGCCCCCAAGCAGGCGGAGCTGGCCCAGCGCATCCTGCCCCTGCTGACAGAGGAGGAGCAGGCGGTGTTCCGTCGGGGCCGCAACGCTAACGTCCACTCCATTCCCGCCCACGCCAGCCGTGCGCAGTACCAGCAGGCCACGGCGCTGGAAGCGCTGCTGGGCTGGCTGCACCTCAGCGGCCGCCACGACCGGGTGGAGCAGCTGTTCGCTGTGATGATGGAGGAGGAATAATATGCCGCTGGACGCCATTTGTATGCAGGCCGTGGTCCGTGAGACCGCCGCACAGATAGAAAATGCCCGCATTGAGAAGATCCAGCAGCCGGCACGAGATCAGGTGATCCTGCTGCTGCGGGGCGGGCGGCGCCTGCTGCTCAACGCCGGAGCCAGCCAGCCCCGGCTGCATCTGACCCAGCAGCTGCGGGACAACCCCGCCCAGCCCCCCATGTTTTGTATGCTGCTGCGGAAGCATCTGGCCGGGGGACGGCTGCTGCGTCTAGAGCAGGAGCCGCTGGAGCGTGTGGTGACACTGACCATCCGGGCGGTGGACGAGCTGGGGGAGCAGAGCGACTATCGCCTGATCCTGGAGGCCATGCCCCGCCACGCCAACCTCATTCTGGTGGATCGGGAGGGCCGCATCGTGGACTGCCTGCGCCGGGTGGACTTCGAGATGTCCCAGCAGCGTCAGGTGCTGCCGGGGCTCTACTACCGCCTGCCGCCCCGTCAGGACAAGTGCGACCCGCTGACGACAGAGGAGGACACCTTCCGCCGCCTGCTGGCCCGGCGCCCGGAGGACAGTCCGCTGGACCGCTGGCTCATGGACACCTTCACCGCCATTCCGCCCCTGCTGGCACGGGAGTTGGTCTGCCGCACCTGCGGCGAGACGGACGCCCGCAGCACCGACCCCGACACCCTGTGGCAGACCTTCCACACATGGCAGCAGCAGGTGCAGGAGGGCCGCTTTCTCCCGCAGCTGCTGGAGCGTGAGGGCCGACCGGCGGACTTTTCCTATTTCCCCGTGACCCAGTACGGACCCTCGGTCACCTGCCGCACCTACGATACCTTCGCCCGGCTGCTGGATGACTTCTATCAGGGCCGGGAACAGGCGGACCGTGTCCGCCAGAAGGGGCAGGACCTGATGAAGGCCGCCACCGCCGCACGGGATCGTGTCCGCCGGAAGCTGGCCCTTCAGGAGAAGGAGTACGCCGCCGCACGGGACCGGGAGCCTCTGCGACTGGCCGGTGAGCTCATCACCGCCAATCTCTACCGCATGGAGCGGGGCATGACCAGCCTGACGGCGGAGAACTACTACGAGGAGGGCTGCCCCCAGCTGGATATCCGTCTGGACCCGCTGCTGACGCCTCAGCAGAACGCCGCCCGCTATTTCAAGCAGTATGCCAAGGCCAAGACGGCGGAGCGCATCCTGACGGAGCAGCTGGAAAAGGGCCGGCAGGAGCTCTCCTATCTGGAGAGCGTGGTGCAGGAGCTGCAGCAGGCGGAGCTGGAGCAGGACTTCAACGACATCCGTACCGAGCTGACGGAGGGCGGCTACCTTCGGGGCCGGGGCAAAAAGCAGCCCGGCTTCCAGCGGGCCTCCCGTCCACGGGAGTTCCGCTCCACGGCGGGCCTGCGGATTCTGGTGGGCCGCAGCAACCGTCAGAACGACAGGCTGACGTGCAAGGACGCCGACCGCCGGGATATCTGGTTCCACACCCAAAAGATCCACGGCTCCCACGTGATCCTCTGCACCGGCGGCACGGAGCCGGACCGCCGGAGCATTGAGGAGGCTGCTTCGCTGGCCGCCTACTATTCTCAGGGCCGGGAGGGCGGCAAGGTACCGGTGGATTATACCCCGGTGAAATTCGTGAAAAAGCCCGCCGGGGGGAAGCCCGGCATGGTAGTCTATACCACCTATCAGACGATCTACGCCGTACCGGACGAGGCGCTGGCCCGCCGCCTGTCGGTGAAATAAGACAAGCCCCGGAGGCCTCTCCTCCGGGGCTTGAGCCTGTCAAAAAGAAGAAACCTTTCGTCAACGGGGCGGAAGGGTGTGTGCGGGAAACCCGGAAGGGTGTCCTGCACGATGATGATCCCCATTTTTCAGAGCTTTTTGAAGCTCTGAAAAATGC
>OOAO01002216.1_pt1 | contig 13607 bp, 17 predicted proteins | sample 1671821 | NCBI WGS metagenome assembly OOAO01 (sample SAMN06348196, study PRJEB24527) | human gut metagenome | biome: human gut; feature: ankylosing spondylitis patient; material: feces | host: Homo sapiens | place: China | collected 2015-10 | reverse complement strand
ATAGGTCGAGGGCATAACCAAAGCAGTGATAGGTTTGGATGATGATGTTGGTTTTGACTGTATGTAGTTTTGAAGGTATATGATATATAGACAGGAATGAGAAGCAGTGCGAAAGCACTGTTTTTTTTCTTTATAAAATCAAGTAACCTACATATATTGAAAAAAATAAAAACATAGGTTACAATAATAATGGGTGATGAACTATGGAGATACAACAAACTTACAGAATGTTAAAATATCAAGAAGCACTTTATAAAAAGGAGTTGGATATTAAGAAAAAAGAATTACAAGAAATTTCTACGGAAAAGCAAAACATTACAATAAAGAAAATTCATGGCGAATTATATTATTATGCACAACAACGTAAAGATGGAAAGGTCAAAAGCAGATATCTGTCACCAGTTATTCCGGGAAAGATAGCAGATATAGAAAATATTCAGTTAAGAATTGAGCATTTGTCAAATGAGATACAAGACTTAGAATGGGATATTATGACTGCAAGTAAGATGCTGGCGTGTTATGAGAAGAGGACTAAGAAAGAAAATTTCATGGATGAATTTACTTTTGAAGTATACTGGAAAGATGAAATTACAGCCAGAGTATATGTGAAAAAGAAAAATGTTATTGTATCACGATTTTCAGACAATCCAGGGCGACAACTATTTGCAGAGAAGAAGATGACTCGTTATCAGTTAGGCAAGATCTTAGAATTAAGATGCTTTGAAAAAGGCAGGCCTGATATTGATGAAATCTTAAATCATCTGGGACTTAAAGAGTATAATCCATATGAAATAGTACGAAAGACACATGGTGTCAGTCATAACGATTTTATATGGTTTCGCTTTCCAGGAGAAAATATTACAAGCAAAGATGTATTGGTAAGGTGAAGATATGTTTAGTGAAAATATAGGAAATGATTACATTGTTATTCAAGAAGGAACAAGTGAAGGAACCCAGGTTAAGTATAAAAAAGACGGCTATTGGTATAAAAAAGATAATAGAGGAAATGAAGGACGTGCTGAATATCTTGTTTCAAAGTTTATGCAGTTTACTACACTCCAAGAAAATGAATTTATAAGTTATGAAGAAGGAACAATTAATGGAAAATCAGGATGTAGAAGTAAAAATTTTTTAGATGAAGAGGAAGAATTAGTCACGTTTTATAGGTTATATTATAATGAAGTTGGGAAAGATCTTTCGAAAGTCATAGCTAACATGAATACAATGGAAGAAAGAATAGAATATGTTATCCGGTTTATTGATCAAAGCTGTGGATTAAACATCCATGCTTATTTAAGTAAAGTGTTGACATTGGATATGATTTGCTTAAATGAGGACAGGCATTTAAATAATCTGGCATTGATCATGAGTGGAAATGAGTTTTATCCGGCACCAATTTTTGACAATGGAGTATCTTTGTTGACAGCAAATCAAAGTGTAAACTGGAATTTTTCTATAGAAGAAAATGTAAAAAGAGTTATAGCACGTCCATTTTGTGGCTCTCATGAAAAGATGGTTAAATATTTGGGAAGTGGTTTTTCAATTGACACTAAGTCTGCATTATCATGGTTAGAAACAGAACCTGATTCCATAGAGCGAAATGTATTAAGATATCAGATTAATAGATACAACAACCAACTTGATGTATTTTAATATCTCTTGACCATATTTAACGAATATAGCTAAAAAACAGAGTACAATCTGTTTTTCGCTTGACAAATCACTCCTTTGCGGTCTAATATATGACACATAAAGAATATCAATTCGTTTTGAGGAGGAGATTATTATTATGAAGATGTGGAAAAAAGCAGCAAGTGTAATGCTTGCATCAGCTATGGTAGTATCATTAGCAGCATGTGGAAGTTCAGGAAATAAGAGCGGAGGCTCATCCGATTCTGACACTTTTAAGATTGGTGGTATCGGACCTACAACAGGAGATGCAGCAATCTACGGAACAGCTGTAAAGAATGGTATTCAGCTTGCAGTAGATGAGATCAACGCAGCAGGCGGAATCAATGGAAAGCAGATCGAATATAAGTTTGAAGACGATCAGGCAGATTCAGAAAAATCTGTAAATGCTTACAATACTCTGAAAGACTGGGGAATGCAGGCACTGATCGGAACAACAACTTCTACACCTTGTACAGCAGTTGTTGAGGAGACTCATTCAGATAACATGTTCCAGCTGACACCATCTGCTACAGCAGTAGACAGTATCCAGTATGACAATGCATTCCGTATGTGTTTCTCAGATCCTAACCAGGGTAGCGCATCAGCAGATTACATTGCAGAGAACAAGCTTGCAACAAAAGTAGCAATCATTTATAACAGCTCTGACACATATTCATCAGGAATTTATCAGACATTTGCGACAGAGGCAAAGGCAAAAGGACTTGATGTTGTAGCAGCAGAAGCATTTACAGCAGATAACAAGACAGACTTCTCTGTACAGATCCAGAAAGCAAAAGATGCAGGTGCTGAACTTGTATTCCTTCCAATTTACTATCAGGAAGCTTCTCTGATTCTTGCTCAGGCAAACAAAGCAGGATTTACACCGAAGTGGTTCGGATGTGACGGTATGGACGGTATCCTTGATCTTGATGGATTTGACGCAAGTCTTGCAGAAGACTTAATGTTCCTTACACCATTTACAGCAAATGCTACAGACGAAGCAACACAGAAATTCGTTGCTGATTACAAAGAAGCATTCGGAGACACACCGATTCAGTTCGCAGCAGATGCTTATGACTGTGTATACGTAATCAAAGCAGCAGCTGAGAAAGAAGATGTTACACCGGATAAGAGCGTATCAGATATCTGTGACGCACTTAAAAAAGGTATGACAGAGATCACATATGATGGACTTACTGGAAAGAGCATCACATGGTCAGAGGATGGAGAGCCTACAAAAGAGCCTACAGTAGTTGTTGTTAAGAGTGGAGAGTATCAGGTACTTCAGGCAGAAGATGCTGCTGAATAATTGATTTATCAAATTCATTTAGAAAAATACAGAGAGCAGCAACACTCTTTGTAGATACATTAAAAGAATAGGAGAAGTCCCCCCGACAGACATCGTTTCTGCCGGGGGACTTCTTTTAGGAGCAGTGTTAGTCATTTGATTTACAAGATGTTTTTCCGTTGGTGTGGCCATAGTTTCAAGCTTGTGAATTTTCTATAGCATGCTGTTCTATCTTTGTGCTATTATTTATATTATACTTTTTATAAATGTAAGATATGGTGTGCTTCTGAAGAATTCGGAAGAAGCTTAAGAAAGGGAAAAATCATGAATACAGTAAAAGTAAGAAATATTGAAATTGGCGCTGGAATCCCGAAAATCTGTGTACCTATTGTTGGCGTAACAAGAGAAGAGATTCTTGCAGCAGCCGAGAATATCAAGTCAACAAAGGCTGATGTTGTTGAGTGGCGTGTTGACTGGTATGAAAATATCTTTGATTTTACAAAGACAGAGGCGACAATGCAGGCACTTCGTGAGGTGCTTGGGGAGATGCCGATTCTTTTCACATTCCGCACATCCAAAGAAGGTGGAGAGAAAGCAATCGAGACAGAGGCTTATGTTGAACTGAATCAGAATGCGGCGAAGACAGGACTTGTTGATTTGGTAGATGTTGAAGCATTTACAGGAGATGATGTAGTGAAGGCTGTTGTTGAGATAGCACATGAAAACGGAGTAAAAGTGATCGCTTCTAACCATGACTTCCATAAAACTCCGGCAAAAGAGGAAATCGTATCCCGTTTAAGAAAAATGCAGGAGCTTGGAGCAGATATTCCGAAGATTGCCGTGATGCCACAGAATAAGAAAGATGTTCTTACACTTCTTGCAGCGACAGAAGAGATGGTAAGCGAGTATGCGGATCGTCCGATCATTACAATGTCTATGTCAGGAACAGGTGTGATCAGCCGTCTCTGTGGAGAAGTCTTTGGTTCTGCATTGACATTTGGAGCAGTTGGGAAAGTATCTGCACCGGGACAGATGAGGATTGAAGATCTGACAACAGTACTTGGATTACTTCATAAAAGTCTGTAAATAAGAATCCGCGAAAGAAGAAAAAGACAGTATTTTTAGGTATAGATAGAAAAAACGGAAAATGTTGTCTTTTTTCTTACAAAAGTCAAAAAATAACACAGGAAAACAGAGCGGATTCTGTTTTTTGTATTGATACGAGAAAATAATTATGCTATAATCAATTCAATTTAAAAGGTTAAAGTAGTACCTTACAAAAATATAAAAAGGATGAGAGGGACGGATATGAGCTTTATTTCATATTTAGTAAATGGACTAAGTCTTGGCAGTGTCTATGCGTTGATCGCGCTTGGATACACAATGGTATATGGAATCGCCAAGATGTTGAACTTTGCACATGGTGATGTGATCATGATCGGTGCATATGTAGCTTTGATCACAATGAAGCAGGCAGGACTTCCTACCTGGGTGGCAATCCTGATTTCAATCATTGCCTGTACAGTACTTGGTGTTCTGATGGAGCGTGTAGCGTATAAGCCACTTCGTAATGCAACATCTTCACTTGCCGTACTGATCACAGCGATCGGTGTCAGTTATCTGCTTCAGAATGTAGCACTTCTGATCTTCGGTGCGAATGCACAGACATTCCCATCAGTGATCAAGTGGAGCGGACCTTCACTTGCAGATGGCAAGCTGAATATTTCAGGAGAGACAATTGTTACGATCGTAGTTTGTATGGTTATTATGATTGCATTGATCACATTTGTTCAGAAGACAAAACCAGGACAGGCGATGCGTGCAGTATCAGAGGATAGAGGCGCAGCGCAATTAATGGGTATCAATGTAAATGCAACAATTGCTCTTACATTTGCGATTGGTTCCGGACTGGCAGCAGTAGCCGGTGTGCTTTTGTGTTCTACTTACCCGAGCCTGACACCATATACCGGTGCGATGCCTGGTATCAAAGCGTTCGTTGCAGCAGTATTTGGAGGAATTGGTTCTATTCCGGGTGCATTTATCGGAGGAATTCTTTTGGGAATCATCGAGATACTCAGTAAGGCATACATTTCTTCCCAGCTTGCAGATGCGATCGTGTTCGCAGTTCTGATTGTTGTGTTGCTTGTGAAGCCTACAGGACTTCTGGGCAAGAAGATTCAGGAGAAAGTGTAGGTGGATGGAATTATGTTGAAGAATATGAATAAATCAAAGAAAAGTAATCTCATCACTTATGCGATCGTGATTGTAGCTTTCGTAGTGATGCAGACTTTGAGCAGTACAGGAAGTATTTCCAGTCTTCTGACAGGACTTCTTGTTCCGCTTTGTACATATATTATCCTGGCGGTTTCTCTGAACCTTGTAGTAGGTATTCTTGGAGAACTAAGTTTGGGACATGCCGGATTTATGTGTGTGGGAGCATTTTCCAGTGCATTTTTCTCAAAATGCATGAGAGATGTGATCGAGAATTCGATTGTAAGATTTCTGCTTGCACTTTTGATCGGTGTTGTAGTAGCAGCAATCTTCGGCGTTCTTATCGGAATCCCGGTACTTCGTCTGAAAGGTGATTACCTTGCAATCGTTACACTTGCATTCGGTGAGATCATTAAGAACCTTGTAAATGTCCTTTATATTGGAAAGGATTCCAAAGGATTTCATTTCGCAACAAAGGACGTTATGGCACTTGACATGGATCCGGACGGAACAGTTATCCTGAATGGTCCTCAGGGAATCACAGGAACACCGAAGGATTCAACATTCCTGATCGGATTTATCCTGATCATGGTGACATTATTTATCGTACTCAACCTGATCAATTCCAGAGACGGACGTGCGATCATGGCAATTCGTGATAATGTAATTGCAGCTGAGTCTATCGGAATCAATGTTACAAAATATAAACTCATGGCATTTACAATTTCAGCAGCTATGGCCGGTGCAGCAGGAGTTCTGTATGCACACAACCTGTCAACACTGACAGCAAATACAAACAACTTTGGATACAATATGTCCATCACGATTCTTGTCTTTGTAGTACTTGGTGGAATCGGAAATATCCGTGGATCTATTATTGCAGCAGTTATCCTGACACTCCTTCCGGAGCTTCTCCGTGGACTGTCTGATTACCGTATGTTGATCTATGCGATCGTTCTGATCATCATGATGCTCTTTAACTGGGCACCAAAGGCAATCGAGTGGAGAGAGAAGTATCTTCATTTTGGAAAGAAAAAGGAGGCTTAAGTAAGAATGAGTACATTATTAGATGTAAAAAATCTTGGAATTTCTTTCGGAGGTCTCCGTGCGGTAAATGACTTTGACCTCAAGATACAGAAAGAAGAACTTTACGGATTGATTGGACCAAATGGTGCCGGTAAGACAACCGTATTCAACCTTCTGACAGGAGTATATAAACCGGATTCTGGAAAGGTTCTTTTGGACGGAAAGGATCTTACAGGAAAGAAAAATATTGAGATCAGTAAGGCCGGAATTGCAAGAACATTCCAGAACATCCGTCTTTTCAAAGAACTGACTGTTCTTGATAATGTTAAAGTAGGACTTCATAACCATCATCATTACTCTACAATCGAAGGAATCTTAAGACTTCCGAATTATCGTAAGGTAGAAAAAGAGATGAATGAAAAGGCGATGGAGCTTCTGAAGGTATTCGATCTTGAGAAGTTTGCGTCATATAAGGCTGCAAACCTTCCTTACGGACAGCAGAGAAAACTGGAGATTGCCAGAGCACTTGCGACGGATCCAAAGCTTCTTCTTCTGGATGAGCCGGCAGCAGGAATGAACCCGAACGAGACAGGCGAACTGATGGATATGATCCGTTTCGTAAGAGATGAGTTCCATATGACAATCCTTCTGATCGAACATGATATGAAACTGGTAAGTGGTATCTGCGAGGAGCTGACAGTACTCAACTTCGGTGAAGTACTTGCACAGGGCAAGACAACAGATGTACTGAATGATCCTCAGGTAATCAAGGCATATCTGGGAGAATAGGGGGAAGATAACAATGGCAATGCTTGAAGTCAAAGACTTAGAAGTATATTATGGAATGATCCAGGCAATCAAAGGCATTTCCTTTGAGGTAAATCAGGGAGAGGTTATTGCACTGATCGGCGCAAACGGAGCCGGAAAGACAACAACACTTCATACAATTACAGGACTTCTTTCTCCAAAGAAAGGTTCTGTTATGTTTGAAGGAACTGATATCACAAAGATTCCGGCGCATAAGATCGTGTCTATGGGAATGGCTCACGTTCCGGAAGGACGAAGAGTTTTCGCTGAACTGAGTGTTTATGAAAACCTGAAAATGGGCGCCTATACAAGAAAAGATAAAAATGAGATCGAAGAGAGTCTTGCAAATGTTTATAAGAGATTCCCACGTCTGGAAGAGAGAAGAAATCAGATGGCCGGAACACTCAGTGGTGGAGAGCAGCAGATGCTTGCCATGGGACGTGCATTGATGTCTAAACCGAAGATCATTCTGATGGATGAGCCTTCTATGGGACTTTCTCCAATCTTTGTAAATGAGATTTTTGATATTATCCAGGCAGTAAGTGAGAGTGGAACAACAGTACTTCTTGTAGAACAGAATGCAAAGAAAGCTCTTTCTATCGCAGATCGCGCCTATGTTCTTGAGACTGGTAAGATCACAATGTCAGGAAATGCAAAAGACCTGCTGGAAGATGAAGCAGTTAAGAAAGCATATTTAGGAGAATAGGAGGCGATTCGGGTGAGCAACAATATTGTAATCACAATGGCAAGACAGTACGGAAGCGGCGGTAAGACAATCGGAGCTATGCTTGCAAAAGAGCTTGGAATCAACTGTTATAGCAGAGAAATCCTGCGTATGGCATCCGAAGAAAGCGGAATCAACGAGAGACTCTTCGGTATGAGTGATGAGAAGATGAAGGGAGCCGGATGGTTTAAAATCCTGAGTCGTCCATACGATGGAGAACTTCTTTCACCGGAAGAAAAAGGTTTTGTTTCAGAAGAAAATATCTTCAACTATCAGGCAAAGATCATCAAAGATCTTGCTGAGAAAGAATCCTGCGTAATCGTTGGAAGATGTGCAGATTATGTTCTGAAAGACAATCCAAATGTTGTCAGTGTGTTTGTTCATGCAGATGAGAAATTCTGTCTTGATCGTGCGATGGAGCGTAACAGCATGACAGAAAAAGAAATGAAGAAATACATCGAGAAGACGGATAAGTTTCGCGGTGATTTCTATCGTTACCATACAGGACACGAGTGGGCAGATGCAAGAAACTATGACTTGTGCCTGAATAGTGGAAAGCTTGGATTCCAGAAATGCGTAGAAGAGATCAAAGCATATATCAAGATCAGATTTGATCTGTAAATGAAAGAGAAAGCAGATAAAAGAAACAAGTCTGCAAGGAGAAAGAGATGCGATTGCGTATCTCTTTCTTGCTATCTGAAAAGTGTTGCATGCATGCGACTTTTGTTCTTCCATCTGAAAAGCGTTGCATACAGGCGACATCATTCTACAAAATATGAACTGATATCATGCTATACTGTGACAGAAATAAAATAAGTGTAACTGTTCAGAGCCAACCTCCAAAATGCTACGCATTTCGTCGGTGTGGCGTATCCGCCAAATAAAATTTCAAAAACAGTTTTAAAAATGCAAGCATTTTATACCTGATTTTGAAATTTTGCTTGGCTCTGAACAGTTACAAATAAGTTATTCAAATTACAGTTAGAAAAGGAGTAAAGTGATGTCAGGAAAAAAAGAAAAGAAGCATTTTATAGTAGGAATTATAATGGTTGCAATTATCGTCGCAGCAACAGCAACAATGATCTATTGTTACATAAACCGTTTTGATCCGCAGGAATATGTACAGGCATTTTTAGATGTATCTTATAAGCAGAAAACAGAATCCTATATAAAACAGACAGGCATTTCCGAGAAAGAAGCAAAACAGATTTTCGAAGATAATCTGGATTATACAATAGAAAAATTTCCGGATCATGTAATGACGGATGAGATGGCAGAAGAATATAGAGAACTGTTTGCAGATCTTGCAAAGAAGACATCTTATACTGTAGGAGAAGCAACCAGGGAAGAAAATGGAACTTATCAGGTTGTTCTTACAGTGAAACCAATCACATTGCTGAAGGATACTTATGCTGAATTTCAGGAGAAGGCACAGGAATATGCTACAAAAGTTTCAAACGATGTGATGAATGGACAGCCTATGCCAGAAGAAATACAGATGCAGACAGAAATCTATCAGATCTATTATGAGGTTCTAAGTCAGGCGGCAAAGAAAGGGTTGAATTACGGAAAACCAAATAAAATTGTTCTTCATGTAGAAAAAGATAAAGAGGGAAAATATGGGATCAGAAAAGCAGACATGCAAAATCTGGATCACCTGTTGATCGAATCTGTCGAAGAAGAATAGTGTGAAGAAAACAGTTAAACAAGACAAACAGAGAAAAGAGTGGAAGAATTGGAAAGAAAAACAGAAGAGAAGATAATTCGAAAGAAAGAATTAAGAAGAAAAATAAAAGAAAAACTTTCTTTTACAACAGAAAAATACAGAAAAGAAGCAGACAGAAAAATTACAGAAAGCATTTTGAAACTGGAAGAATATCAGAGTGCAGGCTGCGTGTTCTGTTATGTAAGCACCGGAAAAGAAATGGATACATTTTCTGTATTGCAGGCGATTCTTCAATCAGGAAAACGTCTTGGAGTGCCAAAGTGTATGGAAAAAGGAATTATGAACGTATACGAAATCCATTCATTACAAGAGTTACATCCAGGTGCATATGGAATCCTTGAACCAAAAGAAGACCCGGAAAGATTGATTCAGCCGGGAGCAATTGATTTTGCTTTCATTCCATGTATCAGCTGCGATAGAAGCGGAAGACGACTTGGTCACGGAGGTGGATATTACGACAGATATCTGGAAAAGACGCATTGCGTGAAAGCAGTACTTTGCAGAGAGGAACTGCTTGTAGACGAAATTCCGGTGGAAGAACATGATCTGCGGATGGATCTTGTGATCTCTGAAAAAGGTTGTTATAAGATGTAAATAGGGAGGGACTGCAGTTACCCGAAAATTGATATTAACCAACAGCCCCTCCATATCTGAAACTTATTTAATCATCTTTATCTTTGTGATCGGCCAGTAACGAAAGACTGCCTTTCCAAGAATCTTATCTTTGGATACATATGGATGAATCCAGTAGCGGGAATCTTTCGAATCATTTCTATTATCTCCCATCACAAAATAGCATCCTTCCGGTATGGTATAAGGACCATAATTTCCGACCATATATTCTTTCGTCTCTACATCTTCAAGAGGCTCAGAAGAACCATCAATGTAGATGTGACCGTCACGAATCTCCACGGTTTCACCAGGAAGTCCGATGATACGCTTGATAAAAAGCTGGCTTTCATCATCAGGATACTTAAAAATAATTATATCATAACGCTCAGGATCCTTGGTTAAATAAGAAAGCCGGTTACCAACCACACGATCTCCGGTCATGATGGTGTTTTCCATTGAACCGGAGGGAATCTGTGCATTGACGATTAGAAAATTATCAACAAATAAAGCAATAGCAACAGCCGCTAAAATGGCAATCAGCCATTGGAAAAGTTCTTTCGCAGTAGAGTCCTTCTCCTTTGCAGCAGGTTCTTTCGATGTAGATGACATGTAAACTCCCCATTTCTGATATTCTTGTTCTTATTCTGAAAGATATCTTGTCTGTGTTAATCAGTATCATAACCGATGCAAAAACGAATCACAATAGAACAGTTACAATCATAACATATCTGGGAGAATGTGGCAAATGTGGGGAAATGAAAATTCTATAAAATCAGATTGCTCCTATGTCAAATGATGACAAAGATAAATGTGTTCAAAACTTCATAAAAGAAGTATAAACAATTCTAAAATAAGCGGTAAATGCACTGACAAAAAGAAAATCATCTGATAAAATACAGCCATGTCAGAAAAGAATAATATGGCATGGGTATATATAGCAGAAATGCAGATCATTTACTTATGATAGGAGACCTGAATAGGAGGTAGAATAGTATGACAATAGAACAATATTATAGATGGATCAATACAAAAGCAGGGAAGAAGATCAAAGATTTTATGAATCGTCTGATCCCGGGACTGATGCCAGAACCAGTACCGGTCAGAGTGCCGGTTAGACGGGCAGATAGATATAATAGAAGATGATGAAATAAAAAGCTTTCGGTTCAAATGAAAAAATCCGAAAGCTTTTTATATTACTACTTCATGTTACTGGTGTAGTAAGTTTGAAGAGAATTCTTAATAACCGGGTGCTGGTTACAGAAGCAAGCCGACAGGAAATGTAGCTGAGCGAAGAGACTTGACTGAGTAAATCGAAATGGAAATATGTTTGATAGTGTGATATGATTTGAATGGCAAAAGATATTTTAAGGAACAGACATGCTAGCGTTAAGTTTGCTAAGGAGAATAATATGGAATGGTTTGGAATTGTAGCATTGTTGCTGTTACTTTGTTATTCGGCGTATCCGGGAAAAGTAAAGCGTTTAGAAACGAAAGTAAAACGATTGGAGAAAATGATCGCGCAGAATACGGAAAGAAATTATTGGAACAGGCATTGATTGATCATCTTCAACATTTCCTTTTGGAACTTGGAAGAGGATTTTCATTTGTAGCACGCCAGAAAAGGTTTACATTGGATGGACAGGACTTTTTTATTGATCTGGTATTTTACAACTATATTTTAAAATGTTTCGTTCTCATTGACTTGAAAATGGGTAAACTGACCCATCAGGATCTAGGACAAATGCAGATGTATGTGAATTAAATTTGAAAGAATTTCACAAAAAAGAATAAAAACGAAAATACAAAGCGGAAGTTATAGTAAAGGAGATTTACAATGGAGTTTTGGATTTTTATGTTGATTATGGATTTGCTTCTTCCATTTACGATGATTGGTTTTGGAAGATATTTTATGAAAAAGGCTCCAAAGGAAATAAATTCAGTATTTGGATATCGGACTTCGATGTCTATGAAGAACAAAGACACATGGGAATTTGCTCATAAATATTGTGGTAAAGTCTGGTATGTCTGTGGAATGGTTATGTTGCCGATAACAGTAATATTCATGCTTTTAGTGATTGGAAAAAATGAAGATTGTGTTGGGAGTATAGGAGGAATTATCTGTGGTGTTCAACTTATTCCTTTAATTGGGTCTATTCTCCCAACAGAAATAGCATTAAAAAAGAATTTTGATAAGAATGGAACAAGACGATAAAGTTTGCAGAATCAAGAAAATCGGGATTTCGCGATTGGATAAATTTAGTTTTCGTTGTAAAAACCTTTATTTTAGGGAGTTGCTACGGAAAGTAGCAGAAAAATAGTGAAATGACAGCTAATGTTTCTTGTTTGGTAAAGGTTAATTTACTAATCTGTTAAGGAAGTAAAACAAACCGAAAACGGAGGTAGAAAAATGACTTTAGAAGAACAAATTAAACATTACAGAAAACAGGCTGGACTTTCACAGGAGAAGATGGCTGAGAAAATCGGTGTATCAAGACAAGCCATTACAAAGTGGGAAAATGGTGTTTCCCAAACAAAAAGATATTAAGAAACAGCCCATGTTTACCTGCTTGCAAACAAAAGAATATTGCTACTAGACTAAGAGATACTACATAAGTGTGTTGGTATCTCTTTTTTGTTGCCGTGAAACAGCAGACTATTTCATTTCTGCTTGATTACCTTAAAACTTATTAGTCTATGGTTTGTCAAGGGCTTGTTGCGTGAGAAATGCTGAATATCACCCTTTACAAAACATAGGCTGATAAGTAACTTTTCAAAAGCAGAAAAGAAATGGCAATGCTTATAACAATATGATATAATGCAGATGAAGACAAAAAAGGAATTTGTCGAGCTGGTTAGTTCGAGATAATTTTGAGTTTGTTAAGATGTGGTGCACTTGATGGAATCACAGGTACGACATCATATTATGGAGGATGAAATAGATGATAGGTTTGATTGTTGCGAGGTCAAAGAATAATGTTATAGGCAAGAATGGTAATATACCATGGAAAATAAAGGGAGAACAAAAGCAATTTAGAGAGTTAACAACGGGTAATGTGGTTATTATGGGGCGAAAGTCTTATGAAGAAATCGGTCATCCGTTGCCTAATAGAATGAATATTGTTGTTTCCACCACAACAGAGTATCAAGGAGATAATTTAGTTTCAGTTAAATCATTAGAAGATGCATTATTATTGGCTAAAGGACGAGATGTATACATATCTGGTGGATATGGACTATTTAAGGAAGCTTTGCAAATAGTAGATAAAATGTATATCACAGAAGTAGATTTAAATATTGAAGATGGAGATACATTCTTTCCAGAATTTGATATCAATGATTTTGAAGTTTTGATAGGGGAAACACTTGGTGAGGAAGTGAAATATACGAGAACATTTTATGTAAGGAAAAAATGAATTGAGTAAATTTTGGATTTAGGGTGTTTTCATAAATATATTGCTTTTTATGCATATATAAATTGTTGTAAGACAAATTCTTTAGGTTAGAATCGATGATGGGGTAAACGAAAAAGCAGTTTTGACATT
>OOAO01002209.1_pt1 | contig 13634 bp, 9 predicted proteins | sample 1671821 | NCBI WGS metagenome assembly OOAO01 (sample SAMN06348196, study PRJEB24527) | human gut metagenome | biome: human gut; feature: ankylosing spondylitis patient; material: feces | host: Homo sapiens | place: China | collected 2015-10 | reverse complement strand
ATCAGCTGCTCGAGATCCACGAGTGCGAGGATGTGGACGCCGCGAACCGTGCGCTCAAGTCCGGCGAGGTCGCGGGCATCTATACGGTCGACGCTGCGGGCACGCCCAAGCTCACGCTGCTCTCGAGCTATGACGGCTCGCGCGCCTCGTCGGTGCTCACCGACCGCAGCATCCTTGAGACGGTGGCAAGCTCGTATACACAAAATGCCGAGCTCATGTCCCAGATTGCCCAGGACAACCCGGCGGCGCTCGCCGACCCCGAGGCGGTTGCGCGCGCCCTGTCGCTCGAGGGCGGCACCCGCCGTGTGAGCCTGACACGCACCACGCCCGATGGCACGGTCATCTACTATTACGCGCTTTTTGGCCTGGTCGCGATGATGTCTGCCGAGTTTGCCGCCTTGAGCGTCGTCGACCTGCAGCCCAATCTGTCGGGCCTTGGCGCGCGCCGCTGCGTGGGCGGCCTTTCCAAGACGGCGTCGCTGGCCGGCATTTTTGTCGGCTCGTGGCTGGTCTCCTTCGCCTCGATGACGATCGCGATTGGTTACGTGCGCCTAGTCGTTGGCGTCGACTTTGGCGGGCGCGAGGGGCTGTGCCTGCTGGGCGGTGCTGTATCCGCGCTTGCCGCCACGGGCCTGGGGCTCTTTGTGGGCACGCTTCCCGTTAAGGGTGGCAAGGCGTCCAAGTCGGGCATCCTTACGGGCTTTGCTACCACGTGCGCCCTGTTCGCCGGCCTCTACGGCGAGCCGGCGATGGCGCTTGCCGACGACGTCGCCCACGCCTGCCCGGCCGAGTGCTGGTTCAACCCCGTCAAGCTCATCTGCGACATGTTCAATCGCCTGTATTTCTTTGAGGACTTGGGGCCCTTTGCCGTTCGCGCTGGTGTGCTCGTCCTGATGGCCCTGGTGTTTGTCGCCGCCGCTACGCTGATCTTTGGAAGGAGCCGCTATGAGCACCTTTAAGACCGCGCTTCGCATGGCGCTCGCGCACCCGTTCTACCTGCTCATCTATACGGTGTTCATCTCGCTCATGGGCGTATTCATCGCGGCCTCGGTGAGTTGGAACTCGTCGCAGCTTACCGAGTACAAGCCCTACGACACCAACGTGATCGTGGTCGACCGCGACAATAGCGACCTTTCGCGGGCGCTTACCAAGCACCTGGGCTCACGGTTTGACCTGGTCACGGGCGTCGGCGACGACACGTACGACCTTGCGGATGCGCTCGCCAAGAGCAACAGCGCCAAGGGCAGCGCCGACTGCGTGTTCTTTATCCCGGAGGGGTTTGAGGACGACTTGATCGCGGCCGCCCGTGCGGGGGAGGCCCTGCCCAAACTCGACGTGACGTACGGCTCCGGCACCATGGCAGCGGCGCTCTCGTCTGCCGAGGCCTCGCGCTGGATCTCGCTCGCGGGCGCTGCGGCGGCACTTGAGCCAGCTGCTTCCGACGGCGATGTCGCCAAGGCCGCCGAGCATGCTGCCGCAAAGCGTGCGGAGGTCCAGATCGAGCAGGTCAAGGTAGACTCGACGGCCGCCGCCACGCTCGAGTCGTACTTCAACTTTGGTGCGTACGCGATTATCTCGTCGGTCATCGTGTTGGTGGGGCTGGTGTTCTCGGGCATGAACGAGCCCGAGCGCGTGCGTCGTATGGATGCCGGCCCAATCTCCGAGCGCCAGCGTTCGCTTGCTGTGTTCGCGGCTGCTGCGGTGCTCACCGTCTGCATCTGGTTTGTGTCGAGCATGATGGGCGTCGTGGGCTTTGCCGGCGCGGTCGCCGAGGTCGGTGTGGGTCGCGTGTGCCTGGCGCTGGCGGCGACGCTCGCCCTGGCGTGCACGCCGCTGGCCGTTGGCTTTACCCTGTCGAGCTTGGGCGCGCGCGAGGAACTGCTCAACGGCGTGGGCAACTTACTCGGCATGCTCATGACGTTTTTGGGCGGCGCCTGGATGCCGCTGTCGCTGATGGGTTCGGCCGTGCAGACCGTGGCGCACTTTGTGCCGACGTTTTGGGTGAACGACGCGATCGGCAAGGCGCTTGCCTCTGATTTGACGTCCACCGTGCTGGGCGACATCGCCTGCGACCTGGGCGTCACGGTGCTCTTTGCCGCTGCCATCGCCGCCGTAGGCCTAGCCCTCGCGCACAACAAATCTCGCGCCTAACCGCCTAGCCATTGGGGACGTTCTTAAACGACCGGTCGCTGGGGACAGTCTTTGCCGATTCGCCGGCTCGCCGGCCGGACTGGCAAGAGCTGTCCCCAATGACTAGTCTGAAATAAATTTCAGGCCTCGCCAAAAAATAGTTCGCCAAGGTTTACTATTAGGCTCATAAAGTAGTACGAGGCTAACAATGGGGGATACCATGGCAACGCAGGAAGCCTACGTCCAGGTTAAGGATCTCAAAAAGCACTACGGCGACGGCGATGCGCGCCTGACGGTACTCGACGGCATCGACACGTCCATCAACCGCGGCGAGATCTGAGTCATGCTGGGGCCCTCGGGCTCGGGCAAGTCGACCTTTCTCAACCTGATCGGCGGCTTGGAGGATGCCGACGGCGGCTCCATCATGGTGGACGGCTGCGATCTCACGGCGCTCAAGCCCGCCGATCTGGGCGAGTACCGACGCCGCGAGCTGGGCTTTGTCTTCCAGTTCTACAACCTGGTGCCCGACCTTACCATCAAGGAAAACATCGAGGTCACGGCGCACCTGTCCAAAAACCCGCTCAATGTCGACGATCTGCTGCGCTCGCTGGGCCTCTACGAGCACCGCAACAAGTTTCCGCGCCAGGTCTCAGGTGGCCAGCAGCAGCGCTGCGCCATCGGCCGTGCGCTCGTCAAAAATCCGGGCCTGCTGCTGTGCGATGAGCCCACGGGCGCGCTCGACTACAAGACATCCAAGGAAATCTTGCGGCTCATGGAGGATGTCAACCGCACCTACGGCTGCACCATCATCATTGTCACCCACAATGCCGCCATCGCGCGCATGGCAAATCGCGTGCTGCGCCTGCGCGACGGCCGCATCGTCGAGGACGAGCTCAACGAGTCACCCGTTGCGGCCGCCGATCTCGATTGGTAGGCGACGCCATGACACCTCTCGCAAAACGTCTCCCGCGCGAGCTGCGCCGCAATATCGGCAAGTACCTGGGCATCTTTTTGCTTATGTGCGGAAGCATCGCCCTTACCTCGGGCTTTTTGCTCGCGGCGCATTCCATCGGCTGCCTCATTGATGACATGCGCGAAGACTACACGATCGAGGACGGCCGCGTGACCACCTCCTTCGAGGCTACCAAAGACCAGCTCAAGGCCGCCGAGGATGCAGCCGGCGACGTCGGCGGCGTTACGTTCTACAAGAACTTCTCTATCGACGCCATCATCAAAAAGGCGGCTGGCGACGACGGCACCAAGCGCACCCTGCGCACCTATGCGCACCGCACCAAGGTCGATATCGCGTCCTACTGCGAAGGCAAACAGCCCAGGGCGGACGATGAGGTGGCAATCGACCGCGTCTTTGCCACCAATAACGACCTCGCCATCGGCGATAAGGTCGAGCTCGAGGGGCGCACCTATACCATCTGCGGGATCATGACGCAGCCCGATAGCCAGGCGTTGTTCCTCGACAATTCGGACTTTACGGTGAACACCATCACGTATGGCGTAGCCGAGGTCACCGACGCCGGTTTTGCTGCGCTCGAGGATGCCGGCGGCGCACCCGCCTATACGTACTCCTTTACCTTTAACGACCGCGACCTCCCCACCGCGGATCGCATCGATACGGAGCAGGATATGGTCGAGGCGCTGGCCGATGCCGATGCGCGCGTGGACGATCTGATCGATGCCGATTCCAATCAGGGCATTGGCTATGCGCGCGACGACGTCGACGGCGACTCCATGATGTGGATGACGTTGCTCGACATCATCATCGTGATCATGGCGTTTGTCTTTGTGGTGCTCACCGACGCCACCATCGAGGAGGAGAGCGCCATCATCGGCACGCTGCTCGCCAGCGGCTATCGCCGCCGCGAGATCGTGCTGCACTACCTCGCGCTTCCCGCCATCGTGGGCGTGCTCGCGGCGCTTTTGGGCACCGCGCTCGGCGTCGCGTTCTTTACCGAGCCCATGCGCGGCCTCTATTACGGTTCGTATAGCCTGCCTCCCTTCCAGGTGTACTGGAGCTGGGAGATCTTCGTGAAGTGCGCCGTGGTTCCCGCCGCCGCGCTCATCCTTATCACGCTGGTGGGCCTGCTCCGCAAGATGGGCAAGACGCCGCTGCAGTTCCTTCGTCACGAGGCGAGCGGTAAGTCGGGTACCAAGCGCGGTCTGCAGCTGCCGGAACGCATGGGCTTTGTCTCCCGCTTCCGTCTGCGCGTTTTCCTGCGCAACCTGGGCAACTTCGCCACGCTCTTCGTGGGTATCGCGTTTGGGTCGCTGCTTTTGCTCTTTGGCCTGGCGATCCTGCCCACGATGACGCACTATGCGGACAACCTCGAGACGAGCCTGGTCGCCGAGCATCAGTACACACTCAAGGCGCCGCTGGAGCTCGAGGGCACTACCGAGGAGCGCGAGCAGTGGTCGGCACTCGAGCGCTTGCAGTCGGTTGACGGCGCGCTGCTTTCTGCCGCCCAGGATGCCGATGACGAGCTTGACGGCGCGGCCGATGCGGCGCAGACGGCAGCCGATGCCGCGACCGCATCTCCGTCTGCCGAGAGCCTGACCGCAGCGCAGGATGCGCTTGCCAAGGTCCAGGACAAGAAGGATGCGCTTTATGCGCGCCTCGATGACCTTGCCGATGCCCTTGGCTGCAACCGCGACGAGGCTATCGACCTGATCGATAAGGCCTCTAAGATCGACACAGACAACGATGACATTCACCCGGTCAATACGACCGACAACGGCGCGGGCGCAATCGCACAGGCCGAGAAATATGCCGTTTACCAGCTGCAATACGACCGCGGCGATGGTAATGGGCAGGAGACGATTTCCGTCTACGGCATCTCGCCCAACTCGCGCTATTGGAAAGACCTCAACGTCGGCGATGGGCGCGTCGTCTTTGGCGGCGGTCTGCTCGATAAGTTTGGCTGGAGCGAGGGCCAGAAGGTCATGCTCGGCGACAAGTACGAGGGCGAGCATTATTCCCTTGAGTACACGGGCAAGGACTGTGCCTGGGGCTCAAAGTCGGACATGAATATCTATATGAGTATCGATGACTTTAACGAGCTGTTCGACAACGATGCCGCCTACTTTAACGGCTATGTGAGCGACGAGAAGCTCGACCTCGATGCTCGTTACTTTGCCGGCGACACCACGCCCGACGACATGCGCGCCGTGGGTGACCAGTTCATCGGCATGATGAGTAAAATGATCGGAATGATGATCGGGCTCGCGGTGTTCATCTTCCTGCTGTTTATGTACCTGCTGACCAAGGCGGTGATCGACCACGGCGCCCGTTCGATCAGCTACATGAAAGTCTTTGGCTATCGCGATAGCGAGATCTCGCATCTGTACATCCGCTCGATCACACTGTGCGTGGCGGCATCGCTCGTGCTGAGCCTGCCGGTCATTATTGGCTCGCTCACGGCCATCTTCCGCTCTATGCTGCTCGCCTACAACGGCAATATCGAGATTTACGTGCCCGCTTGGTCCATGGCTGCATGCGTCGGCATTGGCTTTGCGACCTACCTGGTCGTGGCGCTGCTGCACACGCGCTCCATCAAGCGCGTCAGCCTGGCCGAAGCCCTCAAAGTGCAGGAGTAGTCATCGGGGACAGTCTTTGCCGATTCGCCGGCCGGGCGGCAAGCACTCATTTAAGTCTGTCCCCAATGAGTGGCTGTGCTTGACTTCGACCCTACTTCAATGGGTACCATCCTCTATGTCTGTAACGCCATATAGACCGAGGGGATATAACTATGACCGCAACTGCACCCGCAGCACCCGCTAAGGTGTACTTCACCAACCTGCGCACGCATGCTCGCGAGAGCCAGCTTGACAAGCTTAAGCGCCTCATCCGTCGCGCCGGCATTGAGCAGATCGACTTTGAGAACAAGTTCGTCGCCATTAAGATTCACTTTGGCGAGCTGGGTAATCTGAGCTTTTTGCGCCCCAACTATGCCCGCGCCGTTGCGGATGTCGTGAAGGAGCTGGGCGGCAAGCCCTTCCTCACCGACTGCAACACGCTCTACGTCGGTAGCCGCAAAAACGCGCTCGAGCACATCGATACCGCCTACCAGAACGGTTTTACCCCGTATGCCACGGGTTGCCAGATCATCATCGCTGACGGCCTCAAGGGTACCGACGAGGCGCTCGTCCCGGTCGAGGGCGGTGAGTACGTGCGCGAGGCAAAGATTGGTCAGGCACTCATGGATGCCGATATCGTGATCAGCCTCACGCACTTTAAGGGCCATGAGCAGGCCGGCTTTGGCGGCGCCATGAAGAACCTGGGCATGGGCGGCGGCAGCCGCGCCGGCAAGATGGAGCAGCATGCCGCCGGCAAGCCGAACGTCGCGACCGAGCACTGCATTGGCTGCCGTGCCTGCGAAAAGATCTGCGCGCACAACGCTATCTCGTTTGACGACACCCGCGAGCGCGAGCTTGCCAACGGCAACGCCCGCACGGTGCACGTGGCCGCCATCGACCACGATCGCTGCGTGGGCTGCGGACGCTGCATTGCGGCGTGCAACCAGGACTGCATCAAGCCCGACTATGATGCCGCGGCCGACGTACTCAACTACAAGATCGCTGAGTACACGAAGGCCATCGTCGACGGCCGCCCGAGCTTCCACATCTCGCTCGCCATGGACATCAGCCCCAACTGCGATTGCCACCCCGAAAACGACACGCCCATCGTCAACGACATCGGCATGTTCGCGAGCTTCGACCCGGTCGCCATCGACCAAGCCTGCGCCGACGCCGTCCTGGCGTCCGAGCCGCTGCCTAACACCGAGCTTACCGACAGCGCGGCCAAGATGGAGCATAATCACGAGCGTCTGGAGGGTGAGCAGGCCAAGGATCCTTTCTGCATCACGCATCCCGACACCGACTGGCGCGCGTGCATCGCACATGCCGAAAAGATCGGCCTGGGCACGAGCAAGTATGAGCTCATCGAGGTCAAGTAGCACCTGTCTATTGGACATATCAAGCGCTTTTGTAGCGCAACGTTAGCAAAAGCCGCCCGTGAGCACAGCGCTTGCGGGCGGCTTTCCGGAAGTATGCGGCAAATTTCGAGACCGCCGAGCACACGACATTTTTTGGCAACAAAACCCCTGATAAATTGTTGGTAAAACTGCGGTCTGGTCGGCAGTTCCAGATTTTGCCGCATACTTCCGAAAATAGGGGGTTAGATAAATCCCCAGACGCCGCTTTTTCCTAAAAATTCCTATCGAGGAAGTCGTCGACCGTATTCCAGTAGAGCTCGGGGTCAACTTGCGCGCTCTTGGCGTGGGTGGCGCCGTGGATAGTGAGCTTCTGTTTAACCTTGCTGGCGCACGCCTCGTAGTTTTGGTCGAGCATACTGTACGGCACAAAGGTGTCCTGGTCGCCGTGGATAAACAGCATGGGAACCGTCGCGTGTTTGAGTTGCTCCACACTGCTCGCCTTATGAAAGTCGTAGCCCGCGCGCACGTTGCACACCAAGTTTGCTACATCGAGCAAAGGAAAGCTGGGCAGGCCGAACACGTCCTTGAGCTGCAGGGAAAACTCGTCCCAAACGCTTGTATAGCCGCAGTCCTCGATAATGCATTTCACATTTGCGGGCAGAGATTCCCCCGCTACGTTCATGGCAGTCGCCGCGCCCATCGACTCGCCAAAGACCAGGATGCGCGCCTTGGGATCGGCCGCAACGATCCGCCCGATCCACGCGACGACATCGAGTCGCTCGGGCCAGCCCATGCCAATGTAGTCACCGCCGGAGCGCTCGTGGGCGCGGGCGGCAGGTGCGAGCACGTTCATGCCGCGGTCGTGGAATCGCTTGACGTATCGGGCCATACCGATGGGCTCGTTGGTATATCCATGCAGGCAGACGGCGTAATCGTGGGTGTTCTCCGAGGCGGCAAAATACCAAGCGGAGAGCTCGGTTCCGTCATCTGCGGTGAGGCTGCTGCTCTCGCGATTCTTTTTAAACCATGCCCGTGCCTCGGTGTCCTCGGCATCCGGCTGCTCACTTTCTTTGTCGTCCTTGCCGTCCTGCATCATCTTCATGGTGTATGGCGCGCGGGGATTCAGCGCGAAGTCAAACAGAAAGTTGCCGGCAAACCCCAGCAGCGCGGCAACGAGCACCAGCGCAACGACGCCGGCTATCTTGAGCTTTCGATGGGAACGTGCGTTTTGAGACATAAGAAGCTTTCCTATAAGATGTTAATACATCAACATTTAATGCAAGCGCATTATGGACGTTCGCCGTTGATGCGTCAACAGGCAAAGAATGGGTAAACAAAGGGTCACGTATGGTGCAAATTTCGCACGTACCTAGACGCTTTGATATAGTGTTGAGAACTCTTTACGTTGGAGGATGTAACCGGCATGTCCGATTCGAGCGACAGTTCTAAGCCGCGGCCCAAGACCGCGGCCGTTCCGCACTACACGGTGGGCGAGGAGATCATGAACTCCGTCACCCATGGTGTCGGCTGCCTGCTGGGTATCGCGGGCCTGGTGCTCCTGATCGTATTCGCTGCCCTGCGCGGCGGGGGCCCGGCCCACATGGCCGCGGCAATTGTCTATGGCGTCAGCATTATCCTCGAATACCTAGCCTCCACGCTCTACCACGCGATTCAGCCCGCGCGCGCCAAGCGCGTGTTTCGCATCATCGACCACAGCTGCATCTACCTGCTCATAGCCGGCAGCTATACGCCGTTTTGCCTCATCACGCTCGCAAACGACGGCGGCCCTATGCTGTTCTTTGCGGTGTGGGCCATCGCCATCATCGGCATCGCCCTCGAGTGCTTTATGCGCGAGCGTCAACCGCACTGGGTAAGTGGCCTGGTCTACCTGCTGATGGGCTGGCTCGTCGTCTTTAAGCTGCCCGAGCTCGTGTCGCTGCTCAACCCCGTGGCACTTGCCCTGCTCGCCGTCGGCGGTGTGTGCTATACCGTGGGCGTGCCGTTCTATATCGCCAAAAACGTGCGCTATCTGCACAGTGTTTTCCACTTGTGGGTGCTCGCCGGCAGCATCTTCCAGTTCATGGCGGTGATCCTCTTCGTAATCTAGCGACCGCGCCCATGCCCTTGCTCCCACGGGCGACCGGCGCAATTGCCCTATCCGTCACCTACGCTTACTACCTGACGTCCCGAATCTTGGAGGTTCGAGAAACTCCCGATGGACATAACCATCTCCCTTATCACTACCCTCGTTTTGACCCTCATCAACGGCTACTTCTCTATGTCCGAGATGGCGCTCACCACGGCCAAGCGCGCCGTGCTGGAGCATGAGGCCGAGGAAGGCGACAAGCGCGCCGAGCGTGCCATTAAGCTGGCTGCCGACTCCGACCAGCTGCTCGCCACCATCCAGGTCGCCATCACGCTCGTGGGCTTCGCCTCGTCCGCCGTTGCCTCGACGAGCCTGTCCGACCCGCTCGCCACGTGGCTCATGAGCTTTGGCATCGCGCCGCTCTCCGCCATCGCGCGCGGCCTGGCGCCGGTCATCATCACCGTCGCCGTCGCCTTTGTGTCCATCGTGATCGGCGAGCTCGTGCCCAAGCGCATCGGCCTTGCTAACGCCGAGGGCGTATCCAAGCAGGTCGTGGGACCGCTCTCCGTATTCCAAAAGATCGCCCGTCCGCTCGTGTGGCTGACTGGCGCTTGCTCCGATGGCCTGGCCCGCATCTTGCGTATCAAGAGTGCCGACGACCGTCAGAACGTCTCGGAGGAAGAGATCAAGTACATGGTCTCGGAGCAGGACGACCTGCTCGACGAGGAAAAGCGCATGATCCACGAGATCTTCGACCTGGGCGACACCGTTGCCCGCGAGGTCATGGTGCCGCGCGTGGACACCACCATGTGCGAGGACGACGAGACGGTCGCCGACGTGTTATCCACCATGCGCCAGACCGGCTTCAGCCGCATCCCCGTCTATCACGAGGACCCCGACAACGTCGCGGGCATCGCGCACATCAAGGACCTGATCCAGCCCGCGCTCGATGGCAAGGGCGACCAGCCCATCGCCGGCTTTTTGCGCGACGCCACCTTTGTGCCCGACACCAAGGACATCCTGCCGCTGCTGTCCGAGATGCAGACCTCGCACGACCAGATCGTGGTCGTCGTGGATGAGTACGGCGGCACGGCCGGCATCATCACCATCGAGGACATCGTCGAGGAGATCGTGGGCGAGATCGAGGACGAGTTCGACCCCGACAACAAGTACCTCACGCGCCTTTCGCGCCGCGAGTGGCTCGTCGATGGGCGTTTTTCGTGCGATGACGCGATTGAGCTTGGTTGGCCGCTCGAGGAAAGCGATGATTATGAGACCATCGCCGGCTGGATTTTGGAGCTTTGCGACTCGGTGCCCGACATCGGAGAGGTGTTTGAGGTCGCGGGGTACAAGTTTAAAGTGCAGTCGATGCGTGGCCAGCGCATCTCGCTCATTCGCGTGATCGCTCCGGCCGAAACCGATAAGAAGGATTCCGAGTCTTCGGCAGAGAAGCCGGCGGCGTCGGGTGCGGGCTCTGTGGATCCGCACGATGGCGACGAGTAGGACAAGGAAGAGTAGGGGAGAGTTATGGCAGGCCTGTTCAACATCCTTAAGGTCACCGTCAGCGAGGACAAGATCTGTGCGCATGTGCTGGTGAACCCCGGCATGCCGCTCATGACCTCGGAGGACATCGAGGCCACGGCGCGCGTGTACTACCTGGTACCGGCGATTGCCAAGCACCTGTGCCTGGGCGATTCCGGCCGCGAGTTCCAGGACTGCATGGGTCAGACCGAGCTCTGCCACCTGCTGGAGCACGTGACGGTCGAGCTCATGAACGAGACCGGTCTTGCCGGTAGCATCTCGTGCGGCCGCACGCGCGTAAGCGAGCATGACGAGCGTGTCTTTGAGGTCGAGCTTTCGTGTCCCGACGACGCACTGGCCATCGGTGCGCTGTCGTCGGCCACCTTTATGATGGACTGGGCGTACCTGCACGCCGACCAGCCTGCCCCCGACGTGGAAGGCACGGTCGCGGGCCTGCGCAACCTGGTGCTGGGCATGCGCGCCGAGGCCGAGGGCAAGGATCCTCACGAGGCCGTCGCTGCTGCGAACGGCGAAGATGCTGCCGAGGACGAGGGCGCTGACGAGGGCGATGTGCCGGTCGACGCCGAGCCCGTTGCCGATGCGACCGCCGAGCCCGTTCCCACCGAGCCCCAGGGCGTCCCCAACTTTGACGACGAGCCCCAGGTGGCGATTGATACCGAGGGCGCGGTTGCCGAGAACCACGAGGCCTCCGCTGCCGTCTTTGGCGGTGCGGCGACGGTTCCGGCAGGACCTGCGCATGAGGGCGGCCTGCCACTCGTGGACGGCGCCGGCGAGGACCCGGGTGCCACGGTGGCCATGCCGGCTATGCCTCAGGAGTAGGCCTACGCGTTTATCACCATCACGTACCTGCGCCTTTGCCGTACGCAGATGAGCGCGACGGCAAGTGTTGCGCTGCGGGTATAATGGACAGCATTCAAACGGTGGGCATCGAGGTGCCCGCAGGAGAGGAATGATCATGGGAAAGACTTTCAGCTTTGTCTCCGGTGCGCTCTTTGGTGCTGCCGCCGGCGCTATCATCGGCGTTGCTCTGGCCCCGCGCTCGGGTGCCGAGACCCGCGCCATGGCTGCCGATATCGCCAACGACGCCTGGGACAATATGCGCGACACCTACGAGCACAGCGCCGAGGAGGCCCGTGCTGCGGTGAATGACTTTGGCCCGATGGTCGACGCCAAGACCGACGACCTGCGCGCCAAGGTCGACCTGGCCCGCGAGCGCATGGACCAGCTGCGCGAGCAGCTCAACGACGCCATTTCGGGTGGCAACGTGACGCCTGCCGCCGACGTCGTGGTCGAGAACGCCGTCGAGGCTGATACCGAGGCTGCGGAGCCCTCGACCGAGGCATAATGCGCGCCGGGGATTTTGTCGGCGCCAAGATTTATCGCAAGCCTACCGAGGACAAGCGCACCAAAAAGGACGGCACGCCGCGTAGCCCTAAAAAGCTCGGAAAGATTCACTTTCCGGTCTTTACCCCGGGCGGTACGCGCGTGGTCGGCTTTATGGTCCGCCAGTCCGATATCGCGGGCATGATCGAGCGCCCCGACCGATTCGTAGCGCTCGACGCCATTGGTGTCTACGAGGGCGCCATTGCGGTCGATGACGTCAAGGACACGTACGATGCTGCCGCCGCCAAGCGCCTCGACATCAACCTGGACGATTGCATCATCTGGGTTGGTATGGACGTGCGCACGGAATCGGGCGATGTCGTGGGCTACTGCTCGGACGTTGAGTTCAAGCCACGCTCGGGCATCGTACAGGCATTCTATGTGACCGCCGGTGCCGCTTCGAGCGTGCTGGTGGGCGACACGCAGGTGCCGCCGACGATGCTGCGCGGCTACGAGAACGGCGCGATGGTCGTCTCGGACGAGGTCAAGTCGCTCGGGTATTCGGGCGGTGCGGCTGCCAAGGCCGCCGAGGCCAGCGTCGTGGTGGGCGATAAGGTCAAAAAGGGCGCCAAGGTGCTCGACGACAAGGGGTCGGTTGCCGTGGACAAGGGCAGTCGCGCACTGGGCAAGCAGCTCGGCAAGACGCGCGGCATGTTCAAGGCCTTTAAGGACGAATACCAAAAGGCGAGCGGAGGCTCGTCAAAAGCTACAAAATAGCGACGTACCAAATGATGGGAGGCAAGCCGGAGACCTGTTGCTCCGGCTTGCTGTGTTTATGGGGGAGGGCATATGCGCCAAAACGGATCCAACTTAAACGGGCGTTCGGGTACGCGTCCGACGGCGCGCCGCGATCTGGGGCAGCTGCCCAGCGGTCAGCGCAAGCGTCACCGTAAGCCCGGCGCGATGTACCTCAACCATAGCCGCGGCTTTAGCGATCGCAGCGCGCGCATCGGCAACAGCCGTACGCCCCGTCGTTCGTCTCGCCTGCCCTATGCGCTCATCGCCGTGGGTTGCGCACTCGTGTTGTTTATCGCTGCCGTCGTGGGCTACGTCAACCGCAGCGTGGACGTGGAACTCAACGGCCAGAAGACCGCGGTGCGCGTGGGCTCTACGCTGCAGAATCTCATCGACGACCAGGAGTTGACTGACACCTACGACGCAGGCGACCTACTGGCCGTCGATGACAGCGTGCTCAAGCGCCATGGGGGCGAAAAGCTGTCGGTGAAGGTCGACGGCAAGCGCGTGAAGCAGGGCAAATGGGATAGCCGCGAACTTGAGGGCGGCGAGAAGGTGACGGTCAAGGATGGCCGTAACACCTACGAGAAGCACGAGATTCAGGCTACGGTTATCGAGCCCAAGCTCAAGGTCGAGGGCACGGGCGCCATAGAGTATGTGCAGACGTGGGGTGTCCAGGGCCGCTCCGAGGTGTGGGTTGGTGAGCAGTCGGGCAAGACGCAGGACCGCGGCGAGGTTGTGCCCGCCACCGATTGCGTCGTTGCGTGCGCCAGCGTGGCGCCCAAGGGCAACAAAAAGTACGTGGCACTGAC
>OOAO01002196.1_pt1 | contig 13763 bp, 7 predicted proteins | sample 1671821 | NCBI WGS metagenome assembly OOAO01 (sample SAMN06348196, study PRJEB24527) | human gut metagenome | biome: human gut; feature: ankylosing spondylitis patient; material: feces | host: Homo sapiens | place: China | collected 2015-10 | reverse complement strand
CAGCAGCGTGCCACGGCGCAGCAGTAAGACTTTTCCCCGCATAATGCATCCCGTCCTTTCACGGACAGTGTATGCGCCCCACCCCTCCAAATATGAAAGAAACCGCCGCATCTCCTGCGGCGGTTTTCTTCCTCATACCTCATCCCACACCAGCGGCAGAGCCACCTGCGTGACGAACTTCGATTTGTCCTTGTGGTGGGGCGGGCCCTCCAGATAGATGTTGCGGCAGGTCCCCTTCAGCTTCAGGCCCTGCTGCCTGGCGTAGGCCACCAGCCGCTCCCGAACCTCCGGGATCTCGTCATAGTCCCCGTGGAAGAAGAGGCACAGAGCCTCCTCCTCCGGCCAGTCCTGCACATAGGGGCCCTTGCTGCCATCCGGCACCGCCACACAGAAGTTGATGTCGTTGGGCTCGTCGATAGGGTAGTCGATGAAGTACATTCGCTTGGCGGAGTCCGTGCCGTACTGGCGCATGGCGGCGGGGATCACGTCCCGGAAGATCTCCTTGCGGTCCTCCACCGTAGGGGAGGGGCAGCGGTAGACGTACACCGTCTGGGAGGGGATGGTGCGGATGATGGGGGCCTCGTTGCTGTTCTCCCGGACCCGCAGCTGCAGCTTCTCGATGCACAGGTTCAGCTCATCCCGCAGCTTTTCCAGCCGGGCGATGATATCCCGCAGGTCGGCGGCATCCTCGAAATAGAGCTTGATCTCATCCAGCGAGATACCCAGCGTCTGCAAGCGCCGGATGGCCCGGATGCGGGTCAGGGTCTCCGGGGTATAGTAGCGGTTCCCGCCGGAGCCGGTTTTTACGTCGGGCAGCAGAATGCCCTTGTCCTCATAGTTGAGGATCATGCGTCGGGTAATATGCAGGGACTTGGCCACCTCACCGATGGACATCAGACGGCTGTTGCGCTCACTCATGACGAACTCTCCATATTTTGCCATATTTTTTTAAAAAGTACTTGCATCGTACATTGGTGTACGGTATATGCTCAGTATACAGAAAGATGCAGGTCGTTGCAAGTGGTAACTGCAAAATACAAAAGACCTGCCAGGGAGGAAATCTATGAAAAAGCGAATCGCCAGCGTACTGGTAGCGTTGGTGATGGTACTGAGTCTGGTCCCCAAGACGTCATGGGCGTGGACCTCGACGGTGACTACCCTCGAGCAGCTCAAAAGCGCCATGAGTGAGCTCTCTTACAACAATACCATCGAAATCGTTGTAAGCGGTACCATCGAAATCAGCGAAACTCTGAACATCAGACCCACCCGCACCACCAACGGCAGTATGGCTTGGTATGAGTATTACAACCAGCGTGTGGTCATCAGCGGCGCCGATGCCAATAGCAAGCTGGTGCGTGCCGAGGGCTTCAAGGGCAGCCTGTTCAATCTGACGGGTGAGCAGGGGTATAGCGGCGCAGGCGGCTCGGATCATCCCGCCTATGCCGCCCTGACCCTGAAGGACATCACCGTGGACGGCGGCGGCGACAAGACGGCCGCCACAAATCCTGCCATCTATGTGAGCCGGTACGGCACGCTGACGCTGGATGACGGCGCCGTGCTCCGCAACTGCAAGAGCCAGTATTACGCCGGCGGCGCTGTGGGCCTGTTTGCTGGCACGTCGGAATTTGTCATGAACGGCACCGCCCGCATGGAGGATAACGAGGCCGATTACGGCGGCGGTGTGTATGTGGCGAATATACTGGCTGCCTTCACCATGAACGGCGGCACCATCGCCAATAACACCGCCCGGAAGTACGGCGGCGGCGTATATTGCGAGGCCAACAAGCAGTATGGCTCCAACGACACCGCCAAGATCAACCTCAACGGCGGCACGATTACCGGCAACACCGCCGGGATCGCCGGCGGCGGTGTGTACTTCGGTGGTATGACCACCTGCAAGGTAGCCGGTACAGTGAATATCACCGGCAATACGCAGGGGGACGACAAGGCCGCCAGCAATCTGCACGTGGCTGCCTCGGCGGAGGATCAGGCCGTCCTTGCAGGCAATGTTTCCTCCGACTCCCGCATCGGACTCAACGCCGATCTGATCCCCGCCTATCGCATCGTGCGGGGCTCCTCCGATACCAATGTGTTTACCAGTGACCGCGCCAACTGCGCCGTCACGAAGAACGGGTCCGTCAGCTTCAATCTGGACCTGCTGGCCAATGAGGAGCACACTCACTGCGTGTGCCTGCAGAACCAGAGCTATGGTCCCTACCACGACCACGATAAGGACACCAAGTGGGTCGGCATCAGCAGCCTGAAGTCCGTCAAGAGCTACGGCTGCTACTATCTGCTCAATGATGTAACCACCACCGATGAGGGGTGGGGCAGCAACTTGGATGATGTGCGGATCTGCCTCAACGGGCACAATATCATTCTGGAAAACGGGTATTATCGCCCATACATTCATGTGACGAACTATCATACCCTGACCATCACCGACTGCGCCGAGGAGGCCGGTCAGATCACCCGCAAGGACACGGCGGATCCCAAGGGTGCCTGCATCGTAGAGATCGACGCCGGCTGCAAATTTAATATGTTCGGCGGCGAGATCACCGGCTTGGACAGCTCCGAAAACAGCGCCCCTTACCCCGCCGCTGTGTTCAACAGGGGTACCTTTAACCTCTGTGGCGGCAAGATCACCGGCAATAAGTCCCATGCCGTGTATAATGAGAACGCCACTATGAATCTGTATGGCGGCGAGATCAGCGGCAATGATACCACCTACACCGATGCTTCCGCCGGTGCTGCCGTTGTCCTGGTTTCCGGCTCCACCCTGAATATGAGCGGCGGCACCATCAAGGATAACATCTCCAATACCCTCGGCGGCGGTGTATACGTCAAGGGCATCCAGAGCCGCAGCAGCACGCTGAACATCTCCGGCGGCGAGATCAGCGGCAACCGTGTCAACAGCACCAATGACGACCTGGGCTTTGACGGCGGCGGCGGTGTGTATGTGGATCTGTATGCGACTCTGGACCTCTCCGGCACCGCCCGCATCTCCGGCAACTACGCCTGTGCGGTCGACTATAAGGAGAGCGCCACCTTCGGCGGCGGCTTCGGCGGCGGCGTGTACGTGGCAGGCACCTTCAACATGAGAGGCGGCGAGATCTGCGACAACTTCGCCGGTCTGGCCAACTATAAGAACAAATACGGGAACGATGATCGCCGTGGCGGCGATGGCGGCGGCGTGTACCTCTATTCCAAGAGCGACTTCAGCATGAGCGGCGGCTCCATTCAGGACAACACCGTCGATGACCGTGGCGGCGGCGTGTTTGTCCGTGGTTACGGCCACACCATCACCCTGTCCGGCCGCTCCATCATCCAGAACAACGTCGATAAGGACAATCAGGACAACAACCTGTATCTGGAGAACTCGTCGCAGCAGGTCAGCGCCAGAAGACTCAGCAGCGGTGCCGATATCGGCATCAGCAGCGGCAGGACCCTCGCCAGCGGACAGACCGTCCAGATCAGCAGCGACGCCTGCACAGGCAGCATCCAGTACGTCAGCGCCGACCGGGCGGGCTATGAGACCTATCTGAACTCTGAGGGCCTGATCTATCTCCGCCTCAAGACCTATCAGGTCAGCGTCACCCTGCCGAACGGCCTCACCTATAAGAACGGCGGCCGGCTGACGCAGGATTGTCTGGATCTGACGCCCATCACCATCAGCGTTACCGATCCCGACAATTACTACATCCCCGACGGGTACAGCGTGACGCTCAACGGCATCACCGCCGCCAAGGTCGACAGCTATACCATCCGTGTCACAGGTACGGCCACGGCGGATACCGCCATGACACTCACCGCCCCCACGGAGAAAACGGCCCAGACCCAGCCCCCCACCGGCCTTACCGTGACCCATCCCCAGAGTCGGACGGGCTACGGCCGCATCAACGGCACCAACAACAGCATGGAGTATCGCCCCGTGGGCGGCACCAGATGGAGCCAGTGCGGCAGCGCCTTCACCTCCGCTCTGGCCGGCACCTATGAGGTCCGCTATGCGGCTACCGAGACCCGGAAGCCCTCTCCGTCCACTACTGTCACCCTGAACCAGTATCTGGAGGCCATCCCGGTTCCCACGGTCTACGGCCCCTTCACCTATAACGGCAACTGGCAGTACGGTCTGCTGCCCGGCGAAGTCTACGGCTACGAGCTTTTGGGCAACGGCTATAGAGCCTGCCGCGTGGGTACCTATACCGTTACCGTCCGCCCCGCAGCGGGCTTCAAGTGGAGCGACGGCACCACCGGCGAAAAGAAGCTCCAGTGGGAGATCGTGAAGCGCACTCCCGCAGCGGGCGACTTCACCTTCACCGCTCCGGAAAATCTGGAGTATGACGGCACCGCCAAGGAGGCCACCGTTCGCTGGAGCACCGGAGACGACCGGACCATGGGCATGGGCTATTGGCCCGACAACACCTTTACCGTCATCTATAAGCAAAACGGCAAGGTCGTGGCCGCTCCCACGGATATGGGTACCTATCAGGCCTACGTCACCGTTCCCGGCAACGAGGACATCAACGCCGTCAGCGAGTTGACCGATCCCAGCTGGACCTTTACCATCACCCACACCGGCAACCACCAGTGGGGCGATTGGCAGCACGATGACACCCAGCACTGGCGGTCCTGCGCCGTTCCCGGCTGCCAAGTGAAGGGCTCTCTGGGCAGCCATGACGGCACCGCCACCTGCACCGAGAAGGCCACCTGCAGCATCTGCGGCGCCACCTATGGCACCACGGATCCCAACCATCATGACCTGACCCATCACGACGGAACCGCCGCCACCTGCACCCAGCCGGGAAGTCTGGAGTACTGGCAGTGCAGCGACTGCCACAAGCTGTTCGCTGACGCAGGGGCTACCCAGCCCATCACCGATACCGTCATTCCGGCTACCCACCACGCCAATGCCCAGCGCACGGCAGGCGACCCCGCCACCTGCACGCAGGACGGCTGCGCCGCCTATTGGTATTGCCCGGACTGCGGCAGCTATTTCGCTGACGTTGACGGAAAGCTGGACGAGAGCAAGACCTACACTGGCCCGGAGGATTTCTATCAGGAGGCCATGGGTCACAGCTTTACCCACTATGTCTACGACAACAACGCCACCTATGACGACGACGGCACGGAGACGGCTCAGTGCGACCACGGCTGCGGCCTGACGGATACCCGCACCAAGGTGGGCTCTAAGCTCATCGACGAGGCGGCTCCCACGGTGGAGGGCGTCATGGACGGCGGCACCTACTGCCTGACGGCAGAGATCACCGTTACCGACCCCAATCTGGAGAGCGTGACCCTCAACGGCCAGCCCGTGGAGCTGGTGGACGGTAAGCTCACCGTTTCCGCTGCCGAGGGCGTCCAGACCCTGACGGCCACCGACCGCTTCGGCAACACCGTTACCGTCACCTTCACCGTGAACGCCCAGCATACGGAGGGCGAGGGCAAGATCACCACGCCTGCCACCACGGAGCATGAGGGCGTCAAGACCTACGCCTGCACCGTGTGCGGTCAGGTGCTGCGGACCGAGTCCGTGGCCAAGCTGCCCGCTCCCGCAGAGCCCACCACCCCCGCCGTTCCCACCGGAGATACCGGCGACACCGGCCTGTGGATGGGGCTGGCGGCCCTGTGCGGCATGAGCCTTGCAGCCCTGCTGCGTACCGGCAAGCGCAAAGAACAGTAAACTCCCTATCACGCACCATAACTCCCTATAAAAAAACCACGGGCCCTCCCCCCAAGTGGGGGAGAGCCCGTGGCTGGCGACACAAAACCAACCGGAGCCGCAAATCTCCGGCAGATTTTGTCACAGCTCTGTTTGGTAGGTTACAGACTGCGATGGTCGCTGAGTACCTGGAGCGGCTCCACCGAGGAGCCGCCCAGGTCGGAGGAGACGTTGACACTGGGGCGGAGCTCATAATCACTGCCGCTTGTGCTTCGGGCGCCCTGCGTGGAGCAGCGGTCGTATTCCACCTTCATCACCGAAGCGATGGTGTGGCGGCCGTAGTCGTCCAACTGGGCATACTGATCCAGCAGCTGCTGGGTGTCCTCCGTCAGATAGAAGGAGGCATCGCTGGAGATGGCCTTGATCCCCAGCGTCTGGCAGATCTGCACTACCGTATCAAAGGAGGAACCTCCGATGCCGTTGTGCAGCGCACTGTTGATGGTAGATAGGGGGATATTGACCGCAAAAGCAAACTGCCGCACGCTCTTGTACTGACGGGAAATTTCAGTTTTGACGATTCTCGTTAAGTTATCCATAGTTTAGACCCTCTTTACAAATTTTTCCATGCACGGGAGACAACTCCGATCGTACGTATTATAACACGCTTTTTTTTAAATGCCAATACTAAATAGTGAATAGTTTCTAAATTTTCAGCGGAAAAAACAAAATTTTACAAAAAAGAAACACTTTTGGAATATTTATGATAAAAAACAGGTGGGAGATTTCCGTGTAATGGAAAATCTCCTTTTATTTTGCTCACAGCTGTGCTACAATAATAAGCTGAAACAGAGAGGAGCGAACTATGCGTAAAGGTACCCACCCCCGCACGGCGCTGGGGCAAACGGCGGCGCAGATGATCCGCCGGTACTATCTCCATGACGTGGCACGGGACAGCGCAGCCCTGACCTACTACCTGCTGTTCGCCATTTTCCCGCTGCTGATCTTCGTCAGCACCCTGCTGGGTATTCTGGAGCTGGATGTGGACAGCATCGTCACCGGCCTGCGGCAGATCGTGCCGGGGGACGTGGCGGAGGTGGTGCGGGGCTATCTGGAATACGTTTCCGGCAACGCCAGCCGCCAGCTCATGTGGTTCAGTCTGGTGTTTTCCATCTGGTTCCCCATGCGGGCCACCGGCTGCCTGCTGCACTCGCTGCGCAAGGCCTTCGGTAAGGGCCAGCCCAAGAACATCCTGCTGGATCAGCTGAAAATTTTTCTCTTCGCCATCTGGCTCATGGTATCCATCGGCCTGACGCTGCTGATGATCACCGTGGGCCGCCGGGCGCTGTACTTTGTGTCGGGGATCATCACCGTACCGGACGGCTTCATCAACCTCTGGAGCAAGCTCCGCTTCGTGGCGGTGGCGCTGCTGATGTTCGTGCTGGTGACGGTGCTGTATATGCTGGCGCTGGGCCGCCGATGCCCGTTGCGGGAGGTGGCACCGGGCGTGGCCGTGTCGCTGGCGGCGTGGATGCTGCTGTCGCTGGCCTTCTCCTATTATGTGGAAAATCTGGCACACTATACCCAGCTCTACGGCTCCATCGCCACCATTGTGGTGGTGCTGCTGTGGCTGTATATGAGCGGGACGGTGCTGATTTTAGGCGGTGAGCTGAATGCGGTGGTGCTGCACCGGCGCACCCAGCGCCGTCGTGCGGCAGAGGAAAAGGCGGCGGAAAAGGCTGCCCGGCCGACACGGCAGGAAGCTGCGGCGAAGAAGCCTTCCGGGGCGACGCAGCCGCCCCGACAGCCACAGCCGCCTAAACCGGCAGAGCAGCCGGGAAAGGCGGATCCACCCAAACCGGCGGAGCCACTTAAGCAGACGCAGGGGCAGCCGCCGCAAGAAGCAATACCTCCGGAAAAAGAGCAGCCGGAACGACCGGGAAAGGAACAGTCAGGCTCATGAAGATCATCATTGTAGGAAACGGAAAGGTGGGCTACGCTATCGCCCGCCAGCTGGCGGTGGAGGGCCACGACATCACCATGGTGGACTCCTCCCCGGTGGCGCTGGCCCGTGCCGACAGCACCCTGGACCTCATGTGCGTGGAGGGCAACGGCGCCAGCATCAGTGTGCTGGAGGAGGCCGGCGCCCGGACGGCGGATCTGGTCATCGCTGTCAGCAATCTGGACGAGACGAATCTGGTGTGTTGCCTCATCGCCAAAACCATGGGGGCCAAGCACACCATCGCACGGGTGCGGAATCCGGACTACCGCCGGGACGCCGCCCTGCTGAAGCGGGAGATCGGGATGGACATGGTCATCAACCCCGATCTGGCGGCGGCACGGGAGATCGCCCGCATCCTCAGCTTCCCCTCCGCCTCCTCCGTGGAGCCCTTCGCCGGAGGCCGTATCGACATGATCGGCATACAGGTGACGGAGCGGGACCGGTTTTACGGGGTGGCCCTCAGCGAGTTCCATCGTATCCGCTCGGCGGAGGTGCTGATCTGCGCTGCCCAGCGGGGGGACGAGTGCATCATCCCCAACGGCAACTTTGTGCCGAGAGAGGGCGACAAGCTCTACATGGTGGGTACCAAGTCCGAGCTCCAGAAGATGCTGCGGGCTATGGGCCGCACCCAGCAGCGGGTCAAAACCGTGTCCCTGCTGGGGGGCAGCCGCATCGCCATGTATCTCACGTGGGAGCTGGCGGTGAGCAATACCAAGGTCTGCATCGTGGAGCAGAAGCACGATAAGTGCCTTCAGCTGGCGGCCCAGCTGCCCACGGCCATGATCATCGAGGGCGACGGCACGGAGGAGGAACTGCTGACCAGCGAGAATATCTTCGAGGCGGATGCCTTCGTCTCCCTGACGGGCCGGGATGAGGAGAATCTGTTGATGGCCCTGACGGCTCGGCGGGCGGGCGTCCCCAAGGTGCTGGCCAAGATGACCCGCCCCAACTACATGGATCTGGTCCGGGATATGCGGGTGGGCAGCATCGTCAGTCCCAAGGATATCGTGGCCAACCAGATCACCCGCTACGTCCGGGCATTGGCCAATTCCGAGGGCAGCGCCGTGGAGAGCTTGTATAAGATGCTGGGCGGCGCCGTGGAGGCACTGGAGTTCACCGCCACGGCCCGGAGCCGTGCGGTGCTGAATAAGCCCCTGCGGGCGCTGTCCCTGAAGGACGACGTGCTGGTGGCGGCCATTGCACGGGGCAGCGAGATCATCATCCCCAGCGGCACCAGCATCATTCAGGAGGGCGACCACGTGGTGGTGGTCACCAATGCCCATACCTTCGACGATCTGGGGGACATTCTGGCGTGAACACAAAAGCCGTGGCCCGTGGCCACGGCTTTTTTCGCAAGGAGGGGAGACTGCATGACACGGGATCGTGAGACGGCCCGCCGCATCGCACAGCAGGTGCAGCCGCTGGGCGGCAGCGTCTACTATGTGGGCGGATGCGTCCGGGACCGCCTGCTGGGCCGGGAGAGCAAGGATCTGGATATCGAGGTCCACGGCGTCACCCCCCAGCAGCTGGAGATCGTGCTGGATCAAATGGGCGGCCGCCGGACGGTGGGGGCCAGCTTTGGCGTCTACGGACTGGCGGGCTGCGGACTGGACATCGCCATGCCCCGGCGGGAGGCCGCCGTGGGTCGGGGGCACCGGGACTTCACCGTGGAGGTGGACCCGTGGCTGGGGCCGGAGAGAGCCGCCCGCCGCCGGGATTTCACCGTCAACGCCCTGATGGAGGACGTGCTCACCGGTCAGGTGTTGGACTTCTTCGGCGGCCGGGAGGATCTCCGCCGGGGCCTCCTGCGCCATGTGGATGACCGCTCCTTCCCGGAGGATCCCCTGCGGGTGCTGCGGGGAGCGCAGTTCGCCGCCCGCTTCGGCTTCACCGTGGCGGAGGAGACGGTGGCCCTGTGCCGCACCATGGATCTGTCGGCCCTGTCTCGTGAACGGGTGGAGGGGGAGCTGCAAAAGGCCCTCCTGCAGGCGCCCCGCCCTTCCATCTTCTTCCGCACACTGGATACCATGCACCAGCTGCGCCCGTGGTTCACGGAGGTGCAGCGCTTACAGGGCGTCCCCCAGCCGCCCCGCTACCACGGGGAGGGGGATGTGTGGGAGCACACCATGGCGGTGCTGGATACCGCCGCCGAGCTGCGGCCCCAAGCAGCCCAGCCCATGGCCCTGATGCTGGCGGCACTGGCCCACGACTTCGGCAAGGTCACCGCCACCACGGAGTCCGGCGGCGTCATCCACGCTTATGGCCACGAGGAGGCGGGTCTGCCGCCGGCGGAGGACTTCCTGCGCCGGGTGATCGGGGAGAAGGCTCTCCACCGGTGCGTGAAAAATCTGGTGGCCCTGCACATGAAGCCCAACGCCATGGCACTGAGTGGGGCCTCCGTCAAGTCCACCAACCGTCTGCTGGACGCCGCCATAGAGCCGGGGGACCTGATCCTGCTGGCGCTGGCGGATCACCGTGGCTCCCGGTGCGACCCGCCCCGTCCGGACCCGGAGCCCTTCCTGCGGCAGCGGCTGGAGATCTACCGGGCCGCCATGGCCCGCCCCATGGTCACCGGCAGCGACCTGATCTCCGCCGGACTGACCCCGGATCGGGACTTCTCCCAGCTGCTGGCTTATGCCCGCAAGCTCCATCTGGCGGGGGCTGAGCGGGAGGCAGCCCTGCGGCAAACGCTGGCCTACGCCCGCAAGCTTCAAAAAACGCATCAAAAAGAAGGCTGAGCGGATGCTCAGCCTTCTTTTTATAAAACTTTACAGCAGGTGGAAGTTCACCACCAGACCGGCGAACACGATGGAGACCATGCTCAGCAGCTTGATGAGGATGTTGATGGCGGGGCCGGAGGTATCCTTGAAGGGATCGCCCACGGTGTCGCCCACCACGCCTGCCTTGTGGCAGTCGGAGCCCTTGCCGCCGAAGTGGCCGGCCTCGATGTACTTCTTGGCGTTATCCCACGCACCGCCGGCGTTGGCCATGTAGATGGCCATCAGGAAACCGGTGACGGTAGCGCCGGCCAGCATACCCACAACGCCCATGTAGCCCAGGATCAGACCCACCACGATGGGGCAGACCACGGCGATGATGGTGGGCAGGATCATCTCGTGCAGAGATGCCTTGGTGCACAGGTCCACGCAGCGGGCATAGTCGGGATCGGCCTTGCCGTCCATCAGACCGGTGATCTCCCGGAACTGACGGCGCACCTCCAGCACCACACTCTGGGCGGCACGGCCCACGGAGTTCATGGTGAGGGCGGCGAACACGAAGGGCAGGCAGGCACCGATGAACAGACCCACCAGCACCACGGGGTTCATGAGGCTGAAGTCCTGGAAGGTGACGTCAGCGCCTACCTCCTTGACCTTCTCGATGTAGGAGGCCATCAGAGCCAGAGCGGTCAGAGCGGCGGAGCCGATGGCGAAGCCCTTACCGGTGGCGGCGGGGGTGTTGCCCAGAGAGTCCAGAGCGTCGGTGCGCTGGCGGACCTCGGGAGCCAGACCGGCCATCTCAGCGATGCCGCCGGCGTTATCGGCCACGGGACCGTAGGCGTCGGTGGCCAGCGTGATACCCAGCGTGCTCAGCATACCCACGGCGGCCAGAGCGATGCCGTACAGGCCCATGCCGGTGGAGGCGGCGCCGCCGGAGCAGAGGTAGGCCACCAGAATGCAGATAGCCACGATGATGATGGGGACGGCGGTGCTCAGCATACCCAGACCCAAACCGCCGATGATGATGGTGGCGGCACCGGTCTGAGACTTGGAGGACAGATCCTGCGTGGGCTTGAAGGTGTCGGAGGTGTAGTACTCCGTGGCCTTACCGATGAGCACGCCGGCGATCAGGCCCGCCAGAATGGCGAAGTACAGGCCCAGATGCTCCTTGCCCAGCAGGAGGATCACCAGCGGGCAGGCGATGATGGCAATGAGGATAGCGGACAGGTTGGTGCCACGGGACAGGGCCTTCAGCAGCGTGCGCTGGTCGGCCTGCTCGTCGGTGCGGACGAAGAAGGTGCCGATGATGGAGCAGATGATGCCGATGGCCGCCATGACCATGGGGATGGCCATGGCCTTGAAGGCCTGATCGGAGAAGGCGGCCACGCCCAGCGCAGAGGCAGAGATGATGGAGCCAACATAGGACTCGTACAGATCGGCGCCCATACCGGCCACGTCGCCCACGTTGTCGCCTACGTTGTCAGCGATGACGGCGGGGTTCCGGGGGTCGTCCTCCGGGATACCGGCCTCCACCTTACCCACCAGATCGGCGCCCACGTCGGCGGCCTTGGTGAAGATGCCGCCGCCCACACGGGCGAACAGAGCCATGGAGGAGGCGCCCATACCGAAGGTCAGCATGGCGCTGGTGATGGCGGAGGCCTCCAGCTTGAACACGAAGCGCAGCAGGAAGAACCACACGGAGATGTCCAGCAGGCCAAGACCCACCACGGTGAAGCCCATGACGGAGCCGGCGGAGAAGGCCACCCGCAGACCACGGTTCAGCCCTTCCTGGCAGGCATTGGCGGTGCGGCAGTTGGAGGCAGTGGCGATCTTCATGCCGATGAAGCCGGACAGGCCGGAGAAGAAGCCGCCGGTCAGGAAGGCGAAGGGTACGAACCACGTCAGCAGACCGCAGGCTGCCATGACGCACAGCACCACCACCATGCAGGCGAAGAACACGCCTACCACGGAATACTGGCGCTTGAGGTATGCGTTAGCACCCTGACGAATGGACTGGGAGATCTTCTGCATGAGGGGGGTGCCCTCCGAGAAGCGCAGCACCTTCTTTGCGGTGATGACCACAAAGAGAAGCGCAATGATGGAGCCAACAAATGTGGCTAGGACCAGGTACTTTTCCATAAAGACTTTTCCTCTCTTTTCCTTGTTTTCTCCCGGATCCGGCAGAGGGACGGGAGATTCTTTTTGTCCCACTGCACATTATAAAAAACGCCGTCCGCTCCGTCAAATTTTCAAACTTTTTTTCGAAGTACCTAAAAATTAGTTTGGAGTCGTTCGTCATTTTTATATAATATTTTTCTTGCAAAGAAAACCGCTTAAAATGGAAAAACGGGGCAAAAATCGGCGGCAGCGGCGGAACGCTTGCGGAATTTGTGACAGGATTTTCTTGCGAGAAGCTGGGGAAAATGTTTTTAAAAATTTTTTTCAAAAACATTTTTCCTTCAAATAAAAGCAAATTCACAAAAAATGCACAAAAAGACTCCCATTCACTTTTTGCGGGAAAAATGATGAATCAAAAATTGGATACAGAAATTCTTTCGTCATTTTTCACAATCGCGGAAAATGGCTTTAAATGTCTTGAAAAGCGCCCAAAACGGGAGTAAAATAGCCCCATCAATCTCTGGGAGGTTTCAAACATATGGAATATCAGGAAGTTTTGCAAAACGCCCGCACCTGTATGGGACCCTACTGCAAGGCGTGTCCCGTGTGCAACGGTCAGGCGTGTAAAAATACCATCCCCGGCCCAGGCGCCAAAGGCTCCGGCACCGGCTTTGCCCGGAACTATCAGAAGTGGCAGGAGCTGCGGGTGAATCTGGATACCATCGGGGAAAACCGTCCCGCCGACACGTCCTTCGACTTCTTCGGCCACCGGCTGGCCCTGCCGGTGATGGCGGCTCCTGTGGGCGCCATGCAGCTGCACTACGGAGATAAGTACGACGATCTGACCTATAACCGGCTGCTGCTGGCGGCCTGTGCTAAGGCAGGCATCGTGGCCTTCACCGGCGATGGTGTGGACCCGGCGGTGATGGAGGGCGCCACGCAGGCCATCCGGGCCCAGCAGGGCTGCGGTGTGCCTACGGTGAAGCCCTGGGACCGGGAGACCCTGATGCAGAAGCTGGACTTGGCCCTGACCGCCGATCCCATGGCCATCGCCATGGACATCGATGCCGCCGGTCTGCCCTTCCTCCGCAACCGGATGCCGCCTGCCGGCAGCAAGACCGTGGCGGAGCTGCGTGAGGTGGCGGAGCACGCCCGAAAGCCCTTCATCCTCAAGGGCATTATGACCGTCCGTGGGGCGGAGAAGGCGGTGGAGGCCGGGGCCTCCGCCATCGTGGTGTCCAACCACGGCGGCCGGGTGCTGGATCAGTGT
>OOAO01002195.1_pt1 | contig 13768 bp, 12 predicted proteins | sample 1671821 | NCBI WGS metagenome assembly OOAO01 (sample SAMN06348196, study PRJEB24527) | human gut metagenome | biome: human gut; feature: ankylosing spondylitis patient; material: feces | host: Homo sapiens | place: China | collected 2015-10 | reverse complement strand
GGGGCGTGAAGTGCGACATCGCCATGCCGTGCGCCACGCAGAACGAGCTGAACGGCGACGAGGCGCAGGCGCTGGTCGACAACGGCTGCATGTGCGTCGCCGAAGGCGCCAACATGCCCTCGACGCCCGACGCCATCCGGATTTTCCAGCAGCACAAGCTGCTCTACGCTCCGGGCAAGGCGGCCAACGCCGGCGGCGTCGCCACCTCGGGACTCGAAATGACCCAGAACTCGATACGCCTCACCTGGTCGCCCGAGGAGGTCGACGCGAAGCTGAAGTCCATCATGCAGAACATCCACGCGGTTTGCGTGCGCTACGGAACCCAGTCCGACGGTTACATCAACTACGTCGTGGGCGCCAACATCGGCGGCTTTATGAAGGTCGCCAACGCCATGCTCGCCCAGGGCTGCGTCTAACAGGCGGTACAACTACGAAAAACCGGCCGGAAACTGTTTCCGGCCGGTTTTCATTTTTTCGGGACGATTTACAGAAAAAGCACCGCGAGGACGGACACGGCGAAACCGCCGCAGAATCCGGCCAGCACCTGCCAGCCGTTGTGGCATCCGAGGTAGAGGCGCGCCGACGCGAGCGCCCCGGCGCAGAGGATGGCGACCATGAGGGGAACGAGCATGTTGCCCACGCCCACGACGTTCATCACCACGAGCAGCGCCACGACGGCCCCCATGCCCGTTAGGTGAAGGCTGATCTTCCAGTAGAACGACACCACGAGACACAGCACCTCGCAGCAGGCCGCGGCGACCATGAATTTACGCAGGAAAATCGCCGAAGGAATCTTCGCGATGGTGATGGCGCACAGCACGTAGCAGACGGCCCCGACGAGCAGCGGCAGGAAGCGTTCCCTGCGGTCGTCGATTCGGTAGTCCGAAATGCGGCCCAGCGAGCGCAGCACCCCGAGCGACAGCAGCGGAATGACGATCGCGTAGAGCGCCACCACCCACAGCAAATAGAACTTCACATTGGGAGGATAGTGCGAAAAGGCGGTCATCGTCAGCAGCACCGCCATCAGGTAGACGGGCAGCAGGAACGGATGCAGGACCCAGGATATGCCGGTAGCGATTTTTTTATAGTTCATTTCCAATTCTTTAATGCCCGCCGTTCAGACGGCGTCATTGCGAGGAGGACTTTCAGTCCGACGCGGCGATCTGCGGATCATGTCGGAACCTCCCGACTATCCATCGGATTGCCACGCTCATTGCATTCGCTCGCAATGACCCGCCCGCTTAAAAAACGTTTTTCAAGGCAGGCAGCGCAGACCCGAATCCGATATCCGAAAGCCTGCCGCCCTTAAATCCCGCTTCTTAAGCGGGCTATATCTGTTTCCGAAGCCTTGCCACCGGTATTCCCAGCATCTCACGGTATTTGGCCACGGTGCGCCGGGCGATGCGGTAGCCCTTCGAATTGAGGATGTCCATCAGCGTCTCGTCGGTCAGCGGACGCCGCTTGTCCTCTTCGTCGATGCACTGCTGCAAGATGTTCTTGATCTCGTAGCTCGACACCTCCTCGCCCGAATCGGTCTGCATGGCCTCCGAAAAGAGCGATTTGAGGAGGATGATCCCGAACTGCGTCTGCACGTACTTGCTGTTCACCACGCGCGAGATGGTCGACACGTCCAGCCCCGTGCGGTCGGCGATGTCCTTGAGGATCATCGGCCGGAGTTTCGACTTGTCGCCGTCCTTGAAATACTCCTGCTGGTAGTCCAGGATGGTCTGCATCGTGCGCATCAGCGTGTCGTGCCGCTGCTTGATGGCCGAGATGAACCACTTCGCCGAGTCGATCTTGTTCTTCACGAACTGAATGGCCTCCTTGTCCTTCTCCCTGACCCGTCCGTCCGAACCCACCATTTCGCGGATCATCTCCATATAGCGGCGGTTGACGCGCACCTCGGGAACGTTGTAGGAGTTCAGCGAGAGGTTGAACCGCCCGTCCTGATAGTCGAGGATGAAATCCGGAATGATGTAGGGCGTGGTGTCCGTGCCGCCCTCGGCGTAGAGGTTGCCGGGCTTGGGCGACAGGTGGCGGATCTCGGCGATCGCGTCGCGGAAATCGTCCTCGGATATTTGCAGCCGCGCCATCAGTTTCTCGTAGTGCTTCTTGACGAACTCGTCGAAATAGCTGGTCAGAATCTTCCTGGCCAGCCGCCGCGGACGGGTGTTGACCGGCATCTGCGCCATCTGCAACAGCAGGCATTCGCGCAGGTCGCGCGCGCCGATGCCCGCCGGCTCCAGTTCGTGAATGATTCCGAGCAGGCGTTCCAGCTCCTCGGCCGTCGTTTCAAGCCCCATCGTGAAGGCGATGTCGTCGGCCACGGACTCCAGGTCGCGGCGCAGGTAGCCGTCCTCGTCGATGCTGCCGATCAGGTAGACCGCCAGCCGCAAGTCGCGCTCCGGAAGATTGCGGTAGCCCAGTTGCTCGACGAGATATTCCTGCAACGACCGTCCTTCGGTCAGATAGACCGGACGCTGCTTGTCGTCCTTCGAAAAGTTATTGATGCGGCTCTTGTACGACGGCGTGTCGTCCTCCCGGAGGTATTCGTCGAAGGAGATCTGCTGGGGAGGCTGCTCCTCGTCCTCGGCCGAACGCTCCTCCTCTTCCAGCACGATATTGTCTTCGATCTCCTGTTTGATGCGCTGTTCGAGCTGCACGGCGGGCAGTTCCAGCAGCTTGATCATCTGTATCTGCTGCGGAGAGAGCTTCTGCTGAAGCGAAAGTACCTGTTTCTGATTAATAGCCATATTGGGTCCAAATTAAGAATTGTTCAGCATTCCGAATTTGGTCTCTTCATTTATCGGGTTTTAGGGTTTTCGAAAGTCGTTCAGGGCGGACAGATTCCGGGTTTCGGGAAGTCGGGCGCGGCAGGAGCACACTCAAGTATGTGGCTGTCGCGGACGGCGAGGGAAGGCCGGAAGGCGCCGCACTCGGACGGCTTTCGTCAAAAGTCGGCGTGCTGGGGCGTCCGCGGGAACGGCTGCACGTCACGGATGTTGGTCATGCCCGTCACGAAAAGCAGCAGGCGGTCGAAGCCCAGGCCGAAGCCCGAGTGCGGCGCCGAACCCCAGCGGCGGGTATCGAGATACCACCAGAGTTCCTTCTCGCTCATGCCCAATTCGGCGACTCTTGCATGAAGTTTGCCATAATCGGCCTCTCGCTCCGAACCGCCGATGATTTCGCCGATTCCCGGGAACAATACGTCCATGGCGCGCACCGTCTTGCCGTCGTCGTTCTGCTTCATGTAGAAGGCCTTGATGTCCTTGGGGTAGTTGATCAGGATGACCGGACGCTTGAAGTGCTCCTCCACGAGGTAGCGCTCGTGCTCGGATTGCAGGTCGCAGCCCCAGTCGCAGGGGAATTCGAACTTGCGGCCCGAAGCCTTCAGAATCTCGATGCCTTCGGTGTAGTCGAGACGCTTGAAATCGTGCTCCAGCACAAAGTGCAGACGCTCCAGCAGCCCCTTGTCCCACATCTTGTTCATAAATTCGAGGTCTTCCATGCAGTTGTCCAGCGCATACCGGATGAGGTATTTGAGGAAATCCTCGGCCAGTTCCATGTTGTCCTCCAGTTCGAAGAAGGCCGCTTCCGGCTCGATCATCCAGAACTCCGACGCATGGCGCGGGGTGTTCGAGTTTTCGGCACGGAACGTGGGGCCGAAGGTGTAGATGCGGCCCAGCGAGAGTGCGCCCAGCTCGCCTTCGAGCTGGCCCGACACCGTGAGGTTGCACGCCTTGCCGAAGAAGTCCTGCGCGTAGTCGACCGCCCCCTCCCCGGTCCGGGGCAGGTTGTTCATATCGAGCGTCGTCACCTGGAACATCGCGCCGGCGCCTTCGCAGTCCGAAGCCGTGATGATCGGGGTGTGGAAATAGTAGAATCCGTGTTTGTTGAAATATTCGTGGATGGCGTAAGCCATGGCGTGACGGATGCGGAGCACCGCACCGAACGTGTTGGTGCGCGGACGCAGGTAGGCGATTTCGCGCAGAAACTCCAGCGAATGCCCCTTCTTCTGCAGGGGATAGCTCTCGGGGTCGGCCGTACCGTAAACCTCGATTTTTTCGGCCTGCACCTCGACGCCCTGCCCCGCGCCCGGCGAAGCCACCAGACGGCCGTCGACGCGGAGACAGGCGCCCGTGGTCACGGGCTTGAGCTGCTCCTCGGAGATTTTGGCCAGATCGACCACCACCTGTATATTACCTACGCACGACCCGTCGTTCAGGGCGATGAACGCCACGTTCTTGTTACCGCGCTTGGTGCGCACCCAGCCTTTTACGACGACGTCGGTATCGACAGCGTCCGATTTCAGGATTTCTACGATTCTCTGCGTTTTCATATCTCGATTTTGTCTGTGTTTCCAGTCGTTTTTTCCGAATTGACAAAGTTAACGATTATTTGCGATTTGTCAAAAAAAAAGTACCTTTGGTGCCGTAACGACACTTCCATGCGTCGGAATGTTTCACCGGGCCGCATGCAATTCCGTTTTGAACCCATTCAACTTTTTTGTACCTTTGTCGTGATTATACACCCCCGTAAACAATGAAACGAACGATATTGACGGCTGCGCTGGCAGCCTGCGCGCTCTCTGCGACGGCCCAGATCATGGAGGAGAGGAATCCGGTCCCGATGACGCCCGGAGGAGGCCGCGTCTACCGTACGGAGGTCGTCCCCTACGACGCGCGCCACGACGCCGAGGCCCGCAACCGCGAAGCCGGAGGCTACTGGAAGGCTTTCGAACCCGAGGTGACGATTGCGACCGAAGGTCCTCTTCATGCCGTTCTCGAACAGGAGATCGAGATTCCGTTCGCCTGGACCGACGGCATGGTCTACCTGCACGTGGAAAATCCCGGTTCGGCCTACTCGCTCTGGCTCAACGACCGCCAGGTAGCCGAGGTCAGCGACCCGCTGACGCCCGCGGAGTTCGACCTGACCCCCTTCATCCGCGAGGGCGCCAACGACTTCAAACTGCTGATGCGCAACGACAATCCCGCCCGGCAGCTCGACGCCGCGGCCCCCGTTGTCCGCAAGTCCTTCGAAAACAGCTACCTCTATTACCAGAACAAACGCTCGATCGCCGATTTCGAAATCGGACTGGTGCCCGACTCGCTGGGGCGCGACTTCGGAATGCTCGACCTTAAAATCGTGACGCAGAACGCATACAACTACGAGGAACCCGTCACCGTCGGCTACGACATCTACTCACCGCAGGGCAAGCTGCTCGAATTCAACATGACCGAAATCACCATCCCGGGCCGCTCGACCGACACGGTGCGCTTCTCGCCGTTCATCTACCACACCTACAAGAACAAATGGGAGGCCGAAAGCAAAACGCCGCCCCTCTACAAGGTGATGCTTTTCACGCGCCGCAACGGAGTCTACAAGGAGTATATGCCCCTGAAGATCGGCTTCGGCAAGACCGAACTCGTCGACGGACGCATCATGCGGCTGGGCAAGGAGCTAAAACCCGTCAAGGCCGGATACAACGCCGCCGCCGACCGCAAGACGACGCTCGCGGAGCTGAAAGCCCTGAAGGCCAAGGGAAAGAACACCATCTGCCCGGACTATCCGCAGCCCGCATGGTTCTACGAGTTGTGCGACTCTCTGGGCCTTTACGTCATCGACCGGGCCAACATCAACGCCCCGGAGCGGAGCGGCGACCGCACCGTCGGAGGCACGCCGTCGAACGACCCTCGGCTTGTCGACGACTACCTCGAACGCGTGAAGGCGATGTACTACCGTTCGCGCAATTTCACCTGCGTCATCGCCTACTCCCTGGGCGGTCCTTCGGGCAACGGTTACAATATGTACAAGGCCTACCAGTGGCTCAAATCGGTCGAAAAGTCCCGTCCGGTGATCTACTCCGACACCGACGGCGAGTGGAATTCGGACCTGTAAATACGACAACCCAATGAAAAAACTGCTGTTACTGCTGCTCTTCGCCGGCCTGCTCAACACGGGGAGCGTCTTCGGATGGGGACGCGAAGGCCACGAGACGATCGCCAAGATCGCCGAACGCAATCTGACGAAAAAAGCCAAAAAGCGCATCGAGAAGTACCTCGGGGGCCACTCGATCGTCTACTTCGCCAAGTGGATGGACGAATACCGCCATACCCCCGAGTATAAGTTCACCAACAACTGGCACACCGTGCCCGTGAACGCCGAACTGCGTTACGAGGATTCGATGCTCGCGACGGGCGGCAACGCCATCTACGGACTGGAGCAGGCCATCGAGAACCTGAAGAACTACCGCAGCCTCACCGATTCGGCCGTGGAGGTCAACCTCAAGTACATCATCCATCTGGTGGGCGACATGCACTGCCCGGCGCACATCAAGTACACGACGCACGACACGAAATACGACGTGCTGTTCGAGGACAAGTACCACAAGCCGCACAAATTCCCCATCCACAGCGTCTGGGACAACGAGATCATCACCACCACGCGCATCTGGTCGGTCAGCGAGTGGGCCGATGAGCTGGACCGCCTTCCGAAGGCCGAAAGGCAGGCCGTAGCAGCCGGAACGCCGCGCGACTGGCTCCACGACAACGCCGTCGTGTGCGAGGCGCAGTTCGAATGGGCGAAGCCCGGCCAGCGGCTGGGACAGGATTTCCTGAACGAGGCCTTGCCGCTGATCGAGCGCCAGATCCGCAATGCCGGATACCGTCTTGCCCGTGTGCTGAACGAACTGTTCGGATAGCACCCCCGGCCCCGAAGCCCCGATGCCGCGCCCCGAAGCGCGGCATCGCCGTTTCCGGACGGGAAAAACGATTTGCCCGAACCGAATAAAAAGGCTATCTTTGCGCCGTACTGTGCCCGACCGACGCACAGGCGGAACGCAATGACCATAGAGCTGATCGTCATAGGAAAGACCGACTCGAAAGAGATCGCCGCGCTGGTGGAACTGTATGCCCGGCGCGTGAATCACTATTGCCGGTTCGCCGTCACCGCGCTGCCCGACGTGCGCAACACCAAAAGCATGACCGTCCGACAGCAGCGCACGGCCGAAGGCGAGGCCATCCTGCGCCAGCTTGCCGACGGCGACTACGTGACGCTGCTCGACGAGCGCGGCGAAGAATACCGTTCGGTGGAGTTCGCGCTGTGGCTGCAAAAGCGGCTGAACAGCGGCGTGAAACGCCTGGTACTGGTCATCGGCGGTCCCTACGGCTTCTCGGACGAAGTTTACGCACGCGCCGACGGCAGGCTGTCGCTCTCGCGCATGACCTTCTCCCACCAGATCGTGCGGGCCATCTTCGCCGAACAGATCTACCGGGCCTTCACCATCCTCAACAACGAACCCTACCACCACGAATGATGCAGCAGCGCCCCGTCATAGCCATCCTGACCGCCAACGTTCTCGTAGGCGTGGGGCTGCGCTCCATCCTCGAAAAAGCGGCCCCGGCCGCCGACGTGGAACTGTTCGGCAACTTTCAGGAATTTGCGGAGGCCGATCCGGAGCGGTTCATCCATTATTTCGTCACGGCGCAGCTCTTCGCGGCGCACAACGCCTTCTTCCGCGCCCGCAGCCACAGAACCATCGTCCTCGCCAACGGACAGACGCCCGCCGGGGTGCACTGCATCGACGTGCAGACCGACGAGGAGCGTTTCGTGCGCTCGCTCATGCGACTGCAACACAGCGTTCGCCGACCGGAACACGCCCTGCCCGTCCAGCCGCAGGCCGCGCAGCCGCTCACGGAGCGCGAGGCCGAAGTGCTGACGCTCATCGCCGGCGGACTGATCAACAAGCAGGTCGCCGACCGGCTGGGAATCGGCCTGACGACCGTGATCTCCCACCGCCGCAACATCATGGAGAAGCTCGGCATCCGCACCACCGCCGGGCTGGTGGTCTACGCCCTGGCGGCGGGCTACGTCGATCCCGACGGGATGTGACGCGCCTCCTCATAAATTAGGATTGCACCGACCGAAATAAAACCGTTACTTTGTACTCCCGATAACCGCAACCGATACATGCACCGCAAATCGCTCGTCATACCCCTGTTGCTGCTGGCCTCCGCGGCCGCGGCCCGCACCGCGGGCGGCGACGGCCCGACGCCGGACACGGAGACGGCCGACACGGTGATCGTGGTGGACAAGGTGCAGGTGACGGCCATCAAACAGGGCCTCGTGCTGCGTTCGCAGCCCGTCGCGGCGTCGATCGTCGGCGGCCGCGCCATCGAACGGGGACGCATCGGGGCGGTGAAAAACCTCTCGCAAACGGTTCCCAACTTCCACGCTCCGGACTACGGTTCGCGCATGACCTCGTCGATCTACGTGCGGGGCCTCGGCGCGCGCATCGACCAGCCGGTCATCGGGCTGAATATCGACAACGTCCCGGTGCTCAACAAGGACAACTTCGACACGGAGCTGGCCGACGCCGAACGCATCGAGGTCCTGCGCGGGCCCCAGTCGACGCTCTACGGCCGCAACACGATGGGCGGCGTGGTGAACGTCTACACGCTCTCGCCGCTCACCTACGAGGGCGTGCGGCTGACGGCCGAATACGGCAGCGGGGATTCCTACCGCTTCCGGGCATCGTCCTACTACAAGCTCTCGCCCGACCTCGGAATGGCCGTGACGGGCTATTTCACCCACACGGGCGGCTTCTTCGACAACGACTGCACGGGCGAGAAATGCGACTGGGAGCGTCTGGGCGGAGGACGCTGGAAAACGCAGTGGCGCAACAACCGGGGAGTGCGCATCGACAACACCTTCTCGTTCTCGGCGCTCGACCAGGGAGGTTATCCCTACGCCTACGCCGGCGAGGACATCGTGCGCGACGGCAAGACCGTCATCCGCAACGGCCAGATCAGCTATAACGACCCGTCGTCCTACCGCCGCACAACGGTCAGCGACGGACTCACGGTGCGCTACGACGCCGCGAAATATTCCGTCTCGTCGATCACCTCGTACCAGTACTCCGACGACGAGATGACGCTCGACCAGGACTTCACGCCCGAACCCTGGTTCACGCTCCGGCAGGCCCGGCGCGAACACGCCCTGACCGAGGACATCGTTTTCCGTTCGCACGACGGACGGCGCTACGGCTGGCTGCTGGGCGCCTTCGGTTTCTACCGCCACGGCGTGATGGAAGCCCCGGTGCACTTCAAACGCACGGGCATCGAGGAGCTGATCGTCAAGAACGCCAACGAGCATCTGGGCGCGATCTGGAACGAGGAATACTCGATCTCCGCGGATGAACTGCCGCTCTACTCCGATTTCCGTATGCCCGTGTACGGAGGCGCCGTTTACCACGAGTCGAACCTGCGGCTGGGCCGCTGGCGGCTCACGGCCGGCATCCGTTTCGACGTGGAACACACGTCGCTGGCCTACCACAGCCGGACCGACATGGATTATTTCGTCAGCAAGGAGGGCGGCGCGCCCGCGCCGAAACGCATCTCGATCGACGAGGGGAACCGCATCGCCCACACCTACTGCGAAGTGCTGCCGAAGGTCTCGCTGCTCTACGCTTTCGACGAAGTGCGCAACCTCTATATTTCGGTAGCCAAGGGCTACAAGGCCGGGGGATTCAACACGCAGATGTTCTCCGACATCTTGAGCGAAAAGCTCAAATGGCGGATGGCCGGTTCGCAGTACGACGAAGCGGACCTGATGTCCTACGAGCCGGAATACAGCTGGAACTACGAACTGGGCGGCCACTTCTCGTGCATGGACGGCGCCGTGCGGGGCGATTTCGCGGTATTTTACATTGATGTCCGCGACCAACAGCTCACGATCTTCCCGGAGGGACAGAGCACGGGCCGGATGATGACCAACGCGGGCCGCACGCGCAGCGTCGGAGCCGAAGCGGCCCTGCAATTCGCGCCGTGGCGGTCGCTGGAGATCAACACGGCCTACGGATACACCGACGCCCGTTTCGTGCGTTACGACAACGGCATCGAGGATTTCAAGGACAACCGCATCCCTTACGCCCCGCAGCACACCCTCTCGGCCCAGGCGGCATGGACCCTGCCCACGGGCGTCAAGTGGCTCGGCGACGTGGTCCTGCAAGCGGGAGTCCGCTGCGCGGGGCGCATCTGGTGGAACGAGGAGAACACACTTTCGCAGCCCTTTTATGCGTTAGCAGACGCCTCCGTGCGGTTCGAGCACAAGCACTATTCGCTCGACATCTGGGGCCGCAACCTCGGGGGAGCGCGTTACGACGTCTTCTATTTCAAGTCGATCGGCAACGAGTTCGTCCAGCGCGGACGCCCCCGCACCTTCGGCATCACTCTGAATATAAACATCTAACAATACCAACACATGAAAAAAATCCTCTTCCTCCTCTTCGCCGCCGCAGCTTTCGCTGCCTGCAACGACGACGGCGAACCCAAAGTCCGTTACGCCACAACCAATGACGGCATCGAAAACGGATACCTGCAAGGTGCCAACCTGCATTTTTACGGCACCTCGACCGTGACCGACGCCAAAGGCGAAACGTTTACGGACCCGGAAGCCTGGTTCGAATTCGCAGGCGGTCCGGAGAGTTTCTCCCTCTACATGCACAAAACGCGCTTCGCGGCCAACATGCCGGGCGTGGAAATGCGGCTCCAAACGGTCACCTACACCCCGAAGGGCGACAAGTCGCTCAACTTTGTCAGGGAGGAGATCATTCCCTCCGCCCTCAAAGAGAACAATGAAGGCGGAGGATCGAGCTACCAGCCCGTCGAACGCTATAAAATCACCAATCTCACAGGCGCAATCGACGGCGTTGACTGCCGGGTCAGCTTCACCTGCGCCGGCGTTTTTCAGGTAATATACGAAGGACGACTGATTATCAAAGAATAAATATCCACGAACCATGAAACCCGAATACAAACCTTTCGTAGATGAATTGATCGAACTCTGCATCAGGGAGGACATCGGCGACGGCGACCACACGTCGCTCTCGTGCATCCCGGCCGACGAACACGGACGCATGCGCCTGCTGTGCAAGCAGGAGGGCACGATCGCCGGGATCGAAATCGCGCAACTCGTTCTGCAACGCCTCGATCCGGAAATGAAATTCGAACAGATCCTGCACGACGGCGACCGTGTCGCGCCCGGCGACGTGGCCTTTTACGTCTCGGGACGCCTGCGCTCGCTGCTTCAGGCCGAGCGCATCCTGCTGAACATCATGCAGCGCATGAGCGGCGTGGCGACCCAGACCACCGTTTACGTCAAGCGGCTGGAGGGACTTCGTACCAAGGTCCTCGACACGCGCAAGACCACGCCCGGCATGCGCGTGCTGGACAAGATGGCCGTGAAGATCGGCGGCGGCGAGAACCACCGCATGGGGCTTTTCGACATGATCCTGCTGAAAGACAACCACATCGACTTTGCGGGCGGCATCCGCAAAGCCATCCACGGCGCCCGCGAATACCTCCGGGCCAAGGGCAAGGATATTCCCATCGAGTGCGAAGTGCGCTCGCTGGAGGACATCGACGAAGTATTCGCCGCGGGCGGCGTCGACCGCATCATGTTCGACAATTTCACGCCCGCAATGACCCGCGAGGCCGTGAAGAAGGTCGCAGGCCGCTGCGAGACCGAATCGAGCGGCGGCATCACGCTCTCGACGATGCGCGACTACGCCGAATGCGGCGTCGACTTCATCTCGGTCGGTGCCCTGACGCACCAGATCAAGTCGCTCGACATGTCGCTCAAGGCCTGCGAATAACCCAGACGCCCTGTCGTCACCGAATCATACGGACAACGGTTAATTCATGAAACGCCTGCTCCATACCCCGCTGGCCCTGTTACTGCGGCGCATCGTACTGCTCTATGCGGTACTGATGCTCTGCCGCGTGGTCTTTTATCTCTACAACGCACAGTTGCTGGGGACGATCGGCCGGGGTGAGTTGTGGCAGCTGCTCGCCGGCTCACTCAAATTCGACACGGTATCGGTCATCTATGCCAACGGGGTATTCATCCTGCTGGCGTTGCTGCCCCTGCATGTGCGCGAACGCGGCTGGTACCGCAAACTGATGTACTGGTACTACGTGGCGGTGAATGCCGTGCTGGTCGTGGCGGTCAACATGTCCGACTGCGTCTATTTCCGTTACACGCAGAAACGCTTCACGGCCGACGAGGTATTCTTCGCCGACAACAGCAATTCGGTACAACTCGTCGGTAAGTTCATGGCCGAAAACTGGTACCTGGTACTCGTCGCCGCAGCCCTCGTGGCGCTGCTGGCATGGGGTTACGGCCGCAAGGTGCGCGAGGAGAGCCTGCTGAGCCGCGGCTGGGCCTACTATGTCGGAAGCACGGTGATCTTCGCCACAGGCGCAGGGCTCTCGATCGCAGGCATGCGCGGCGGCATGACCCGCATGACACGGCCGATCACCCTTTCGAACGCCACCCTCTATACCGACGACAGCGGCAAGGCGAACCTCATCCTGAGCAACCCGTTCTGCATCCTGCGGACGATCGGCAACGCGGGAAGCATCAATTACAAAAAATATTTCACCCCCGAAGAGCTGCCGCAGCATTTCACGCCCGTGCACCAGCCCGCAGACAGTGCGGCGGTGAACCTGGCAGGGCGCAACGTCATGGTCTTCATCATGGAGAGCATGTCGGCCGAGCATTCGGCCTATCTGATGCCGGAGGTTTATGCCGGTCGGGAAACCAAGGGCTTCACGCCGTTCCTCGACTCGCTGATGCGCGGCGGCCTCTGTTTCAAACGCATGTATGCCAACGGCACGCGCTCGATACAGGCCATGCCCTCGGTGCTGGGCAGCATCCCTTCGTTCCGGACGCCGTTCGTACTGATGCCGCAATCGCTCGGTGAAAGCCGGCAGTTGCCGGCCATACTCCGCGGGAGGGGGTATTCGACGGCATTCTTCTGCGGGTCGGAACACGGCTCGATGGGATTCGGGGCATACGCCCGCTCGGCAGGCGTCGAACGGCTCGTCAGCCGCGAAGACTACGAAGACAGGCACGGCAAGGGTGATTTCGACGGTTACTGGGGCATCTGGGACGAACCGTTCCTGCAATTCACCGGCGGACACCGGAGCCTTTCTTCGCCACGCTGTTCACCCTCTCGTCGCACCACCCGTTCGTCGTCCCGGCACAATACGAGGACAAACTCCCGGCCGGTTACACGAAACTGCACAAGGGAGTAGCCTATGTCGACAATGCCTTCCGGCTCTTCTTCGAGCGCTTCGGAAGCGAAGAATGGTTCCGCCGCACGATATTCGTATTCGTAGCCGACCATGTGTCCTCCGAAAAATTCGCCGCCGAAACCCGCAGCTATCCGGGCAACTACCATATCATCGGCTTCATGTATACCCCCGACGGCGCCTTGCGGGGCCAGGTCGGAGAGGTCGTGCAGCAGCTCGACATCATGCCCACGCTCCTAGGGCTGCTGGGCAATACGGAGTCCTATTTCGCATTCGGCCGCGACGTGCTGAACGAACCGCAGCGACAGCAGTGGTCGGTGAGCTGGGACGGGGCGTTCCAGGCCGTGACGAACGACGGCACGATCCGCTTCGACGACGCGCAGGACAAACCGGAAGCGTCGGGCGCAGGGGACTCCCTCCTGCAGGATTTCCGCGCCCTTGTCCAGCAATACTATTCCCACGCAGAAAAAAAGAGTTACATCGTCCATGATTGAATTCAAACCCGTGCGCCTCGAGGATAAACAGACCATCGAGCGCTATACCATGCCTTCGGGCATCTACAACTGCGACCTCGCATTCGCCAACATGTACTGCTGGCAGGCGATGTACCACAGTGCCTGGGCCGTGATCGACGGCTTCCTGGTGATCCGCTTCCAGATCGGGGGCGGGGAGAA
>OOAO01002191.1_pt1 | contig 13780 bp, 9 predicted proteins | sample 1671821 | NCBI WGS metagenome assembly OOAO01 (sample SAMN06348196, study PRJEB24527) | human gut metagenome | biome: human gut; feature: ankylosing spondylitis patient; material: feces | host: Homo sapiens | place: China | collected 2015-10 | reverse complement strand
CCGAGACATCGGCAGTGTGGACCTTGCCGTCATACTCGCCGGAGTAGCCGGCAACAGAGGCCGCCGGGATTACAACCTTATCGGAGGAGTTGTAGTCACAGACAGTGCAGTGCAAATGCTTGGATCCGGGCTTCTCGACCGTAGGCTTCTCGTCGATTATCCACTCGAAGGAATGCTCGGCCACGTCGATCCGCTCACCGCACGTGCAAACATGCCAGTGAGAAGAACCGTCGCTCTTCCAGCCGGTACCATCGGGCTCATGCTTGGCGATGCCCTCGACGGTAATCACGGTGTCTTTCTCCACCTTAGACAGTTGGTAAACGCCCTGCTCGCTGGGCTTGATGGTCTCGCCGTTTGCCTTAACAGAAAAATCCTTAGTCGCGTAATAGTCGTCCGCGACCGTAAACTTAAGCGTCGCAGAACCGTGCCAGTCGAGCTCGGTCGCGTCAGCCGTGAGCGCGTAGCCCGCCTGCTCGGCCGGCAGCGTCACCTTGAGCTTGCGGCCGGCATCGACCGTAACGGTAACGGTCTTGGAAGCGTTGTAATTCGTCGTAGCCCCGTAGCACAGGCGATAGGAACCAGGCGCCAGATTCTCAAGCTTGTCGCCATCAACCAGATCACTTGCCTTGATGAACATCATCTGCTTGCTAGGCTTGCCCAGCATCATCGATGTATCAACGCCCTCAATCTTACCGTCGTGTTTACCACTCACGGTCTCCGCTGTCGCCTTTACATTGGGAGCACTGTCCCGTTTGGCCTTGGCGATAGCATACGTGCATTCAATACCCGAGGGCTTGCGGTAATTAGAGAGAACCTTATCCTCACCGACGAGCCCAGTCACCCTCGCCGTATACGTGCCGGCATCTACCTTTGCGGCGTCAGTGACCTTGAGAGACACGTCGTCGTTGTTAACCAGATTGGTTATCTCTGCCGTGGGACCCTGTTCTTGGCCGTTGTAAACGTATTGACCAACATTCCACGTCACATCGATAGTACGGCGCGTAATGGTGAACTTGCCCGCCTCAAACGTAATGTCGTAATTAGCGTTGGCGCCCTCTTCCTGAGAAGCCGTCACCTTGTACGTCTTATAACCGGTCAGGACATTCTCGCCCTCATCACGCTTGTACGTAATACCGGAAAGCGTATCGCCCTCCATAAGAGAGCCGGCCGTCACTTCATAGGTAAAGTCGGGGTCCGGGTCGCCATACGTTTTAGAAGCAGGAGCTGGCGCCACCGTAATCGGGCACGGCATCACCTCGAGCGTCACCTGCCCCTTGATGTCAGAAGCACCAGGGGTGGTCACCTTATAGTCGACCGTGGTCTTGCCGACGTTTTTGATTGCAGGAGCATCCGTTTTCCACGTTTTGCCGCCGTCGATGCTGAACTGAGCCGTCGCGCCAGCCTTAAGGTCAACGCTCACGGCATGCTCTTTGCCGTCATACACGCCGACATAACCGCCGATGCACGCCGGGGGAATCTCCTCCTCGCGCAGGACATAGCCGCACGTGGAGCATTGATACCGCTTTAGACCGGGCTTCTCGGTGGTGGGAGCCTTAACTTCCTCCCAAGAGAAGACATGCGTGTCTTCGTTGAGCTTCTTGCCGCATCGACACACCTGCCAGTGGGCACCACTCGAACCCTTGGTTTTATACCAAGTACCGTCAGCGGACGCGCAAGGACCCTCCGCAATTTCGAAGACGTTGGCCCCCGAAGCGTAGTGGTTGTTGTCCTTTTTGAAGCGCACCTCATACTTCCCGGCAGCAAGCGACTCGATTGAAGTTTTACCAGCACGGATGGATTCCCAGTATGTGTCCCCGAATTTTCTCCACTCATAGGTCTCATTCAGGTTGGAAAGCGATCCATCGCCAAGCAAATGTGCACTCTCGTCCTTGACCTTGACACCTGTGCCTTCGCTAGCGATATAACGCCAAGGAACAGGCTGGCTGGCGGGCGTAATCTTGATTTCAACCGACCCGCTCTTTGTCACATAGTCTTTCGCGGTGATGCGATAATCGACCGTCACGGAGCGAACCTCGCCCCTGCGAGTGCGCTGAACGTCCGTGTAGCTCGGAACCTCCGTCGTCCATTCGTCGCTCTCATCCACGCTGTACTCAATCTTCATGTCGGCAGGGGCATTCGATACCGAGATGTTGACGCCATGCGCCTGCCCATCATAGGGGCCTTCGAATCCCTCGGCCATCACGTCCTCGAACTGCGTGCCCGTAATAGTCCAGCATGCATATCTCGAGCCCGTGTAGTTGCCCTTGCCCTTGATATAGACCTGGTAGTACGGGTAATAAGAATTGGAACTGGGAGGACCGATCGCGCTCACCGTGCTATACGACGGATCATTATCAATCTCGTAGTCGTCGCCCTTGACAAAGTACGACCAGCTTTGAGTGTCGTAGTTGTAGACCTTAACAGAGAAGCTCGGCGCAATCGTCTTACCCGTCCACGGGTACGCACGAACTGTCTCACCATTGATCTTGGCGTCTTCTCCGCCGTCATTGAATTCAAACGTGAGCCCGCTGACCTTGCTCAGCTCTAGCGGCTTAATCTGGAACTCGCGAGTAAGCGTCAGGTCGCCCTCTTGACCCTTGACCTTAACCGTAGACTCGATACGGTAGATCCCTGCATCGGTAGGGACATACTCCAGCGGCTCGCCCGCGTCATCGCCCCACTTCGAAAGCTTGTAATACCGAGACCCGGAGATGTGTACGCCTCCCGTCGAGACGATATCGTCTCGAGCATAGCCGTCCTTATTCGACATCGTCAGCGTTGGAGCGACTTCGCCGCCGCTGTATGTAACGCCAAGCTTTCCCTTATCCGACGTTGCTCCATCGATGCCCAGCTCGACGGCATAACCATTTTTGTAGTTGCAATCGCTCGGGCGCATCTTGCCGGAGCAGGTGACCTTCAGTTGACATGAGCTGTTGGTGGCCTTTTCCACCGACCACACATGCTTGTGCGGCAGGCGCGAGGCGTACACATATCCGTCGTCCGTCTTTCCAATGCCGACACTTGGATCGTCCGTAGTAACGCGAGCGCGCAGGTCGGCCTCATCGATATCGCAAGTGCCAAGTTTCCACTGTGTGCCCTTATAAGCGCCCAGCTGATCGTCCTTGAGCGACAGCTGGACCTTGCCCGTGAAGGATTCTGCAATGTTCAATTTGCTGAGGTAATAAATCCCCGGCGTGTCGAGCGCGAGGCCTCGGGCGCCCTTATCACCGTTAGTAGTAATGGTCGTATTACCGGCGAGCGTCACCGTTCCGTGAGCATACACGGTGTTTCGACGTGTATTCACATCTTTGTATTCACCTGTGCCCACGGCATAGGTATCGGATATATACGTATTGTTAAGCGTACATGTCGAGCCTTTAGCAACTGCGATTGCACTCGTCATGACCATGTCCTGCGTATAGTTCGCCGCCGGAACCCGCGAGTCCGTCGACTGAACGATGCAGTTATTGAGCGTGACATCCGAATTGTTAACGACAATATTGCCCGCATGAGTGTGTTCGTTTGTATCCTCGACCCCAAGGCTCTTACACCAGATCGACTCCTGCCTGTTGTTGTTAAACGTGCAGTTATTGAGCACGACACTGGGACGGAACCCACGGCCCACAACGCTCAATGCGCCAGCGCAGTGGTCACGGTTGCCCTCGAACTTACAGTTGTTAAAGGTTACGTCCAGATTCTTCCCGCTGTTCTGCGAACCGCGGATGGTAACCGGAGCAGGAGAGGCGGTATATAGGTAAGTACTGTTCCCGTAGCTATGGTCATGTCCATAACTCGCCGTTCCCGTTCTGCAATCCCAATCAATTACAGAGACGTCCTCGAATACGGCCGATTCGCCCCCGTCCATCGTGCCGTATAGCGCGATAGCGCGTTTGGAACTTTTTCCTTTAATGGTTCGCAAGTCGATGCCGCTCATCTTGAAGTTTAAGCTCCCACCGGCACGTCTCTTGTCGATAACAGAATCTGCGCCATACGTTTTATCCGGATTTGCATCGTCAGACAAGAAACTATGACCATTGCAGTTAAACGTAGTTTCAAAGGAACCGTTGGTGCCGATAAATTCGATATAGCCGCCCTTGAGGACAAAGAGCTCGCCGGCCGTAGAACCTCTCTTGTCGACTATCTGGCCACCGTATTTAGGTTTGTTGGAAAAGTAAACACGCGTCGGATCGTCCTTGGTGCCGCCCTCGACCTCATAGTGGCCAAGGGTAATTTCACCGCCGATGACGTAGTCTTTTCCCGCCTCGAGCTTCACCGAGTAGGGATATAGGAGGCCATTAGGACTTCTCTGGGCCAGAATCGCGTTGCTTGGAATATCCGCCGTAGTCGCCGCCTCGGCCACCGCCGGCGTTGCCACGAGCGCGCAGGTCACGGTAGCGATACCCAGCAGACGCGTCAGCACGGCGCGCATCCCCATCTTCTTCTCCCTCATCGTGCAGCTCCCTTTATCCCTATGCTTCGCGATGTCTGGCATCGTTTGGCGCTGGCGGCTGGCGTGTTCCCCGGCCAGCCACCAGCATGTATTGACATGTTTATCCCCGGATTATTTTGCTGCTGCACTTTCTAACGCCCTGCCGCTTGGCGCGAGTTGCACGCCGTGGGGCGCAAACGGTGCGCACCCCCGCGAGCGGTACGCGCCCAATGTGGCAAAATCGAATTACTAAGGGGGCCGAATGCTCAAGATTATTGCCTGCGACGATGACGTCGCTTTTCTAGATAGACTGCACCGAATGATCGACCGTTGGTCGACCGAGACGGGCACGGCGGTCGATGTTGCGCTCGTTACGCGCGGCGAGGACCTGCTGGCGCGCCACGCCGCGTCGCGCGCCGACATCATCCTGCTCGACATGATCATGCCGCTCGTCAACGGCATGGACACCGCGCGCGAATTGCGCCAGGCCGACACCGCCGTGCGTCTGGTGTTTCTCACCTCATCGCCCGAGTTTGCACTGGAGTCCTACGAGGTCCGCGCCTTCGACTATCTGCTCAAGCCCGTGACTTACGAACGCCTGGCGCAGTTACTCGACGAGCTTTCGAGCATGCGCCCGGCGGCAACCGACGAGCTCGTGATCAAAACGTCCTTTGGCTACCACGCCCTGCACCTGTCCGACATCGAATATGCCGAGGCGCGCAACAAGCACGTGGTCTTCCACCTGCGCGACGGACGCGATATCGAGGCACTCGAGTCGTTCCGCAGCGTCGAGGACCGTTTGGCGCAAAATGCCACCTTCTTTAAATGCCACCGTAGCTACCAGGTCAACTTGCGCAACATCGACCACTTCGATCGCACGGACATCGTCATGCGCTCCGGCGCGTGCATTCCGCTGTCGCGCAGCAGCAAACAGGGGTTCCAAGACGCCTACTTTGCGGTGCGCTTTGAGGGCAGGAGGCGCTGATGGCCTCCTCGGTCGAAATGGTCCTTTGGGCAATCCACCACGCCACGACGCTGCTCTTTGGCGTCTTTGCCTCGGCGGCGCTGTGCGGTGTCGAAATCAACCGACGCCACGCGCTTGAGCTGCTGGGGGCCGGCGTCGTGACCGGCGCCGCCTTCTCGATCGCCAATGTCGTTGGCGGCGAACTATTTGCCCGCCAGGCTTATCCGCTCGTCGTGCACCTGCCGCTTATCGTCTACCTGTGTGCGCGCTACCGCCTGAGTCCACTGCTTGCCGCGCTCGGCATTACGAGTGCCTATCTGAGCTGTCAGTTCAGCAATTGGATGGGTATCGCCGCCTTTGCCGCAACCGATTCTCAGATTGCGTACTATCTGGCACGCATCGCTACCACGCTCGGCGTCTTTGCCGTCCTGCTGCATTGGGCCGGCGACATTGGACCCCGCCTGGCGATTAAAAGCCCCACCGAGCTGGGCATCCTTTTAATCCTGCCGCTCGTCTATTACATCTTTGACTACGCCACCAACGTCTACACCACGCTGTTCCACTCGGGCTCGGTGGTGACGGTTGAGTTTTTGGCCTTTGCGCTCTGTGCGTTCTACCTTATGTTCCTCGCCGTCTACCTGCGTGAATACGAAGAAAAAGAGGCTGCCGAGCGTGAACGCTGGATGCTCGAGACACGCGATAGCTCGGCCATGAAGGAACTCGATGCATGGCGCCAGTCCGGACGCGAGCTGTCGATTCTGCGCCACGACATGCGGCACTTCTTGCGCGGTCTGGCCGTCTTGATCGAAGAAGGCCGCACCGACGAGGCGCTCGATCGCATCGATACGCTATGCGAGGCCAACGACCGCACCGCCGTGCGCCGCTACAGCGCCAACGAGACCGTCAACATCGCGCTTTCGTCGTTTGGCTCGGATATCAGCAAGCGCGGCATTTCCGCCGACTTGCGCGCCGCCGTGCCCCAGAGCGTGCATGTGGCCGATGTCGACCTGTTCAGCGTGCTTTCGAATGCCCTGGAAAACGCCATTGACGCGGCGAGCACCGCCCCCGAGGGCAAGCGCTTTGTCGATCTTGATCTGCGGTTTGAGGACGGGCAGCTGCTGCTTTCGGTTTCCAACACATTTGGACGGGCGCCGCACATGGTCGACGGCATGCCCGTGGCTCAGCACGCCGGTCACGGCTTTGGCACCAAGAGCATTAAACTCGCCGTGGAGCGCATGAACGGCAACTGCCAGTTCCGCATTAACGGCGATCGGTTTGAGCTGCGCGCTGTGATGTAAGGGCGCGGGCGCGACGGATTTGCGTTCCGCGGGTACGGCTCGCCCGCTCGGGGTCGTTTGTCGACGCGGGCTCGCTACAGCGGAGCGGCCGCCGGAGTCAGCTGCTTGATGTAGGCCCACATGCGCTGCTTAGCGGCCTTGTCGGTGAGTGCCGCCTCAAAACCGTCGAGCGCGAGCACGCGGCGACCCTGCACATGAGCGACCAAGCCGGGCTTGAGCATGGCGGTGTCGAAGTCATCGATCGCCACGAGCATATCGGCGTAGGTCTCGCGCATGGCGTCAGCCGCGTTGTTGTCGAGCAGTAGCACCGCCTCGGGGTCCAAAGCCTCAAGCGCCTCACGGAACAGCTCGCACGGCAGCGTCTCGCCCACCGCGACCGCTCCGTCACCCACGCCGGCGACGCTTGCCAGCACGCAAAAATCCTCGGGCGCGTAGCCGATGGCCCCAAGCGCCTTGCGCAACGCCGCGCCATCCGGGCCGGCGGCAAGCTCGCCACCCGAACGCTCGGCCTCGTCCAAATCGCCTTTGACCAGCACGATCGGCGAGCACGCGTTGCCCGCGATACGCACGCCACGGACCGCAAGCGATGTGAGCTCCTGCTCGGCCGCCTGGGCGATGGCTTCTTTTTTCTGGCTTTGTGACGTGGACATGCGCTCTCCAATCGTTTGCGTGCCCACCATTATATAAAAGAGCTGCCCGCGAGTGGTTGCTTTGCGGGCGGCTGGGTATAAGCACGGTCGTACTGAGTTTTACGCGGCCAAGCCGCGTCGCATTATGGAGGTCACCATGGCTGACATTAAGCAGATTACCCCCGAGAATTTCGATTCCGTCGTTAACGACAGCCTGCCCGTGCTGGTCGATTTTTGGGCACCGTGGTGCGGGCCCTGTCGATCCCTCTCGCCCATCGTTGACGAGGTTGCCGATGAGCTGGCGGGCAAGCTTGCCGTTGCCAAATGCAACGTCGACGACAACCAGGACCTGGCCATGAAGTATGGCGTCATGAGCATCCCCACGCTGATTGTGTTTAAGAACGGCGAAGAGATTGACCGCTCGGTTGGCGCTCTGCCCAAGGCGAGGCTGCAGGCGCTGCTGGAGAAGCATCTGTAATACGCTTGTTACTTACCCGCCGTCCATGAGCGCTTTTGCACCGCTCGCCGGACTTCTGGATGCACCGAGTGCAACCACGGATAGTATGGTAGTCACAAACAGCCCCCAGTGAACGGGTGCGAGTCGCACAGACTCGCACCCGTTTTCTTATGCAGCGGCGCGCAGAGCGGGCGTAGTAAAATCTGAACCACTGGATTACCGTCCACACAAGGAGATTTCCCATGCATGATGTTGGAATGAACATGAGCCAGCTTGCCATGAGCGTCAAGCAGGTCGACGACACCATCGAGCTCGCTCACGAGTGGAGCCATCAGTTGCTGCATGCGACCGAGAATTTTGACATGGAGCGCATCGGCGCCAAGCTCGAGGCAGCCATGGCCGCGCTGCACGAGGCCCACGACGCACTCGAGGGCTACGAAGAGGCCATCGAGGCCGACCACAACTCCGTCGGCTCCGTGAAGCTGGTGTAACGTGGCCGAACACGAGCACGGCTGCGGGTACGAGCACGAGCATCCGCACGGGGCGGACGGTGACGCAGGCTGCCACTGTAGTGGCTCCGGCTCCGAGCTGGTCCGCTTTTCGGTTACCGCACCGGACGACCTGCTGCGCCGTTTTGACGAACAGATCGCGCGCCGCGGCGACGTGGCCAACCGCTCCGAGGCCGTGCGCGACCTGATTCGCGCCTCGATCGCCAAGGAGCAGATGCGCACGCCCGATGAGCATGTTATCGGGTCGCTCACCATGATCTACGACCACCATACCGGCGACCTGACGCGCCGTCTGGACGAAGTGCAGCACGACTACACCGACGAGATCGTATCGACCATGCACGTGCATCTGGATCACCACAACTGCTTAGAGATTCTGGCGCTCAAGGGTCGCGGCGAGCGCGTCTACGAACTAGCCGACCGCCTGCTGGGCCTGCGCGGCGTTAAGCACGGTGAGCTCACGTGCGCCGCCACCAAGCAGAGCCTGGGGCTGTAGCGCACCTGTCCCTATTTGGTCGGTTTTGATGAGGGGTGTCGCATGCGACATGTGCATATCCATGTAACGGGCATTGTGCAGGGCGTCGGCATGCGGCCATTTGTGTATCGCGAGGCTATGGCGCATGGCATCTGCGGCTGGGTGCTCAACGCGGGCGATGGCGTACACATCGAGGCGCATGCTTTGAGCGAGGCGCTCGACGAATTTGTCACCGCGCTGTCGGAGCACGCGCCGGCCGCAGCCCGCGTTGAGCATGTCGCTGTTGCAGACCTGGAGCCCGACGCTTGGGATGCCGACGATGAGCAGGTCTTTCGTATTGTAGCGTCGCAGGATCAGACCGTGCACACGACGCTCATCTCCCCCGATGTCGCCACCTGTGACGACTGCCTGCGCGAACTGTTCGACCCCGCCGACCGTCGCTATCACTACCCCTTTATCAACTGCACCAACTGCGGGCCGCGCTTTACCATCATCCGGTCGCTGCCTTATGACCGAGCGGCCACGTCGATGGATTGCTTTCCTATGTGCCCCGAGTGCGCTGCAGAGTATGGCGACCCGCTTGACCGGCGCTTTCATGCGCAGCCCGATGCCTGCTTTGACTGCGGGCCACATATTACCTGGCGCGAGGCGGCGGGCGACATGGAGCTCGAAGGCTCGGGGGCGATGCCGGCCGTCGGCAGCACGCGCGAAACCAGCGATGCCATTATTGACCGCTGTGTCGAGCTGCTGGCCAGCGGCGGTATTGTCGCCATCAAGGGGCTGGGCGGATTCCATCTGGCCTGCAACGCCGCCAATGAGCAGGCGGTGGTCGAGCTGCGCCGTCGCAAGCGCCGCAGCAACAAGCCGCTTGCCGTTATGGTGCGCAGCCTTGCCGATACTGAACGCCTGTGCCATGTCGATGATGCCGAGCGCGACTTGCTGGCCGGCAGCATCCGCCCCATTGTGCTGCTGCGCCGCCGTGCTGTTGGCGAGGGAGATTCCCCCGACGGCCTTACACTCGCGCCATCCGTCGCGCACGATCTACCCGAGCTCGGCGTCATGCTCCCCTATACACCGCTTCAGCATCTGCTGCTTGCAGCTGCCTCGTCGCATGGCATGCACGCGCTGGTCATGACCAGCGGAAACCTGAGCGAGGAACCTATCGAGACCGACGATGCCCTTGCATGGGAACATCTTGTTGCCGCCGGCATCGCCGACGCGCTACTTGGCAACGACCGTGCGATTCTCTCACGCTACGACGACTCCGTGGTACGTGTGGTCGACGGCACCGTCATGCCTGTGCGTCGCGCACGCGGATATGCGCCGCAACCGTTGTCGCTGCCGGCGCTCGACGGCACTGCACCCTGCGTGCTCGCCTGCGGGCCGCAGCAAAAAGCCACGATCGCGCTCACGCGCGAGGACGCCGACGGCCATGTGGCCTGTTTTGTGTCGCAGCATATCGGCGATGTCGAAAACGGCGCGACCTTCGATGCCTGGAGCGCCGCCCGCGCACGTCTAGAAAACCTCTTTGACCTGACGCCTGCCGCCCTGGCATGCGACATGCATCCCAACTATCTATCGAGCCAGTGGGCGCGTGAGCGGGCACGGGAGCACAGTCTGCCGCTAATCGAAATCCAGCATCATCATGCGCACATCGCGAGCGTAATGGCAGAGGCGATTGTCGCTGGCCGGCTTGCGCCCGATGCGCGCGTCCTCGGTATTGCCTTCGATGGTACGGGTGCCGGCACCGACGGCACCATATGGGGCGGCGAGTTTCTTATCGCCGGCCATGCCGATTTTGAACGCGCCGCGCACCTGCGCACCTGGGCGCTGCCAGGCGGAGCCGCATCCGTGCGCGATGCCCGGCGCAATGCCTTTGCCCTGCTGAGCGAGCTCGGCCTGCTCGAGCATCCGGGTGCCGCGGGGCTATTGGGCACCCTCGACGAGCAAACACGCAGCGTGACAGCCACCATGATCGAGCGCGGCATCAACAGCCCGCGTACCAGCAGCATGGGGCGTCTCTTTGATGCCGCGGCAGCGATTCTGGGAATCTGCGGCAAGGCAACCTACGAGGGCGAACCCGCCATAGAACTCGAAGCCGCCGCCTGGCGCGCGCTCGGCGGTAAGCCCGTTCGTCTCGACGGCAATCATACAGGCGTATTCACGTCTGCCGACGACTCCCCCATCTTGGACCCCCAACCGCTCATCGAAGCTCTTCTGAATGGAATCGAGGCAGGCGCGCCGGCCGACCGGCTCTCGGGTTTCACATCGCCATTACGCGCGCTACGACCCACATCGCACGCGAAATCTGTGCGCGCGGAGGCCTCGATACCGTCGCGCTCTCGGGCGGTGTGTTCATGAACCGGCTTTTGCTTCAGCTCCTCACCCACGAACTCAAAGACGCCGGTCTTGCCGTCTTGGTCCCCCACGCTGTACCCGCCAACGACGGCTGCATCGCCTACGGTCAGGCCGCCATCGCTCGCGCTCGCCTCGCGCAGACGGCGTTGCGATAGGCTGTTTTGCCAGCCTGCGCGCCGCCGTCTCACAGGTGTAACGCGTTTGCTCGTGACTCCCGCGAGCGCTACCATCAATTGATGGGTAATTAGGCGCCTATCCAGCGCAAAACGTATAAAAGGGGAACATTATGTGCCTTGCCGTTCCCGGTAAAGTGGTCAAACGCGACGACGACCTTAAGGCGACCGTCGACATGATGGGCATCGAGCGCCCCGTTTCGCTGCGCCTCGTGCCGACGGCACAGGTAGGCGACTATATTCTCGTGCACGCCGGCTTTGGCATTCAGATCGTCGACGAGCAGGAAGCCCAAGAGACACTCGAACTCGTCAATACCATGGCCGAGCTGGCCGAAGAGGACCAGCTCGCCACCAACCCGGCCGAGGCATACTAGTGGCGGCGGCGCAGCCGGTTCGCTCCGGTATCGACTTTTCGGCATTTCGCGACCCCAAGCTGGCTCGCGAGCTCATTGATCGTATTCACGAGCTTGTCGGCAACCGCAGCATCAACCTTATGGAAGTCTGCGGTACGCATACCGTGAGCATTGGCCGCTATGGCTTTCGCTCCATTATGCCGACGGGACTCAAACTGCTAAGCGGCCCGGGATGCCCCGTTTGCGTCACCGCCAACCGCGATATCGACCATGCAATCGCGCTCGCCAAGATGGACGGCGCCATCATCACCACCTTTGGCGACATGATGCGCGTGCCCGGGTCGTCTACCTCGCTCGCCGCGCAAAAGGCGGCGGGGCGCGATATTCGCATTGTGTACTCCCCGCTCGATGCACTCGATATCGCCGAACACAACCCCGATCGCCCGGTCATCTTTATGGGCGTCGGCTTTGAGACCACGACGCCCACCATCGCCGCCGCCATTTTGGAGGCCGATGCACGCGGACTCCAGAACTTCTCGGTCTATTGCGCCCACAAGACCACGCCGCCGGCTCTGCGTGCGATCTCCAACGACCCCGAGACGACCATCGACGGCTTTATCCTGCCTGGTCACGTCGCTACCATCACGGGCCTGGCACCCTTTAGGTTTTTGGTCGATGAGTTCGAGACCCCCGGCGTGGTCACGGGATTTGAGCCGGTCGATATCTTGCAGGGCATCAGCATGCTGGTCCAGATGGTTGTCGAGCACAGGCCCGCAATCGACAACGCCTACCGCCGTGGCGTCAACGCTGACGGCAACCCCGTGGCACGCCAGCTGGTCGAGCAGGTGTTTGAGCCGTGCGACACCACGTGGCGCGGGCTGGGACCGATTGCCAACTCGGGTCTTTCCATCCGACCCGAATTCGCGCGCTTTGATGCCGGCGCCCGCTTTGACGTGCCCATTGAGGCGACGGTCGAGCCGCGCGGGTGCCGCTGCGGCGACGTGCTGCGCGGTGCCATCACGCCGAGCGACTGCCCATTGTTTGGCCGCACCTGCACGCCCGAGCACCCCGTCGGCCCGTGCATGGTGAGCTCCGAAGGCAGCTGCGCGGCGTACTACCGCTACCGCGACTAACCCGGACGCGCCCGCATGCTGACACCACCCACGATTGGAGTTTTCGATATGTCCCGTACTGCCACCGATAGCACTGTCCTGCTGGGCCACGGCTCCGGCGGCCAGATGATGAAGCGCATTATCGATGAGGTCTTTCTGGATGCCTTTGGGTCGCCCGAGCTGCTTGCGGGCAACGATGCTGGTGTCGCCGCGCTGCCCGCAAGCGAGCGAATCGCCATGTCGACCGACAGCTTTGTGGTAACGCCGCAGTTCTTCCCCGGCGGCAATATCGGCCGCCTCGCCGTATGCGGAACCGTCAACGACGTCGCGACCTCGGGCGCTAACGTGCGCTACCTGTCGTGCGGCTTTATCCTCGAAGAGGGCTATCCCATGGACAAGCTGCGCCAGATTGTGCAGACCATGGCCGAAACGGCGCGCGAGGCGGGCGTGAAGATTATCACCGGCGACACCAAGGTGGTCGAGCGTGGCGGTGCCGACGGCGTCTACATCAATACCGCCGGCGTGGGCGAGGTGCCCGCGGGCGTGGCGCTCAGCGGCGCCAACTGCCGCCCCAGCGACGTCATCCTGGTCTCAGGCACGCTAGGCGACCACGGCATCGCCATCATGAGCCAGCGCGAGGGCTTGGCGTTTTCGAGCGCGATTGAAAGCGACGCCGCACCGCTCAACCACCTGATTGCCGATGTGCTTGCCGCAGCACCCGACACACGCTGCTTCCGCGCCCCCACGCGCGGCGGCCTGGCATCCACGCTCAACGAGTTTGCCCAGGCCAGCGGCGTTGCCATGGAGATCGACGAGGATGCCGTGCCCGTGCGCCCCGACGTACAGGCGGCATGTGAGATGCTCGGCTACGATGTGTTGCAGGTAGCAAACGAGGGCAAGATGGTCGCCGTCGTGCCGGCCGAGCAGGCCGATGCCGCACTGGCAGCCATGCGCGCCGCGCGCTACGGCGAAAACGCCGCGATTATCGGTCGCGTGCTGCCGCTTGCCGAGGACACCCGCCCC
>OOAO01002190.1_pt1 | contig 13781 bp, 10 predicted proteins | sample 1671821 | NCBI WGS metagenome assembly OOAO01 (sample SAMN06348196, study PRJEB24527) | human gut metagenome | biome: human gut; feature: ankylosing spondylitis patient; material: feces | host: Homo sapiens | place: China | collected 2015-10 | reverse complement strand
CCTGCTCAAAATCTGGATCTGGATTATCATAGGAATTTCTTAGATCCTCCAGAAATGTAGGGAGAAAAATATAAAGCCCCTCATTTTCCAGCCCAGAATTAAAGGCAATCTTACGGAAATAGTAGCTCATTATCTTACAAGCCCAGCTTGTTTTACCACTCCCTGTACTCTTTCCCCAAATATATAAACCGTTACCCTCCTCCACATTTCTTACAATGTTCTCCTTAAAATCATTCAACGCCTCAAAAGCCTTTACATCTGCTGGCTCTGGCTTAAGAGCTATATTATATTGATACCGTACTGGGATCCTGCTAAGAGTATAAAGAGCTCTAAGCACACGATAGCCGCCGCACAACTCACTACACTCTGATCTATCCTTTTTACAGTAGCTCTCTGCAAAGCATTTCATCTAAAATCTGCCTCCTCTCTGTGTAGGAGCACCTACACCTTATGCTTATCTTAATCAGAGCGGCGGCGGATTTTTAGACAAAAAAAAATAGAGGAGCCATTACAGCTCCTCCGCACTAATACACTATCTCCTTACCATCCTTGTCCTTTGCGGTTTCTCCTGTAAACTGCTTAGTAACCGCCCCAGCTCTAAACTTCTCTTTGAGGGGATAAAGATCTTTCCACCCTTTACTGATACTCTGATCCACAATCCTCATAGCCAGCTCTGGATTACCATAGGAATTTTCTCTAAGAGTTTTAGCAAATTTCTCCACTGTAGTAACCTTAGGAGTGTAATTTCTCCCCTTACAGCTATCAACAAATTTCACTAAAGCCTCTCTGATTACTTTATTCTCTGGCATATCATAAACTGTTTTATAGGATTTCTTTTTTTCAGAGCTAAGGGGAGCTTGCTCCCCCTTTACCTTTGGTAAAGGATCTTTTGTTGTTTCTTTCTTAGTTCTATTAGTATTTAGTTGTTGCGGATTTTCCGTAAACGGTTTTTCCGCTTGCGGATTTTCCGTAAACGGTGAAAACTGCGGAAATTCATGTAGTATGTAGTCCATATCAGAGAATTTCCCCCCTTTTCGTAAGATAGTCCGTACTAAATAGCCCTCCCTCTCCAGCTCCTTTAGAGCCTCATTGATTGCATCCTTGCCCTCTTTCAAAAGAGTTACCAGCCCTGCTACAGAATAATCCCAATCATCGGGCAAGCTCCACATATAGGCATAGAGCCCCTTAGCCTTTAAGGATAGATTTTTATTTTTAAGCACACTGTTAGAAATGATAGTGTAATTATCTTTCCTATCCAGCTTTATTTTTCCCATAGCCATTACCTCCAGATACAGTGAGGGGAGATAAGCTACATCTCCCCTCACTGTAAAGATTATTCCATTTCAGAGATCACTTTTTCGATGTTGTTACAAACTTCATCAAAAGCCTGTTTTACAATAGCCTCTCTCTGCTTAGGATCTGTGCCGCCATCAATCATAATATTCATGCGTACAGTAGGCTTACACCAAATACCGCTCTTATTCTGTACGCTCATACCCAGCTCTACCTCCACCTGTGCTACTCTTGCTGTAAATTCACTCTTTGCCATTGTCATTACCCTCCATCTCTCTAAGATTTTTTTCTCTCCGTTTAAGCCTTTTATTGAGTTCTGGTACGGAGCATCCCATTTTTCTAGCAATCACTTTTTTGTGAGTAAGTTCTCCGTTATTCTTCTGGATCTGTCTTTGCATTTTCCGTTTTAATCCGCTCATATTCCGCTACTGTATCCTCCTCCATGCTCTCTACACTATCCCACTCATACTCATCTGTTTCAATGTGAGTAACAGTAGGATGCGGATCAATGACTACCAGCACATCACAGTTACGACTTGAAAAACTAGGCAATCCAGATCCATAGCCATAATCTTTACCTTTTACCTTTGTTCCAAGAGCTATAGAGATAATATCCTCCAGAGATTTACCGTTTACCTCCAGCCCATAGCCGCCATCGTGTACTTCTGCACCCTTAAACTCTAACTTAAGCATTTTGCTTACCTCCTTTTGATTGATACTTAACTTAATCACAGGAGCCAACTTTTTTTAGATACTCCTCAAAAATAAGGCAACAAAAAAGAGGAGCCTTTTACAACTCCTCTTAATCGCCCTCACTCTGTAGGAATATTATTTTTTACGCCGCTCTTTTGCTGGCTTATCGGCATACTCTTTAATTTTCTCCACATCTTCCTCCAGCCAGTAGCGGTAATCGTTATCATCCCTAATAGATTGAGGGATATTTCCAGCATCTTCCCAGAGGCGGATAGTCTGGGTAGAAACGCCCACCAATACCGCTACCTCTTTCCTGCTGTACACTCTCTTTCCTGTATCTTGATCTATCGTTATTACTTTCATAAGCTAACCTCCGTTTCCATTTATTATATACCTCCTATATCAAATTTTCAATAATTTGTTGAGGATGGATCTTACATCCGCCTTACTACCCTTACCGTCTACAACACGATCAAAAAGCTCCTTATTTTCTAACAGGTATTCCTCTACCCCCTCATCTACAGAGCCCTTAGCCACCATAGAGATTACATTTACAGTACCAGCGGTACCTATTCTGTGGGCTCTATCTTCCGCCTGTGCATTTTCGCCGCTATTCCACAGCTTATCTATGAAAAATACATAGGAGGCTTTATTGAGTGTGAGCCCTGTACCCATAGCTCCAATAGTGCCTATAGCCAGCTTACACTCTGGATCTGTCTGAAAACGGTCTACCTCTTTCTGCCGCTCCTCTGGAGTAACCTTTCCAGTGATATAGATCGGATTGTAAGCTCTAAGAGCCTCCAGATATACAGAGGTAATACTCTCCCATTGGCTAAAGATTATAGCCTTATTTCCATTAGGGATAATCTCCTCCTCCAGCATATCCTTTATACGATCCAGCTTAGGATTATCCTCTGTAAATAGCCCTCCTGTGAGCTGTCTAAGGCGGAGAGTACAGCTAAGAGGATTTACACTCTGGAGAATATCCTCCAACTGCTCTACAATGCCCTGCTTAATATCTCTGTAAAGGATCTGCTGTTTGCGTGTGAGCTCTACAAATTCTGTATGATGTACCTTAGGAGGCAAATCCAGTACCTCCTCCTTTTTTCGCCTTATCATAACCTTATTAAGCTCTGCATTGAGGCTTTCTAAATTCTTATGCCCTACCACTTTATAGCCACCATAGCCACCCATGATACAATAGGTATTACGGAAACTATAAAAGCTCCTTTTCTCTACTCCCAGCCATGTAAGGATATTCCACAGATCCTCCGCCTTATTCATAGGAGTACCAGATAAACCAATCCTTACAGGAGAGCGGAGCATCCTAAGAGCTTTCCCTTGCTGGCTACTTCCATTTTTCGCCTTGTGGATCTCATCCACAATGATAGCTCCTATAAATCCCTCTTTTACTCCAGAATAAATAGCATCCTGCATATCCTCATTACGGAGGCTTTCAATATTCAGAATAGCAAAATACTCCGCCCCTTTGAGCCAGCTATTGAGGGATTGCACCCTCTGATCCATCGTTCTATCATCTATCATTACAGATTTTTCTTTAGAGTGGGTACGGATTTCAGCCTCCCAGTTATATTTTACAGAATTTACTCCGCATACAATGAGGCATTTACACAACTCTTTTTTTCGTGCTACTACAATATCAATACTTTCTTTTGTCTTACCTAAGCCCTGCTCATCTCCGATTAAGAGAGCGTTTCTCTCCAGCCCATAATTAAAAGCCTCAATCTGATGAGGGAGAGGAGCTGTGGTAAAGTCAAACGGTATAGAGGGCTTAATATTTCTAAGCCGCTCCTGTGTAGCCTCTCTCCTGTCCTCTACCTCCTTTGTTTTGAGGGCTCCTAACACAGCATCATTACTCTTGATATTATTGATACCTACCTTGTTTACCAGATTAGGGAGCTCATAAGCTGGGATCTCCCATGCTCTCTCCTCTGGTAAATATCTCCGCTGTGCCAGCTCCTTTACCTTGCCTACTGTAACAGGATCATACTTAAAAGAGAGCTTAAAGGCATCCTCAAAATATGTACCCTGCCCTATCTTTTCAACTGTTATCATAAAAAATTACCTCCTGTGATCGTTATAAATAACTTAATCACAGGAGGCTTTTATATTTAGATAACCCCTATATAGAATTATGCCACCAACTGAACATAGAGCTCTATATCTCTATTCCAGTATCTATAATCCTCTAAGTAATGGATTGTTTTTTCAGTTCCTATCTTGTACCATTCGGTCCGACAAAGCCGTAAATATCGCCTTTTTTTACTTCCATATCAAGACCGTTCAGGGCATATGTTTTTCCGTATTTTTTGGTCAGTTTCTCAATTTTCAGTATCGGCATTTGGCTCCTCCGCTAACAAGTTCTCCAGATATTGCTCCGGTGGGATCTCTTTCGCCTTTACGATCAGATTCGGTGCCTCATAGTATCCATAATTTTCATGATACTCTTCTCCCTTTTCCTCTTCGGAAAGACGGTACCGCACACGGATCTGGTTGTCCGCATTCACATACTGCGCCTCCAGTGCCGGATCACTCGCAAAATCGATCTCCCAGTCGGAAATTTTATCATACGTTCCCGTCTGAAAATTGTACAGCTCAATAATTCCATTGAAATTCCGGATCTTGGTCCCATCCTCCGTGCGGGCTTTCTCGAAAGCAAGCGAAAGAATGGTTCCCCGTTTTCCTCCCCCGCCGGTTTCTGCCGCCTGGATCTTATCTTCTAACGCCGTCATCGCATACGGCCAGAATGCAGGATCATAGATTCCCTCGGAATCCGGCTGCATCACGCCTTTAGCATACATTCCATACAGACACCAGATGTTGTTGTTTTCAAAGACACCGTTCAGATAATACGTTACTTCTGTTTCCTCTTCCGAGATTCCGCCGGAATTCGGTCCCATTTCAAAGCTTACCGTGTTTCCGCCGTCCCATCCGCTGTACTCCTGCGCATACGGACAGTACACAATGCCGGCCTCTTTCATGTCCACAGACACTTCCTGATAGTAATACGAGATTCCATACGCTTCGTATCCGCTGTCAAGCTGGAACGTATCGTCATTGCCTGCCAGCTTTCCAAAGAAAAGGCAGTTGTCACTCCGGTTCGGCATGTGATTATAGATGACGCCGTCCAGATAATTTTTCTCTATCTCCGGCAGATCTTCTGCCGCACTCCAATTTCCGAACTCCCGCACGCTGTCCGCTTCTATTCCATCCAGCGTGATCGTCTCCCCGTTTTTGATGTCTCCAATGAGGGCACAGTAACCTGGAACGGCGATCACACAGCTCTCCAGATCATAGCCTGTCTTATTTTCCACGGTTCCGCTGATCTTCTGATCCCAGAAATGAAACGTGCCTTTCAGTCCTTCGCCTTCGTCCAGCGTTTCCATCCGCTGCATGCCGAACTCATTCAGGGCAAATGCAGCCTGATTGGAAATTTCTGCCCTGTTTTTCTGTTCTCCGAAACTGATCTCCGTCTTTTCATATTCCGCATCCTCCGTTTCCGGCTGTGCCGTGCTGTTGGACATATAGTCCATACGGTTGTACGTCACCAGATCGTAGGACGGATCCAGATACAGCTCATAGGAAGCATTGTACGGCGCCTGTGCACAGAAATTAATGTAATCTTTCTGGTATGTATCGTACTGCCAGATTTCTCTTACATACGTCAGCACCGGGGCCTTAAGCCTCGTGCTCTGGCCAAACAGACTGATCAGCATAACAAAGACGGCCGAGCAGGCACAGATCGCCCCCCAGAGATACTGACGTTTTCCTGTTTTTTTCAAAAAGAAATACAATCCCGGCCCTGCCAGAACCAGATAGACCAGAATCAGGCCGCCGTACAGCACCGTATTCGGACGGTTCCGGATCCTAGTGTTTTCCAGAAGATCGGAAATCGTATAGTATTTCTGATAATTCGTATTTCGTTTTGCCAGAAGGCGGCTGGTGGTCTCTTCGTCCAGAATATTTTTCAGAAAATCTACCGGCGCTTCTTTAAACGCACTGCGCTGGCTTTCCGCAAATGTCTCGTTTCCCGAAAAGGTAATCAGAAGGCCTCCCTCTGCCTGCCAGAGATCAATTTCTTTCTGGAGTGTCTCATCCAGTTCTTCTTTTGACTGCTCCAGAAGGATCAGCACATCCGGCGAATACGACTCCGCAAGCCCGACAAGCTCCTCTGCCCGGACAGATGCAGCTTCCACCTCATAAATCCCGTCGTTCAGCGTAACTCCATTCAGCTGCTGCCCGTAATTAGTTTCTTCTTCCACAACGCAGACTTCCACCTTGGACTGGAAGAAGCCTTCACTCGAAATCGTTTCTTCCCGACTGTACACCGTGTCCCTCTGGCTGTTCTCCAGGCACAGGACACAAAAAGACGTATTTTCCACCAGAAGCCCTGCCGAAAAAGTCTTTGTAACGGTTCCGTTCGCCGGAATATAGATTGGAAAACGGTACGTAAAAAGGCTGTTTCTTCCGTCGCCCGACCGCTTGACCCCCAAAAACAGTTTTGAGAGAATGCCTTCTCCACTGTTTCTGCGGTAAATCGATTCCGCGGCGTTTTTTATCTGAAAAACAAAGTATCCTTCAAATTCAACAGCGCTCTCATTTGTGATTGTCACACGAATCGGTACGTGATTCCCATCCTGATAGTTTCCTTCGAATCCATAAGAAAAATCAATCTGGTATTCCCCTGCGTAGCTGTTGGCAAGAAACTGCTTTTCTTTCCCGCCGCTTCTTCCGCCATCCGACGGCGTGTTCTGATAAAGTTCTGTCCGCGTTGTCATCGCAGACACCCTCTGAACTCCCGCCAGAAGCAGAATCAGCAGCAAAATACCGGACAGACAGCAGATTTTGCTTCTTCTTTTCCTGTTCATCGCTTTTCGTCCTCTTTCTTCCCCTTTGGCATTCCGACCGGCAGTTCCACCTCAAAGACGGTTCCCTGCAGATCACTTTTTACCCGCACCTGTCCATGATGCAGTTCCGCAATCTGCTGTACAATCGCAAGTCCAAGTCCCGTCCCGCCGGTATCGCGGCTCCTCGACTGCTCTGTCCGGTAAAATTTCTGGAAAATATGATCCAGTTCCTGTTTTGGAATGATCCGTCCGTAGTTAATGACACGCGTGACCACATATTCGCCCTCTTTTTCCATTGAGACGCGGATCTGTTTTCCTTCTTTTCCGTATTTGACAGCATTGTTCAGCAGATTTCCAAAGAGCCGTGCCAGCAGCTCACCGTCCGCCTCGAGAAAAATCGCATGTTCCGCATGCAGAAATTCCACCTGAAGCTCATTTTTCACAAAAGACGGCGTCATCTCGTCGAGCATCTGCTCCATCAGCTGCACCAGATCAAGTTTTCCGAGATGCAGCTGCATCTCTTTGTGCTCCAGCTTGACGAATCCAAACAGCTCGTTCGTGAGCTGCTCCAGACGGAGTGCTTTCTGATAGGCAATATCGATATAATGATTTCTCGTCTCCTCATCCAGATCCGTCCGCGTGCGCACCCAGCCGAGATAGCCGATAATCGAAGTCAGCGGCGTACGGAGGTCATGTGCCACGGATGAGACAAGATCGTTTTTCGTATGCTCCGCGATCCGTTCCCGTTCCATAATTTCCTTGATATTCTGCTGCATCGTATTTAAGTTCTCCGCCATCACAGAAAACTCGTCATTTCCCTTTACCTCGATCGGATGATCAAAATCCCCTGCTGATATCTCCTTTACCTTTTCCAGAATCTTCCCAATGTATCGGATGATTTCGCGCATCAGGAAATAAAAGGTCAGGCAGAACGAAAGCAGCGCAGCCGCCGTCAGAATCATCGTCCGCACCGATGGGCGGAGGCCTCCCGGTCCGATCCAGGCGCTCCGGTAACCGATGTTCATCAGTCCATTGCCGAAAAAGGTCAGAATCCCGTCGGTAAGCGTCACTACAAGCACCGTGACAAGTGCACTTACAATCAGATCAAAGACCATCCTCTGGCTGAAGTTTTTTATAAAATCAGGCTTCAATTTTGTATCCCACTCCCCAGACTGTTGTAATAATCTTATCTTCTCTTGTGTCGTCTTTCATTTTTCCGCGCAGACGGCGGATATGTACCATAACCGTGTTGTTCGCCTCATAGAATTTTTCATGCCAGACGCGCTCGAAAATTTCGTCTGTACCGAACACGCGGCCCGGGTTGGAGGCCAGCAGATACAGAATATCAAATTCAATCGGTGTCAACTTGATGCTTTCTCCGTAGCAGACAACCTGATGGGTTACCTTGTTGATTTCCAGATGCTTTAAGGAAATCACTTCCTGGCGCTCGTGCGGCTTCGACGGATTCAGTTCGCGGTAGCGGCGGAGCTGGGATTTTACACGCGCCATCAGCTCCAGCGGATTGAACGGTTTTGCCACGTAATCGTCTGCTCCCGTTGACAGACCGACGATCTTGTCGATATCCTGCGTTTTGGCACTTACCATGATGATCGGAATGTTGTTCGTCTCCCGGATGCGGCGGCACATCGCAATACCGTCCATATCCGGCATCATCACATCGAGCAGCACCAGGTCGATTTTTTTCTCCTCCAGAATGCGGAGTCCCTCTTTTGCACTGTACGCTTTTAATACCTGAAATCCATCGCTGATCAGATAAATTTCCAGCAGATCCGCGATTTCTTTTTCATCATCCACAACTAAAATATTTGTTTCTTCCACGTCGTTTCCATCCTCTCTGTTTTTAACTACCGTAATGGTACCATGAATATTCAAAAAAATCTTTACTTAATTCTTACGTCTGTATTATCTATTATAAAAAGAAAAGCCTCCTTCCACAAGAGGCCGCTTTTCTTTTCTTCTTATATTTTTTATCTTCGTACTGCGCGGCGGTATACCACAAGAGAAACCGCTGCGGAAATGACCTCTGTGATCCAGAAGGCATGCCATACGAAAACGCCGCCTCCCAGATGGGACAGCAGGTAAGCTGCCGGGAGAATGACAATGACATTTCGGCAGAGGGAAATGATCAAGGAAGATCCGCCTTTTCCGAGTCCCTCCAGCGCACCGGAGGATGTGATGGAAACTGCCGAAATCAAAAAGCCCACGCTGATGCGTGTCAGCGCCTGTCCGCCAAGACGGATGGTCTCCGGATTGCTGCTGAACAGTCCGATCAGCTGTTCCGGAATGGCAAGGCAGATGCCGGTTCCAATAAGCATGATCACCGCACACATAATCAGGGTGATCTCATAAATCTTCCGCACACGCTTATGCTCGCCTGCGCCGTAGTTGAAGCCGATAATCGGGCGCATGCCCTGTACAATGCCGTTTGCTGTCAGATAGATGAACGTCTGCAGCTTGTAGTAAATGCCGAGCACGACAACGTAGCTCTGGGAATACACGGCCAGGATTCCATTCAGTGCGGAAATCAGAAGAGACGGCAGCGCCAGGTTCAGGATCGCCGGGACGCCGATCGCGTACAGTCTTCCGACCAGATTTTTTCCTTCTTTTAAATATTCCGGACGGATTTTGACCGAAATCGGGCGGATCTTGTAAATGATCCAGTAAATCACGACCGGTGTCACCTGACCGATGCCGGTTGCAAGTGCCGCACCCTCAATTCCAAGACGCGGGAACGGTCCGATTCCGAAAATAATGAGCGGATCCAGAATGATGTTGACAATACAGCCGACCATCATACCGGTCATCGTCACTTTCATCCGGCCGACTGCCTGAAAAACCTTTTCAAAGTAAAGGTTTGCCATGATTGCTATGGTAAACAGAAAGATAATCCGTGAATACCGGACACCAAGATCGATGACAGTTTCGGAAGAAGAAAACATCCGCAGGAAACGCTCGATGACCAGAAGGCTTCCGATCGTTAAAATAACCGCATGCAGCATGGTAAGGGCAAGGCCCTGTGTTGCAGCACAGCCGGCTGCCTTTTTGTCACCCGCTCCCAGATAATACGAAATCACCGCATTCAGTCCGATTCCAAAACCGATGGCAACGGCATTTACAAAATTCTGTACCGGATAAACCAGGGAGAGCGCCGTCATGGCATCTTCGCTGATCTGTGCGACAAAGAAGCTGTCCACAATGTTATATAAGGAATTGACCAGCATCGAGATTACCATTGGAAGCGCCATCGAAACCAGCAGTGGAAATACTGGCTTTTCTTTCATAAAGTTTTCGTTCATTATTACCTCCATTTGTGATCTTTTCTGTTGGTGGGCTTACGTGCAGGCACGGACTTTGCTCCATTGCCACAAAAAAAGCCACGCAATTATCTGCTTTCGATAATTGCGTGGCGAAAAGAACTTTATTACAAGTTGAAAAATCCACACCAAGTTTGAGAGCAATATACCACACTTTGCCCGGGCTTGTCAAGATTTCTCCTGTAACTTTTTTTATTCTACATTTTTCAGTGCCTCGTCCATCGGAATCTTTTGGATGTGGCGGAACTGCAGCACAGCGATAACAGCATACGCCGCAAGGCCCATCAGATACATTTTTCCGTAAATTGCCGGATCAATATAGTATGTCAGCCAGCCGCTGTACTCGGAAAGCATAATGACATAAATCTGGCGGATCAGCGCGGAGGCAATGATCAGGCTGACACCGATTGAGACGATCACAACCCAGGTTGTCGCCGTCAAATACAGACTCAAAATTTCCCTGTTCTCGTAGCCGAGAATCTTTACCATCGAAATCGAAGTCGTATTCTTCTCGATGATCAGCTTCGTCAGCAGATAAATCAGCAGCATGAACAGTACAATCGAGAAAACATTGATCAGCTGGAACATTTCTCCCATCGACACATTGAGCTGCCGTGAAATCTTTGTCATATCATCTTCCGTAATTTTCGTCGCGATATACGATTCCTCCAGGTCCGTGATCGGCTCGTTGGAGAAATAGCCGTTAAAGTAGTCCTCTGGATGCTCGAATTTCTCGCAGAAGACATCCATCGGCAGAAATACCGCAAGGGCTCCCGGGTAGGCATAAATGCTTTTTACCTCAAAGCTGTACGTTTTGTCCTCATACGGCTCTTTTAGTTCCAGCGTATCACCGACTTTCATTCCATATTTTTCGGCATAACCGTCGGAAATCGTCACGCCGTCCTCAAACAGTTCAGCGGAAACATATTTGCTGTCTTTCTGAATTCCATATACCGAAATGCTCTCGCCCTCCCGGTTTTTCGGAATATTTTTCAGCGATGTAAGAGCAAACGTTTCCACGCCTTCCGTATTTGTCTTCAGCGATGGCGTCAGAAGTTTCTGCACAATTCCCATCAGCGTGTACTCATCATCCTCATCGATCGGATCCGGGACATTTAAAATATACTGGTAATCTGCCAGCATATTTTCCACCGCCTCCGTCTGGTAATGTGACAGCAGCGGTTTCATCATCATACCGAACAGCAACAGAATATTGGCAAATACGATACCGAGAAACAGGGTAAAGTAACTCGATTTGTTCTGCAGCAGGATCCGCAGACGAAACCGCGAGAAGAACCGGAAGTTCGGAAGACGCACCGCATGGCTTTTTCCTTTCTTTGCAAAATCGTGGCGCAGAAAACGCAGCGGTGACAGACGCAGACGGCCGGAAATCAGCACCGCGTTGATCACAAACATCAGAATTGCCGGAATTACGGTCGTGAGCAGAAATGCATTGGCATTCCACCGCGTCTGATACGTCGGCAGACTGTAGCTTCCATAATACATACCGGCGCAGATATCTTTAAACACGGTGTATCCCAGAATATTTCCAATCACCGCCGACAAAATCGTAATCAGTACCGGCAGGGACAGATAATGCAGCAGAAGTTCCCGTCTCGTATAGCCGGATGCGCGCAGCGTTCCGATCACCGACGCTTCTTTTACAATCGTATTGTTTGTCGTAACTGCAAAAATGAACGCCATGATGGCAATCAGGATGTACAGCAGTACCTCCACCATCACCTTGTCACCGCCCATATCGTCGCCGGTAAATTTGATTGCCTGATTGCCGTAGCGCGGCAGATAACCCGTCAGCGAGGAATGAGCCGCCAGAACCTCGACGAAATCATCGGACCATTCTTTTTCCTCGTTTTCATCTTTCGGTTCCGTATCATATTTCCAGGAATAGCAGTATTTGATATGGTCATCGGTAATGGCATCATACCCTTCTTCGGTCATGATTCCCACGCCGAATTTAACCGCATCGAACATCATGTCACTCGAATTGCTGAACAGCGCACTGTAATCTGAAAGTGCCACAAGACCGGTAACCGTCAGTTCTTTTTTATCAACCGAGATCACATCACCGACCTGCAGGTCATTATTGTCCGCATACATACGGTCAATTGCAATTTCATCCTTCTGCTGCGGCATTTTGCCTTTCATCAGGCAGACCAGATTGACCTCTGTTCTGTTTTTAAAAAGACGAATCGTGCTCTCTGGTTCCGAATCCAGATCCGTGTCGGCATCTTCGTCTTTATAGAAATTCTCGTAAATCGTTACCTTCTCTTTTTCCAGCCGTGTTCTCTGGTTGTCGGTGAGCTTCTGTTCTGTTGTAAAATTTCCGTTTTCCACGTTGTATTTTTCAAAGCTTTCATCGTAAGCATACAGCATGCTCTCATCCGCAACGAGAAAACCGGACACAAAGCCAATCGTCGCCGTCATAAACAGAAAAATAACGAGATATTTTCCAATATCGTTCTTCAGTTCCCGCAGCAGGCGTTTTCGTAATGGATTTTTCATACTTCCACCCCGCTTTACCAGTCCAGATCGCCGGCGGCGATTTTGGTCTCATTGACGTAGTTTTTACGGATCTGGCCGTCGCGCAGACGAATCACGCGGTCCGCCATGTTTTTGATCGCATCATTGTGTGTTACCATGATGACGGTGTTGCCGTACTTCTGATTGACGTCCTCGATCAGCTTCAAAATTTCTTTTGAAGTATGGTAATCGAGTGCACCTGTCGGCTCATCACAGAGCAGAATGCTTGGATTTTTGATGATAGCTCTTCCGATTGAAGTACGCTGCTGCTGACCGCCAGAGAGCTGATTCGGCAGCTTGTCGCGGTGGTCATAGAGCCCCAGTGTCTTTAACAGATCGTTGATGTCGAGCGGATGATCGCTTAAGTATGCGCCGACTTCCATATTTTCTTTCACCGTCAGGTTTGGAATCAGATTGTACATCTGGAAAACGTATCCTAAATGTTTTCGTCTGTACCGTGTCAGCGTTTTTTCATTCATATCCTCAATTTTTTCGCCTTCAATCACGATCGAACCGCTGTCCGCCTCGTCGATTCCGCCGATAATATTCAACAGTGTCGATTTACCGGAACCGGATGGACCGAGGAGAACACAGATTTCACCTTTTTCCACAGAAAACTGGATTCCCTTTAAGACCTCCACACGGCTTTCACCGGTTCCAAAACTCTTCTTCAGGTTATTAATCTCAAGAAACATAACTTTCCTCCCTGCATCTTTTTTCCTGAGTGTGTAAGAGTCTGTTTTGTGTTAGACTCTTCTAACCTCATAATACTGCTTTTTCTGTGAAATGAAAAGCGCTGTTAATGAGTATTTTTTTCATTAGCAGCGCTCTTTCTTTTATTTTTTAACAGAAAAAAACCATCGGATCTCTCCGATGGCCTTTCCGATATACCTTCAAAACCGCATACACTACACATCTATCATTCCATTTTTTGTGAACACAACCAATTAGGTCAAGCCCTCGACCGATTAGTAACAGTCAGCTCCATGCCTTACGGCACTTCCACCTCTGCCCTATCTACCTCGTCGTCTTCAAGGGGTCTTACTTCTTT
>OOAO01002184.1_pt1 | contig 13832 bp, 7 predicted proteins | sample 1671821 | NCBI WGS metagenome assembly OOAO01 (sample SAMN06348196, study PRJEB24527) | human gut metagenome | biome: human gut; feature: ankylosing spondylitis patient; material: feces | host: Homo sapiens | place: China | collected 2015-10 | reverse complement strand
ATCCCGCCAGCGAGATTTTTCGCTGTTCGATCTCCTCGCCCGTTTCGGGGTCGAACGTGCCGACGATCATCTCGTCCGTACCTTCGGGACGCTTCGTGCGAAGACGCTGCTTGGACGGCATCTTCCACTCCGTGCGTTCGTGGTACGGAGGTTCGGACCCGACCGCATAGCTTACATGCGGAACCAGAGAACCGGAGTCAGGGAGAAGCTTAGGGCAATCGCGGCACGTTAACTGTGTCTGCTTCTCCCTTCTTCCGGCCGGAAGCCGTAACGCCCTGCTCAGGGCGTCCCATCCGTTACGGAGCAGTCGCCGCCATCCCTGAACGAACAGCCGTCCGAGACTACCCCGGAACAGGAAACGTTCCAGAAACAGATAACCGAACAACAGGATCAGCATGGCTTTCATGACTCGTGTCGGAGGGCGAAATCCGTTCTGTCCGTTCGTTCGGATAGACGGATCGCCGGCTCCGCTGACAAAGAAACAACCTTTCGGAGGATTTGGTACACCCCGGCCGGGGTAGGCCGTCTATGGCCGGAAAAAGATTATATAGTCAGATTAAATGTCCTCGAAGGAAAAGGCGCAATGGTTCGGAACAGCAAAAGAGACTGAATTCCGCCCGCCGGCGGCTATTTTACTTATTCACATATAGATTATCGTCAGGAATATCTGGATTATATTGAATGTCATTCGATAATGCTGCTATGTGCGATGCTATTGCATTTGTCAAAACATCTTTTGTTGCGTTCTGAATGTAGAATCTATGCTTTATGACATTCGTAATATCCTTTGCCCCGATAGCAATTTTGGCAATAATATTATGCTATTTTGCCTTTTAAGAGAATCACTTGCAGTCCGACCCGGAGAAGTCGAATATGTGATTATATAATCTTTTGTAACATTAATAGGAACAAGACTAATATCCCCTCACCTCTGTCATCATCTTCAAAAGGATTATTCCTGCAAGCATCTAAAATATGTTTGTTTTTACATTCAACTTATTGTGAAATTGAATATTAATAATTATATTTATTGCACAACAAGTAGCTTTTAGTTATGGCAGACGAACAAATTATTTTACGGCCTGAGAAGGATATTCACGAGCAAGTCTTCACAGAAAAGAATGTGGTACATCGGGCGGAGTTCCGGCAGGTATGGGCCTTGATAGATCGATTCACAGAAGAAGTTAAACAAGAAAACAAATCAGAGTCAACGCCCAAGACAGAGCCTGCAATCGACAAACGACGGGTTCATCATACCATAACGTTGTCCGGTAGTCGAGGAAGTGGAAAAACATCTTTTTTAAAGACTTTAATCGCTGAAATTGAAAATAACTCGGATTCCAAAATCGCAGTTTTGGAGATCGTCGATCCGACGTTGATCGAGGAAAAAGGACATATATTTCTCAATATTGTAGCTCGTGTCAAGGAGCGTATCGATGCGTTGGTGGACAAAAAGATTCAAGATAAAGAGACCTCTTTCAGGCAGAGTGCGGAGTATAAACAATGGGAAGAAAGCCTGAACAGTCTGGCTGCAGGTCTTCCTATGTTGGACGGCATCAACGGAGGACTGGATCCAAGCGACTGGAACGATACCACATTCGTGATGCGCGACGGATTAAGGCGGGTCAGCGGGGCGAATCGGTTGGAAGAATATTTTCGGAAATATATTACTTACTCTCTACAATTACTCGAAAAGCGTTTTTTGCTAATAGCTTTCGATGATGTTGATACGGATTTTGCCAAAGGATGGCCTGTATTGGAAACTCTACGCAAATATCTGACAGCTCCCAATATACTGACATTCATCAGCGGCGATTTGGACTTGTATTCTTTTCTGGTTCGGAAAAAACAGTGGAAAAATTTCGGGAAAGCATTGCTCAAAAACGAATATGACAAGCCGGAAAACATCTATGCCGTTAAATATCCGGAATTGGTAGAGCAGTTGGAGAGCCAGTATATGATGAAACTTCTGAAGCCGGAATACCGCATTACCTTATCGACTTTGGCTTCAAAACTGGCGACTAAAAGAATTCAGATTTATATCGACAGTGTCGATGCTGATAATGAACTGGAAAAATATTATTCGAAGCAACTGGAAGACATATGGGGAATTTCAGGTAACACCACCCAATTATCATATGTGCGATTTTTTACCAGCCTGCCATTACGTACACAATTATCGCTCTTGCAGCTTTTCTCCCCGGCCCAAAATCAGGAACAAGATCTCAGAATAAAATTGCAGAACCTGGCAAAAGGAATATCCGATGTGTTTTATAATGAACTTCGCTACACTAAGGTAGATATCTGGGGGCTTCTGAACGAATACGGATTAGCCAATATTTATCTTTTACGCTTCCTGCTGGATAATAATGTACTCGACGAAGCCAGTCAATTCTTCCCCAAACTGAACAACCCTTCACTGGACGGAGCCGTAGTCGCTTTGGGAGCGGTGTTGTCTGAGAAACTGACACTCGATCCCTATGAGTTGTTCGACCACATCGTACGCGTCTCCAATGTCGTTACTAAAGCGACAAGGTGGCCGATGGTCGGCACATCTCCCAATATACAGGATTTCGTGAAGCACAGCCGTAGCCTGTTCGATTATGGATTGAAAAAGATAGCTTCCTTACAAAGTGCCTATATCATGTCGTTCGATGATGAGGATGCAGCACATAACGGATTGATTCCGCTCAGATCGTTGCGGAGCAGATCCAAAGAAAGACGTGACGAGAACGATCTTGCTCTGGATGAGGTTTTTAATCGAAATAACGAGCGTGAAATCGTCCGGCTATTAGGCCTGCTTCCGGCTTTCGGGGCGCAGGATCCATTGGGGCGTAATCGTCTTTTCTATTCTTTTTACAATCTTATCGGAGCTATCGGTGAGATTATCCAGTGTGAGAATGAGCAGGATATGCAAAACGAATTGATCCGTCTGGCCCAATTACGGGAATTTCCCATGGCTCACAATCAGAATAATCGCGACGACATTACGGATGATGGAGATTACGATGACCCTGAGCATATGGGCAGAGACAATACAATCGGGGAATTTGTATCTCTGATAAGCCGGTGGAAAGGGAATTGGCATAGTCGTGAAAAAAATATTTTGCCGCCCTATTTGCTGGGTAGAATCATGGTCAGAACCGCTTATTCCTTTATGCGCATCCAACCCCAGTCCAATCAGAAAGTCGCTGAACTATTTCACAGATTACTGGTCGTTTTCCTTAATGCCGTATTGGTGGAAGAAGTCATGGAACGAGATGCGACAACCCACATAACACTGACTAACCCTACCGGGTCAGACAAGATATTCTTTGACAACTATATTGAAACAACGACATCCTGTCCGTTGTTTGAGTTTATGTTGGCTTGCCCCTTCATCCAAGCCTATCTCGATCCTGCTTTATTGGAACAAATAGGAATACAACCGGCATATTCCGTATATAACGACCTTCAACAACTCAATATTTTAGGTGTCAGCGAAACCAAGAAAACCAAGAACACCATTAGGATTGAGACCCGTGTTCGGGCTAATAATCAGGGACATATCGACGCTTTAATACAATATTTCCAACATACAGGATTAACCAAAGACCAGCTGGATTTCGAACAGACAAAAAGGGCTATCAAAAAGATTTTCACAAATAAGATGGTATACGACCGGGTCGTTACGGATGTGTTGAATGCAGTAAAAAACAGTAACAAATGGTAGATTTGTGTTTACGACAGATCCTGATGGATAAGTTGACTCTCCGTGACTACGAGGAACGGTCTTCTGTGTCATGGGCGGATATTCGTCGTCGTTTGCTGCTGAATGAACGTGAAGTCAATCCGACATTGCCTGATCATCTGTATCGGGCTGCGCTCGATGCACAGTTGGATGAGCGCGGGATCGACTCGCTTCCCAAACTGTTGACCCAAGGACTCGGCAATCTTGCGTCCATTTATATACAGGAAAAAAACTCTAAAATGTATATCGCAAGCGAGTGTTTCGGCCAATGGCAGGAGTTGCTCACCTTTTGTCCGCCTTTACCGTTAATTGCAGCCTTCCTTTGGAACAAATATAAAGGTATAGCTATTCCGTCTTCTTGTTTCCAAAATGTCAAATATACAGCTTTACTATCGCCGGACATATCGGAATTACGCGAGCAAAAGAAACGGTCGGGAGGATTCAATGACTTGCATATTCATCTGAACGGATCGACGGAAACGGATATCGTCTGGCAAGATGCTCTGAATGATCCTCACGCTTTTCGAAAACATTATAAGCAATCGCTTAAACATGTGCTTGTCAAAGAGCAAAATGAGCAGGAATCCGTATTCAGGAATGCAGATGAATTATCGCAACTGTTAAGGCAGGCCCGGGCATTGCGTTATTATTTCACCCAAATTATCGCTCACCACGATCATAAAGCTACCAGAAAGCCGTCTCATCCTGATTCTGATATTCGGATCGAACAATACGAATCGAACCTTATTCGAGGACAACACCCATTGGCGCCATGTAGGGATACACAGTATACGGATACAGAATACGAATGTCAGTTGTATGTCCGAATACTGAATCTGTTAGCTAATAAACAGAGTGCAGAAAAATATCCGCAACTGGCACAGGGTTTTCATCATTATCTGCTGATTTTAGGCACCATGAACCGTTTTCTGGTACAGCAGATCCGGCAAAACGGATTCCAGCAATTTCAAAAAATTGCAGACAACGACTTACGGAAACTTTCGGAATCGGATTATCGTCAACGATTTTTCCAACTATGCGGCAATCGTCTCGGGGAACCTCATTTCAAGATTCTGGAAGGACGTTTCGCTCCGAAAAAGACTCCTAAAGAGATCAATCGGTTGATCGGGAAAATCAGAACGGGATGGCAGCTATTCACGCAGGACGGGAAGATAGAAAGGGCTCACAATCCTGAATTGCGTTTGGTGGCACATTTTATTAAAAAACCGATAAATAAAGACGATTCGTTTTACCACGAATCTTTGCGAAACAAATTATGGAGACAAACCCAAGCTCTATTGAGCCTTTGGAAGGATTCAATATGGCAACGATGCCCGGTTTGCGAACATTCAGGAGAATCTTTAGATCAATCATTATACTTGCAGAAGTTGGTAGGCATCGATGCTGCCGCCAGTGAATTTGATGCTCCGCCGGAAGTATTCGCGTCTGCATATGGAAAAATTTGCAGAACATTGCCTGATAAATGCCATTTTACATTCCATGCCGGAGAGGATTTTTCCCATATTATCAGTGGCTTGCGAGCCATTTATGAAGCCATTCAATTTTTAACATTAAACGATAAAGACCGGATCGGACATGCGGTGGCGTTGGGTGTGGATTATGCCTTATGGCGCGAACGTATAGGCAACCAAATATGGATAAAACAGGGAGAATGGTTGGATAATCTGCTATTTATTTATCATTTATACCGAGAAGACCATCGGGAAATACCAGCCAATATCGCAACAGACTTAAACAAATATTTCTCGAAAGTCTATCCCCGAAGAAAACTCAATATAGACGATGCCGTTGCAGCATGGTTGAATCGGAAATGGAACCCCATTTTTATTCAAAATTCTTCGTTTAGCGACCTATCTGGAAAAGAGACTTTCGATGCGGATGAATGGGAGAATTTCCAAAATGCGAACATTCCCCCTACTGTCACAGATATCATGGAGGACTATTGGATACAGCGGGAGAGTCGTTCGGGAAGCAATTATTATGACAAACATATCCTCGTAGATTTGGACGAGGGCTTTTACGGGATTGTCGATTTTATACAGAACAGCCTTAAACAGATCGTTAGGGATCGGAAGATAGCATTGGAGACACTCCCTACCAGCAACGTACGGATCGGCATCTATAAAAATCATGCTGAGCACCATTTACGAAAATGGCTTGATGAGGGTCTGGACGTTATTATCGGAAGTGACGATGCGGGCATTTTTGCAACGAACATATACAACGAATACGCACATGCATGGCTGAGCCAATCCATCAGAAAAAAACAATTAGAACGTTTAACCGCAAATGCCGAACACTACAGTTTTTAATAAAGCGTTCTAAAATAATAATTTTAACAGAACATTTTGACTTGTTAAATATGTCAATAATTTCTTTAACTTAAAAAATAATGTGTGCAGTTACTCCGATCTCGGCCGCTAACGGACAGTCCGCAGGCGCAATATAATTTCATTATTTCCTATTATTAAAGCATGTACGTTCATATCGAATTTATACTGAAATCTGATAATACAAAAATAATTAATTTACAACGTAATTTCGAATCTGCCTTAACCTTGCACTGTTCATGATGTCATTCGATTGACCAACGTTTCCGTTATCTAATCTTGTATCACCTTTTCTACAGAAGATCGTCTTTGTTTATTTCCCTGTGCAGCCGGTTGATCTCCTCTTTGTAAAGTTCCAGATGGTTGCGGAGGATGTTTTCCACATATCCGATTACGGACACTCTGCCCGTGCCGATCTTCCGTGCCACCTCCGAGATCTTGCAGCGCGTCTCTTCGCTGATATACAGTGCTGACCGGACTTTTACCCGGACCGGTTTCAGAAACGTCGCTTCGTAATCGGGCAGGGTCATTCTCCGCCTGCGAATCGCAGGAAGCTCCGGCTGTTCCTCATTCCCGGCAGGTATTCGCTCCGCTATCTCCAGCATGGAGCCTTCGGCGCTCTGTCCGCCGACCGCTTCCCGCAGCATATCTTCGTCTATGACGGGAAAATTCCTATTTCTTTTCCTGCTTTCCATGTGCGCTATGTTCTGATAGTTCGACGATTTCATGGGTCAGGCTGTCGAGACAGCATTCCCGGATAAAGCTTTTCTCAGGGAGCAGGATCGTCGAACGGAAGACGGGTCCTTCCTCCGCCGAGAGCTCCTTGCTGAACCGGCTTCTGTAGGGAATATGGGTCTCCATCCGGTGCAGTCCGAGTTTCTCCAACGCCTTGTCATAAAGGTCGTACAGCGGAGTCCGCTCCCTTCGGTCGATCATCGTCCAAAACAGGTGGACGCCTGCGGTCTGCACGTCCGAATTGCGGACCAGATGGTCATTGACCGATTTGGCGAACGCGAGCGTGCTTTCCATCACGTAGCGGTCCGCCTTCATCGGCACGAATATCCGGTCGATGGCGGAGAGCGTCCGCAGGACGCCCGGGGTGCCGACCGTACCCGGAAGGTCGAACAGTACGAAATCGACCGGCTCTCTCAGCATACCGAGCTGCCTGTCCACATCCGTAAGAGCCCTTTCCGAGGCGGAGGCGATCACCGGCCAGATCTCTCTGTGTGTCACTCCGAACTGACGGACAAGCAACGATTTGTAACGAGGGCTTCGGTCGAGCAGGGCCAGTTCCCTTTTGCGCTGGTCGAAAATGCTTTTCTGAGGATAGTCGCAGTCGGCTACCAATACGCGGTATCCTTCCATGTAATGCAAGATGTCGGCGAGCAGTACCGTAAAGGTCGATTTGCCGATTCCGCCTTTCTGATTGCAGACGGAGATAAAAACAGGTTTCCGTTCCATAACTATGATCGGTTAAAAGAATGTCGTTTCCTTCTCCGGCAGTTCTGCCATCCGTGCCGGAAACAGCAGATATGCCAATAATACCATCCATACCGGATACGCCGTTTATGCCGGAGGTGCTGTTGCTGCCATCCATAGCATCTATGCCACCAATACCATATTCGGCATAGACGCCTTCGCTGCCACGCATACCATCTATACCGTGGCAGCCATGTATTCCATGACCGCACTGCATACCATGACTGTCATGCATACCATGACTGGCAGTTATGGCATCCGTGCCATGCACGCGAAGAAAACGGAAATCCCGAAAGGTTCTTCGTAGAGGCCGTTGCAGGCCGTCTATGGCCGGATCGGAATCCTTGTCCGGCTCCGATAATCTGCCTAACATTGCACGGGTCGAACCTACTGCCGCTTTCGCGGAAGCGAGACTGCCGGTCTCGCGCGGGCAAATCCGCCGGATGGCGGATTTTATCGGCGCCTGCCGATAGCAAGGTGTGTTTCGGTATGCCGGAAAATCCGGCCCCCGAAACCTCCGCCCTTTCTACGAAGGCCGGGATGGGTTCGACTCCGAAGTCGTCAAACCTCAAAATCAAAAATGCGATGGCAAAGAAGATCAAAGGACGGCCCCGCAGTGCCGATCCATGCGGTACCACCAGTATTCGAACGCCGGCTGTCGAAATACGACATGCCGCCGGGTACTTAGCTTACATCCTCTGTAACTGGGTGAAGTATGATGCGAAGTTGGTACGGACCATAACCAGAGAATCCGGAGCACGGCCGTATGCAAGACCGTGAAACGAAAACACGGGCAGACATTCTCCGAGGGCAAAGAGAATGTCAGGGCAGGGAAGCTGCACGGACCGGATCAAGTGAAGTATGCCGCTTATGAGGCTGTACAAACCGTGCTGAAAGGTCGTACGTTTTTGAGGAAACTGGCCGGGAGACTAAAGGAGAGAGGCGTAACGACGAGGTTTATTCACCGAGGCGGCAATCCGGCAGAGGAAGTACAGGGATCGATATTTACGATGTCAAAGCCTCGAAGGTAGACCGGAAATTCAGTTATGCGAACTTGTGTAGAACTATCGAAAGAAGTCGGGTCGTTGCAAATACGGCTAAAAAGGTTATGGAACGGACTGAGATCGACGGACGCAAAATAAGCGAATATTTAACGGCAGGCGAAACGAGTCGAACAGGAAGGGGAAAAATCGTCGGGTAAGCTTTGCCAATCCCATCGCAAACGGAACGACAGAAATGTACCCCGTCTACACCCGCTCCGGAACCGACTACCGAGATACGGGTCAGGAAACTGACGCCCGAACAGCAGCGGCAGTTATATTCGCCGCAAAGACTGACGTACCGCTACGAGGAAAACGGCTGCCGCAACACGTCCCGGTTCCGGGTGAACCGCACGCCCCAATGGGACGTACTGACCGAAGAAAGGCTATCGACAGAAAAAATAAACCGGAACCCGATTATGTTCGGCATACGGCTTACGGACGAACAGGTAGAACAAATCAGGGATGGACAACCCGTTTATATCGAAGGGATGCGGTACGAAAACCGCATTTTCGACGGCTATTTAGTCATGGACGATAAACTGACACGCGGATTGGCCTATACGGACAAAGACCCGAACGAATGGGTGAAATATGGGAAATACACCATGCGACGCATGGACCGGGATTTGATAGAGAGAGGTTATACGGTGCGTGCGCTCGTGCAATGGTGGGGAGGTTACGGACAGACCGTAAGACCCTACCTATGGAAAGAGAAGCCGGAAGATTCCGGATATAAGGAGAGCTGGGGAGACCCGTGAAAGTCCCGGAAAGATTTGCGGCAGGACAGGGCGCAGTAATGGATCGAAATACCCGATATCAAAAGATCGAAGGGACGCGGATTGTAAGGGCGCCCGTTTCACCCGTACGCGAAGATATGACCCGGCACAATAGCTGTCAAGGCTATACGAGCGCCCTACGGGCGGCCTTGACAGCTATCGCACCGGGCCTTTTGCTAGTCGCTAACGGGTGAAGCGGGAGGGGGTCTGTGCTTCGGCAGACACGGCGAAAAAAACGCTCCTCGACCCGAAAAAAACGGTGGCTCGCTTGCTTTTTTTTGTATTATTTAACTATCTTTACATCAGTTATTTGATGTGGTGAAAATCGAAGCACCGAACGGAAAATAGAACCGGTGCCTATTCGTTACCTTATCCCCTGTTTGTTCGTGCAAAAAACAACTTATCAAGATATTGCACGAAAGTAGCGTTAAATATTTTGATTATGGAAGTAACATCATCAATAGTTAATCTTTCTGAATACGATAAACAAGGGAGTGCAATTGTTCATCGACTGCATGTACATATAACAGATCCAGAAGCACGAATTGCTGATATGATAAGGAATATTAGTGATATGACGTGGGTATCAAAACTAGATATTTATGCCCAAACGTCTTATCAAGCAGCATTAGATGAGACTATTCCATTGATACTGACTGTGCTGAAATCTTATGTCATTGAGAATGAAATAACTAAAGATATTGGAGAGTACCTCGTATCTGATTCTGCTTGCGAATCGCTTCATCAATCTTATAATCACATACGTCTACCTTTGAGTGAATTATGGAAAGAAAAAAAGTCTGGTAATCCAGGATTTGATTTCCACACAGTGTCCATTCAAAATCATGTTATTTTTGGAGAAGCGAAATATAGGACTAACAGCAACCCTCATACAGAAGCATTGAGGCAGACGTCTCGTTTTTTTAATGATAAAAAGCATGAGAAAGATGTTATTCACATAAAAGCTATTGCGGGAGAAGAACCTGCAAATAAAATTATTAGTGGAGAATTTGGATGCGCTGTTGCTTTTTCTGTTCATGGAGACAACATAGATAATATTATTGATTTTGCTCTTAGATGTGAGCATATAGACTCATTATTGAATTACAAAGAGGTTTATGTAATTGGGGTAGAGATATGTTAACAATAGCAGATATTATTCCTAAAGATGGGGAGTTGCCGTTTATGCCACATAACGCCCTTCACGAGTTAAGGCGCATTGCCAGTCAACTATATTATGAAGGGCCTATCTGTAGTGCAGATTTGGAAAAACTATCCTATATAAAAGTATTTCATCCTGCTATATTCCAAGAATATGAAAGACATCTGATGTATTCATTGGGGTTGTTTTATAAAACATCTGATCCTGAGACAGTTTTGGACTTGGTATTTAATACGACAGCCAAAGCTATTAAGTTAGAAATGGGGGATTCGTTTACTCCCGTTCAAGCGAGTGCTTATCGTCAGATAAATGGGAATAAGTATTTTTCCTTTTCGGCTCCTACGAGTGCAGGCAAATCGCATCTTTTTCGCAAATTGATTGAAGATGAGACAGGGGATATTGTAATAGTACTACCGTCTAGGGCATTAATCGCGGAATATCTTTATTCGGTTAGAGAAATGCTAAAGGATAAGCACGACATTCTGGTACTGCAGTTTATTGAAAATATCAATCAAGCCAAAACTACACGGCGAGTTTATGTGGTAACCCCGGAAAGATGTAAGGATTTGTTTAGGGAGTTGCGAAATGGAATCAATGTTTCGTTAATCTTGTTTGATGAAGCTCAGATATCAGAAGATTTAATCAGAGGAATTAGATTTGACTCTTTGGTGCGGCGTATTGATAAAGCAGTTCCCCAAGCAAAAATAGTATTTACACACCCTTTCATAAGTAATCCAGAGGCTCAGCTTCAGAAACATGGAACAATTTTCCACGGGAATTCCAATGCATTGGCATATCAACAAAATGTAGTGGGAAAGATATTCGTTTTTCGAGATGAAAATACATTCTATTATTTCTCTCCTCATGAAACTATAAAACGGAAACAATTTCCTATTGTCCGTGGAGATATTGTTTCAAATATTCTTCAAAGAGGTGGTGCAGTTTTGATCTACGTATCAAAAAATAGCATATATACACGAACTTTTAAAGAAACATATCAGACATATATTAGCCAATGTCCATATGTTACAGACGCAAATGCTCTTGCAATTATTGACGACCTTAAAGATTATTTAGGAGTCTCAACCTCTAATGATGCGGAAAAATATTCTTTGTTAGTAGACCTAATGAGGCGAGGTGTAGTTATTCATCACGGGTCTATTCCTTTAAGGGCTAGATTACTTATCGAGAATTTCGTAAAATCTGGATATTCACATATTTGTTTTGCTACATCGACTTTATTGCAAGGAATAAATATGCCATTCGATGTAGTTTGGATTGACAACTTTAGATTTGATGGTGGAAATTCAAATATTATTGACAAAGAAAATTTTAAAGCATTGGCTCTGAAAAATCTAATAGGAAGGGCCGGACGGACATCGCGTCAACAGAATAATTTTGAATATGGATATGTAATTATTGAAAAAAGGAATTTAGTAAAATTTACTCAAAGATTTGGCATTACTCCAATCATTAGTAATCGATCGCGACTAGACGACGAAGTTGACACGATTCCAGAAGATTACAAAGACCTTGTTGAAGCGATAAAAAATAATAGTTTTAACGATGAGGCTAATCTAGCTGATTCACAATTGGAACGATTATCCTCAGAGGAGGTTATGAATAACGTTGAGTATATTCTTAATAATCTATTCTCTGAAAATAATATAATATCTGGGGATGAATATTACCAATTGACCGAATATCGGAGAAAACTAATCCGCAATGCGTTCAAAGATATTTTTATTGCTCATATGAGAAGAAATGAATTGACCTCTGCCGAACAGTCGGTTTTATCTACTGCAATCCCTATTTTATTGTGGCAAATTAGAGGTAATTATATCTTTGAGATATCGATTTTTTTCAAAAAAAGTGCAACAGAAAGAAATTGAAAAACTAAAAAATAATGGCCTAATCTCCACAGTAGAAGCAGAAGCCCGTCTTAATTCTTTAATGATTAGGTTTACGGCCGTTGCGAGTCCAATCCCTAATGTAAATCTTAGACGCAGTTATTTATTTTATGGTACAAAGGTACAAGACATAGATTATGACAGAATAGTTTTTGACACCTATGATTATATTGACAAAGTAATTTCCTTATCATTAGCAGATCCTTTATGTGCAGCATGCTCCATATATTATGACCGAACTCAAGATATACGAGCAAAAAATATGTGTAATTATTTGAGATATGGGACAAATGATGAGAAAGAGATATGGTTACTTAAATATGGATTTACTTTTGAAGATATGGAATGGCTAAAGGATTTAGTATTATTTGTTGATGAGAAACAGATTGTCTTCGCTCCTGAAATCATGTATTTAGAACCCTCGAAACGAGATTTAGTTAGAAGATATGAATAGTTTCATTTGTAGGTAATAATTCTGAGGGAAAAGAGTTCAAAAATCCATTTTGAAAATTTGGTAAATAAATACCGATCTTATCATGTTAAATTAAATCTTAAATTGAAGATGATCAATCTATAACATAGTGGACGTGTCATAGAACCGTTGTCTTTTCGTTACCTTGTCCTATCTGAAAAGGTAATAGTCCAACTTTTAGACTATTGCAATTCTTTATGAAATATACATAATAAGAGGATGCAAAGCCGGTTCAGGATTTTGACGCTCCCGAAGACTGGTTTTAGCCTGATACATCACTATCTATTCAATATACTCCCGATTTTCTGCATTTCGCGGCTAATATTCGCTTCGGATACTTTTGCATAATGGCGGGTCATGTTGACGTTGGTGTGGCCGAGTATCTTGGCGATGATGTCGATCGGCATCCCGTATTCGATGGCAAGGCAGGCGAACGTGTGACGTGCTACATGTGTCGTCAGGTTTTTACCGATGTTACAGATTGCGGCGATTTCTTTGAGGTGACTGTTCATCTTCTGGTTGCTCGGCGTGGGGAGCACCCGTGAGCGTGCGACGCATACTTCGTCGTGCTCGTAGGGGCACAGGATTTCGAGCGTGCCCGGGAGCAGCGGGATGCGGCTCATCACGGAGGTCTTCTCGCGGGGCTTGTGAATCCACCAGCGCCCCTCGTCGTCCTGCGAGAGATGCTCGCGCCGCAGGTGGTCGGCGTCGGCGAATGCCAGCCCCGTCAGGCAGCAGAAGACGAAAACGTCGCGGATGCGGGCCAACCGGCGGTCGAGCTCCTTGCGGGTCAGCAGTTCCAGTTCATGCGCCGTAAGGTGCTCTTTGGCCTGCACCTCGTCCTCTTTGAGTTTGTAGTAGCGGAACGGATTTTTCGTAATCCACTCGTTGCGCAGGCAGTAGAGGACA
>OOAO01002170.1_pt1 | contig 13905 bp, 8 predicted proteins | sample 1671821 | NCBI WGS metagenome assembly OOAO01 (sample SAMN06348196, study PRJEB24527) | human gut metagenome | biome: human gut; feature: ankylosing spondylitis patient; material: feces | host: Homo sapiens | place: China | collected 2015-10 | reverse complement strand
CAGCAGACTGCAATCCTTTTGTCGGAAAAACCCGGAGGGTTTTTCGACAGTCTCAAACCTATAAAGGCCGCCTTTTTCAAGGCGGCCTTTATAGGTTTGAGGATAGAAAGGAAAAGCAATTCATGTTTGAGAATCACTATGGCCATACTATACCCCGGCGGGAATCAATTGTAAAGCGACAAGTATGCATTTTTATATTATATTATGTCATGATTAAATGGAAAATGTTGCAAAAGTCATTGCGAATTCTGTAAAAATGCGGTATAACATAGACTATGACATAGTTTCATGATTAGGAGGGCGGCGTATGGACACCAAAAAGCTGGAGGCGTTGGCCACGGCGGTGCAAACCGGCAGCTTTACCCGGGCGGCGGAGGTGCTGGGCTACACGCAATCGGGCCTGACACACATGATGAACAGCCTGGAAAAGGATATTGGCTTTCCTCTGCTGGTGCGCAGCCGCACGGGGATCCGGCTCAGTGCCGCCGGACAGCGAGTTTTTCCCATGATACAGGATCTGCTCCGGGCGGACGAAACCTTGGAGCGGGAGATCCGCCTCATCAATACCCGCCGGGAGGAGACCATTCGGGTGGCCTCCTATGCCAGCATCGCCATGCACTGGCTGCCGGAGATCATTCAGCGCTTCCGGGATAACCACCCGGATGTGGCGGTGGATGTGCAGATGGGCAGCGTGGAGGAGGTGTATCACTGGGTGCAGGAGGATAAGGCGGATATGTGCTTTGCCTCCTGGCAGGAGTGGTTTACCCTGGATTGGACCCATCTGCGCAATGACCCGCTGCTGGTAATCCTGCCGCCGGATTACGATATGCAGGGCCGGGAGAGCCTGAAGGTACAATCCCTGCAGGGGATGGATTTTCTCATGCCGTCCCCGGGCTTTTATCTGGACATCATGCACGCCCTGGGGGATGTAAAGCCCAATATCCGCGAGACCCATGTCAGCGACAGCGTCATCATTTCTATGGTGGAGCATGGCCTGGGCGCCAGCATCCTGTCCGAGCTGGTGCTCAAGGGCCGCCGGGACAACGTGGTGGCGGTGCCGATGGATCCGCCGGCAGCGCGGGAGCTGGGCATCGCGGTGCGGTCCAAGAAGGAGCTGCGGCCCATGGCCCGGCGGTTTATATCGGAGACAAAAGAAATTCTGGAGAGCATTTGATATGATTTTTGAACCTGTCACGCCGCAGAACGCGGAAAAACTGAGACCCTATTATATAAATTGTGACTATCGCCTGTGCGAGTACTCTGTGGGCGTGAAGCTCATGTGGGGGAGTGTGCTGCACCCGGCCTTCTGCGAGGCGGCAAATTGCCTCATCGTCCGCAATCAGATTGACGGCCGCTATCAGTTTGATTTCCCTGTGCCCGGGCCGGAGGGGGATGTGGACGCGGCTCTGACCCTCATCGAGAAATACTGCACGGAGCAGGGGGTACGCCCGGTGGTCTCCGTGGTACCGGAGGGGGAGGCCGGACGGCTGTTTCTGCGCTACCCGGTAGTGCGGCTCATTAATGAGCGGCCCTGGAAGGACTATATCTACCGCCGGGAGGATCTGGCGGAGTTTGCCGGGAGGCATTACAGCGGCCAGCGCAACCACATCCATAAGTTCCGCAAGCTCTATCCCGATGCGGAATATGTGCCCCTGACGGCGGCAGATGAGCCCCTGCTGGAGCGGTTTTGGCAGGACTATGGGGCGGAGTTTTCCAAGGAGAGTGCCATTGCCAAAAATGAGCTGCGCCTGGCCAAGGAGATGCTGCGGCACCTGGCGGGAGATTGGTTCATGGCAGGGGGCCTGCTCCATGAGGGGCGGCTGGTGGCCATCAGCATGGGTGAGCAGTGCGGCAGTACCATGCAGGTGCATATTGAAAAGGCACTGTACTCCTACCCCGGGGCGTATCCCACCATGGTGCAGGAATTTGCCCGGCACTGTGATGATTCCGTCCGGTGGATGAACCGGGAGGATGACGCCCGGGATAAGGGGCTGCGTATGTCCAAGATGCAGTACCTCCCGGCGGCCCTGGGGGGCAAGCTATGCTTTGAGGTGGGCAGCGAGCTGGACCGCCTTCATGAAATGCCCACCCTGCACTCCGATCGCCTGACCCTGGATGCCCTGAAGGAAAAGGACAAGCTGCCCTATAATGCCCTGTGCCTGGACGAGGAGCGTAACCGCCTGTGGGGCTATGATTGGCACAAGGACTACGATGGCAGCCCCATGGAGGAATATTTCCTCTCGGTGGCCCGGGAGGATTTCCGTCTGCGCCGCTGCGTGAATTTTGCCGTGCGCCTGGGGGAGGACTTCATCGGCGAGGCGGTGCTGTATAACCCCGATTGGCAGGGCGGCATGGAGCTGGGCTGCCGCATTGCCCCGGCCTATGCCGGCCGCGGCTACGGCACCGAGGCCTTTGCCGCAGCGGCAGATTGGGCCCTGTACGGCCTGGGTCTCGCCCGGGTGGTTGCCAAGTGCTTCAAGGAAAATGGGCCCTCCTATAAAATGCTCTCCTCCTGTATGCGGGAGACCGGCCAGGATGAGACATATTTCTATTTTGAAAAAACCATCTGAGGAGATTTTGAAAAAGCGGGCGGGGAAAACCCCGCCCGCTGCGTATTTTCTTGCGCCGGGCGTATGCCCGGTTCTTTTTTTACACATACTTCCGTTAAAGTATGAATAAGCGGAGGGGCAATATGAACCAACCCTTTGACACAAAATGTGCCCAGTTGGATGACCTTTTGGGTGTGGGCCGCAGCTTCGACATGGTGAGCCGGGAGCTGTATGTGGGCGGCCGCCGGGCCAAAATGTGGGTGGTGAACGGCTACGCCAAGGATATGCTCCTGGAGCGGGCCGTGGAAAAGCTGCAGGAGGTAGAGACACTGGATGGTATCTCCGGCGTAGATGAGCTGCTGCGCCGGTATATCACCGTGTGCGACGCTGGGACCAGCCGGGATCGGATGCAGGCGGTGACGGACGTATTTGCGGGCAAGACTCTGCTGATAATAGACGGCTTTTCCGGCGGCATTCTCCTGGACGCCAAGACCTTTCCCACCCGGTCGGTGCAGGAGCCGGATGCAGGCAAGGTCCTCCGGGGCAGCCACGACGGCTTTGTGGAGAGCATTATGGAAAACGCCGCCCTTCTGCGCCGGCGCATCCGGGATCCGGCCCTGACATTGGAGCGGATCCGCCTGGGCGGCCGCTCCCAATGCGACGTGGCTCTATGCTATATGGAGGGGCGGGCGGATGCAAAGACCCTCTCCCAGCTCCGGGAAAAGCTGCGCCGGATCGATCTCCGGTCGGTGTCCATGAGTCAGGAGACCATTGCCGAGGCCATTGCGCCTAAGCAGTGGTACAATCCCTTTCCCAAGGTCCGCTATACCGAGCGGCCGGATGTAGCCACCGCCTCCGTCATGGAGGGGGACATCCTGGTGCTCATCGACAACACCCCCGTGGTGATGCTGCTGCCGGTGTCACTGCTGCGGTTTAATGAGGAGATTAACGACTACTATTTCCCGCCTCTGGTGGGCACCTATCTGCGCATCATCCGCTTTTTCGTCATGCTGCTGAACGTGGTCATTACGCCCCTGTGGTATCTGCTGGCCACGGAGCCCGGCGGCCTGCGGGAGCCCTGGGACTTCCTGCTGGTGGAGGGGGAGTACGCCGTGCCGCTGGTTTTACAGCTGCTGCTGGTGGAGCTGATTATCGACGTGCTGAAGCTGGCGTCCCTGAATACGCCCGATGTGCTGGGCAACTCCTTCAGCATGCTGGGCGCGCTGATCCTGGGCGATTTCGCGGTGCAGTCCCGATGGCTGGTGCCGGAGGTGCTGGTATATATGGCATTTGTAGCGGTGAGCAACTTTGCCCAGCACAGCTTTGAGATGGGCTACGCCTGCAAGCTCTGCCGTATGGCACTGGTGCTGCTTGCCTTTGCCCTGCGCTGGTGGGGCTTTGGCATCGGCCTTTTGGGTGTTCTGGCGCTTATGGCTACCACCAAGCCCATTGCAGGCCGGGGCTACCTCTATCCTCTTATCCCCTGGAACGGAAAGGCCCTGCGCTCCCTGCTTCTGCGCCGCCCGGCCCATAAGGACAACACATAAGACAATGTGCCCCACCAACCGCACCAGCTCCCGTCAACCCCGTCCGTAGGGGACGATGCCCCCATTGTCCCGCCCTATCTTTTCACTTTCCACTTTCCTCTCCTCTCTGCCTCCCCACAATTTTTCTCTCCCCAAAGCCGTTTTGCTTGCCTGCAGGACGGCTTTGTGCTATGATACCATTGAATTTGTGTGGGAAGGGGAGACGCTATGGCTGCTCTGCGGGAAAAACGCCTGTTTCTGCTGGATATGGACGGCACCATTTATCTGGATGACCGGCTCTTTGACGGGGTGATCCCCTTTTTGCAGTATATCCGCCGGGTGGGTGGCCGCTACCTGTTCCTCACCAACAACTCCTCCCGGGGCGTGGAGGGATACATCGAAAAAATGCGCCGTCTGGGCATCGAGACGGAAAGAAGCGATTACCTCACCTCCGTGGATGTCACCATCGCCGCCCTGCAGAGGGAACGCCCTGAGAAAAAGTGCTATGTTTTCGGCACTCGCTCCTTTTATTCCCAGCTCCGGGATGCGGGCATCCCTGTCACAGCTCAGCCCGACCCGGATGTAGACATTCTCCTGTGCGGCTTTGACCGGGAGCTGACGTTTCAAAAGCTGGAGGATGCCTGCATCCTCCTAAATCGCGGGGCGGAGTTTTGGGCCACCAACCCGGATTGGGTCTGTCCCACCTGGTACGGCTCTGTGCCTGATTGCGGCAGCGTCTGCCGGATGCTCACCACCGCCACGGGCCGCACCCCCCGCTTTTTGGGAAAGCCCCAGCCGGATATGGCGGTTCTCGCCATGGCCCGCACGGGCTTTGCACCGGAGCAGACGGTGCTTTTGGGGGACCGGCTCTACACGGACATAGCCTGCGGCGCAGCCGCCGGCATCGACACGGTGTTTGTCCTTTCCGGAGAGGGGACGGAGGCGGATATAGAAAAATTCGGCGTACAGCCCACCTGGGTGCGCCGGGATATTGCGGCTTTGCTGCAGGAATTGGAGGATAATTGAAAAAATTCAATTATCATTTGATTTAAGCTGTTTTTCTCGCCGCTTTCGCGGCAACCGAAAAACATGGCGCTTTTTGACCATTCCTTCTGTTGGTCATTTGTGCCTTGCAACATAGCGGAAAGGAATGGTCATAAAATATGAAACTAAACTATAAGCGGACGATTCTGGTGGGCTTTGCCTTTTTCCTGATCTGCGCCTTTTGGCAGGCCTACGACAATACCATCCCCTTGATCCTGACCAATAAGTTCGGCATGTCCCAGACCTGGTCGGGGGTTATCATGGCGCTGGATAATATCTTAGCTCTGTTTCTGCTGCCTCTGTTTGGCGCCATTTCCGACCGCAGCCACAGCAAAAAAGGGCGCCGCACTCCCTTCATTGTGGTGGGCACCCTCATTGCCGCCGTGGCCCTGGTGGCATTGAGCTTTGTGGATATGGCCCAGCTCAATAATATTAAAGATGTATCTGCCATCGACGACCCCGCTGCCCTGGTGACCATCTATGAAAAGGAGAAGGACGAGACTCTCCTGACCCCCGACGGCGTGAGGTTTACCCTGGCGGATAAGTTCTCTCAGGAGGAGTTCGCCGCCATCCGCAGCCAGATCCAGGACCTACGCCAACTGCTCGATGCATATAGAAACGGTGCTATCGAGGAGCGCGCCTAGCTCCACCCGTGGGGATTGGCTAAACTTGCTGAGTTCATCATCCCCGCGGCGCCCCGGCGCAATCCTAAGGCAGGTACCATGCAAAAGCTCCTTGCGCAGATCATGAAGTTTGGCGTCGTCGGCGTCGTCGCCACGGTCATCGACTTTGGCATCATGAATCTGCTCCACTACGGTCTGGGCCTTAACATCCTGATCGCCAACACCAGCGGCTTTATCGTCTCGCTCATCTTTAACTACGTCGCGAGCATGAAGTACGTGTTTGCACACAAGGAGGGCATGAGTCGCCGCCGCGAGTTCATTATCTTTGTCGTGCTGTCCGTGATCGGCTTGGCGCTCAACGACGGTATCGTGCTGGCGCTCAACGCCGGTCTGGGGCTCGAGGCCAATATCGCCAAGATTTGCGCCACCGCACTGGTCATGGTCTACAACTTTGTGACCCGAAAGATCTTCCTGGAGGGCGAGGAGACAAAATAGTTCGACACCTCTGAAGCATTACGGCACCCACGGACGACGCGCACTCAGCGCAGTATCGTCCGTGGGTGCCGCTCGTTTACGGGCAAATTTTCAACGTTTGCGGATTAGCTCTTGAAAATTTGACGAGTTCGTATAGTTCTTGGCAAAAACCTTACGTTTCCCTTCCAAAAGCCCTAAAGTATCTCCTTGCTCGATTCATCAACGCATTGGATGTGATTACGTGCGCAAGGCACTGGCACAACCTCATACCAAGCAGTTTCTCAAGTTCGCTGTCGTGGGTCTTATCTCCTTTGGCATCGACTGGGGTATGCTCATTGCGCTCGTCGAGCTGTTCCACCTCGACTTTTTGATGAGTACCACAGTCTCGTTTATCACGTCCGTCGTGGTCAACTACTGGCTCAGCATGAAGTACGTGTTCGACCACCGTGAGGGCATGAGCCGCAAGCGCGAGTTCACGATCTTCACCATCCTGTCGGTGATTGGCCTGGGTCTCAACGACCTGTACATGTTTGTGGGCGTCACGTTTTTGAGCATCGGCTACCAGGCCATGAAGGCAATCGCAACGTTCTTGGTCACCTGGTACAACTACTTTAGCCGTCGCTTATTCCTCGAGGGCGCGCAGTCGTAGACGGCCCAACATAATCTCGCTTCGCAGCCGGTTGGAATTCACGTTCCAACCGGCTTTTTGTTTGCCGAGAGACCCGGCGACCCAGTCCTCTACGCATGAAAAACGGGCGGCTCGGATGTTGGTCCGAACCGCCCGTTTGGCGCGCCATGTCGAGGCCTCTAGCCCGTTACGTAATACCACACGACGGTGTCGCCATTCTTGAGAATGTAATTGCTGCAGGCGGTATTGGGCGTTTTGCCGTTAACGGAGTACATCCAGCCGCTCGTGCCGCCGTACTGCTTCTCGGCCAAACCACCAATCGCGGAGACATACGTGCCGAACGATGAGCCGTGTGCGTTGACAGAAAGGCCCAACGCGCACAGGGCATCGTAGACGGTAGGTGCCACCAGAAGACACAGGATTGCCCACAGCGCTCGATGTGACCGAAACCGTCACCGTTACGTAGCTGGACTCCTGCGAGCCGCCCTGTCCGCCCGAGGGAGCGCTTCCGCCATTAGAGCTGGAGGCTCCATCAGACGACTGGCCGCCGCCCGAAGAAGCACCGCCAGACACATTGGAAGTATCGCCGGCTCCCCTATTCTGGGCAGCGGATTTATCTCCAGACTTCTTGCCGTCCTGACCATCGGACTTCTTGCTATCCGAGCTTTTATCCGATTCCTTGTTTGAAGACTCGGAATCGTCCTTGGACTCGTCTTTTGCGTCATTCGATGACTTGGAATCCTTGGAACTGGCCTCGACCGAAGTCGTAGTCGAGCCAGACGCCTTGGTGTCCTTGGTGACGACGCTCTCCCCCGTCACGGTCTGAATGATCCAGTCGATGGACCAGGCACCGCTTGTGGAAGGATGGACGAAACCCAGCGAGACGACGATCAGAATGGTGCACGCGGCAGTCAGAACGCCAAGGAGCGCCTTGCGACGAGGGGCGGACGCCGCCGAAGCGGCGCCCTGGTGCTTTGCATCGTCGAACTGAATGAACGAGGAATCTGGTTGCTTGGGGTCAGCGTCCTTGGATTTATTGGACACAGCCCTCACCTACCGACGTTTGGTGAACACGAACACACCGATGACTGCGAGACCGATCACGCCGGCCGCCACGCCAACAATGGCGAGCGGGTTGAAGCCAGACTCCTGTGCCGGAGCAGCAGCGGACTTCTTAGCAGCGGTCGTAGCAGACGAGCCCGTATCGGACTTGCCATCCTTCTTGCCGGACTTATCGGAATCCTTCTTGGAATCCTTATCGTCCTTGGTCTCGTTCGTGGTGGTCGTGGAGACCGGCTTCTGACCCGGCGAGACAGCACCGCCGGACTGCTGCCCGTTCGTACCGTTGCCAGAACCGGAGCCGCCATTGCCGCCAGAACCGCCGTTGTTGTCAGCGGCCTTCTTGATCCACTTGGCATACAGCGTCATATCAGCCGTCACCGCAACGCTAAAGTCATACGCCTTTGTACAAGCTTCATCGGTGTACCAACCAGCGAAGGTATAGCCCTCGCGCGTCGGATCGGTCGGCTTGCTGACAGTCGAGCCCGAAGCGGGGGTCTGACCATTGACCGACGAGCCGCCCTGAGCATCAAACTTGACGCGATGGACCTGAGATTTCACACAGAAGAGATGGCCCGAATCGTTGGTGTAATACAGATTGCCGAACTGATCGCAGACAACCGAGGCCATGCAATAGTTGGCATATCCAGAACCGGGAACGAACACCTCGGTTGCCTCGGCATCGCCCAGCTTGTACATGTACACGCCACCGCCGGTAGTGTAGTTAGGCCAATTGCCCTTGGCGCCGTTCAAGGTGAAATATACGTACGTCTCGCCATCATGCGTTGAGACGAGCGGCGTGCCCTTGGACTCAAAGCCAAGCTCTTCGCCATCGGCCTTCGTAATCTGCTTCACACTCATATCGGAGAGGTCAATGATCGAAAGCAGGCCCTTAGCCTTAGCCTTAGCCTTGGCCTTAGCCTTCCAATTGTTCACGGTTGTCCCGCCAATAAAAGCATACTTACCACTGAAAACGGGCGTCGAAGTCGAATAAGCGGCAAACTGAACTTTCGCGGCCTCAGTAATGGAACCATCGGAACCAATGGTCAGCTTGTGCAACGTACCATCGTCGCGCGTAACAGCATATATATAACCGTCATGAACGGTAAGCGCCGAACGGATGTTGCCACCAGACAGCTTAATCGAACCAACAAGCTTTGACAGATCGGCAGAATACACGCGCACCTGGCCATAGTCGCCGCCAACGACATAGTAGCCATTTACCATCAGGCCGCCAGACCAGTAGTAACCTCCGTCAGCGACGGAGGCGCTACCGGCGATGGCGCCCGTGTGAATATTGATGCGCCTGACCGTACCGTTTTGCACGTCATTGCCATTGCCAGACCAATAATCAAGGGTGTTGATATAGACGTAGTCGCCGTCAACGGTCAACGAAGACAGGTTCTGCTTCGTAAATGCATCGGAATACCAAAGCGTCTCAAACGTTTTCGCCGAAACAGCCTGCAGATAGCCGCCGGAAAGCGGAATCAAAATAATGCCTTGCGCAATAACAGGACGGCAGGTGGTATCCATGGAAGAGCCAAGCTCAAGAGATCGCAGAACGGAACCCGTCTCGGGATCAATCTCATTCAGGACAGCATTCCACGTCTTTCCACCCCATACCGAAGCGCCCGTGACAAGGTATACCTTTCCGTTCGCGACAATGGGGTCAGACGCAGAGGCGCTTGCACCTGCCTTCTGCTGCTCTTCGGTCAGAAGATTAAGTGCCCAAGAAGGCGTATCGGTCTTTGTTGTAGGCGTAAGGGCGTCCGTCGAGGATCCCGAGCCGCCGTTCGCAAAACCATTCCATGCCGCATCGACATCGGGATGCTCCGTTCCGGGATTGGTAGCAGGAGCCGTCGAGGGCTTCTGCGTGCCGTCACCCTTAACATAACGGAACTCGACGCAATCGCCGTTCTTGAGGTAGTAGCTCGGAGCACCGACGCTCGCATACCCATTGTTTACAAAGAACGACCAGTAGCTGTACGGCGCGGCGCTCGTTGTGCTCAGCACGCGGCCATCGGGCATCGTCGCACTCGTAAGACCCCATGCATTTGCTTCGAGGTTCGTGCAACCGGCAGCCGTCATAAGCTGCTCGAGCACCGACTCGGCCGTCGTGTCTTCGTCGGCAGGAAGCGTGAGCTCGGTCAAGGGCGCCACCGATTGCTCGGTATAATTGCCGTCAGCATCACTTGCGGAAACGCCCGTGACCTTGGCCGTCACCGTAATGGTCTTGCCCTCGTTCGGGTTGTCGAGCCCCGTCGTTCCCTTGACGTTTACCGTCGCAGAAACATCCAAGCCGGCAAGCACCGCGTAGTCCGAATTGTCGGGATAGCGCTCGGCATAACGGGCAAAACGCTCACTCTTCAGACGGCCGCTAATTGTGACTTTCGTGTTGTATTCGGGCTGAGTGAAGATAAGGTTCTCATGCGCGATAACCCTCGGTTTGCTCGACTTGAGCAAACGATAGGTGTTCTCCGTGCCGCCGGGGAGCTCACTGAACACGAAGCCGTAGTGGCCTGCAGCCTCTTCGGAGGAATAGCACCAGTTAACTGCATATCCCTGACCGTACACCTTCAACGGCGCATGCAAGTTCCCCGTTACATTGGACGCATCCTGCCCGTCAAGAATACCCTGAGAGAATGTTGACTTTGCAAGGCTCAGGTGGAACAGCTCGGCATCGAGCTCGTTCTGATCCTGCGGAGCAATCGCAAAATCGAGGGTCTTACTAGCCGTGACCTCGGAGTTCGACTTATCGGTCACCGTAAGGGTAATCTTGGTCTTCGCTGCCTCGGTGCCAGGCAGCGGCTGGTAGACCGTGCCCTTGTAACCGTTAAACGTGATGTTATCGGTGCTGGCGGAGTACTCGACCTTGTAGTACTTGCCGTCGATATTGAGCGTGCTCGTGCGCGGCATCTGCAGGTCGGCGGTCAAGCCGTCCTTGTTGGCGACCGCGTCGGTGCCGGAGTACTTGATGTTGTCGTAAGTAAACGCCGCGTCGACCTTCTCCTGCAGCGCCTTCTTGTCGGCAGCGACCTTCTCGGGGTCGCCCTTGACGGTCACGGTGAAGTCGTGCGAGCCGGCAAGCTTGATGTCGCCGCTCGTAACCGTAACCTTGGCGGTCAGCGTCACGTCTCGATCGCTCGATGCGCGCGAAACCTTACCCGTCTTATCTTCCCAGCTATAACCAGAAACAAACAGGCGCTCGGTGTCGGAGCTTGTCCATTCAACAGAGAATTTCTTTGCGGAACCCGCCTTGTACGGAAGCGTGACATTTTGGGTCACGCCATCGGCGGACTCGCCCGCCGTGTAGCCAATCTGCAGGGATTCGGCAGCACTGTCAAGAAGGTCTTGCAGCTTAGCCTCGTCCCAAGCAACCTGCACCGTCTTGTTGGGCTGGTAATACTCGGTCTTCTCGCCGTCACGCGACAGCTCAAACACCACATCGGCACTACGCAGACCGTCGATGTTGTAACCAGTGTAATCGTTGGGGTCAATGAAGAAGAACGTCACATCGCCGTTGGTCTTATCCTGGGCGTCGGAGATACCGACCGTGGCCTTGGCGTCCTCTGCCTTAAAGGCAACGCCGCCCTCGGAGACCCTAACGTCAACGTCGGTAAATCCCAGATCGGCAAGCTGCGCCTTCAGAACATCGTTGGCGTTGCCGCCCTTGGCGCTGTAATCAACAACGATCTGCTTATTGGCATCGTTGAGCTTTTGGACTGCAGCCTCAAGCGAGCCCGCAGCGATAACCTTGTTGGTGGAGACGAGCTCGACCGTCGAGCTTCCGCTCGTGGCGACAGCCTTCAGATACTTGCCAGCAGCAGATGCCGAGACCGTCGCCTCGGCGCCCGACATATCGGACAGCCGCGTCCAGTCGGCCGCGGGAGCCTTCGCGTCGTCGGCCGCATACCAGGCAACAGTCGACTGGCCGGTGACGTCGATACCGTTGGTGGCCGAACCGTCGGCGCGCTTGGCCTGCGCCGTCGCCTTAACGCTATCGCCCGAGACGAGATGGGTCGAATCGCTATTGATCTGCGGCGTAGTGGTCACGCGCAGCAGGTTATACTCCCCTGCTGCGGTAACGCTATCGGGCGAAACCCACTCAACGGTGTTGTCGAGGGCGCTCGCCGTAACTTTGATGCGCTTGCCAACAAGCGCGTCCGAAATAGTCAGGCTGCCATCAGTCGTATCGATGCCGTCGGTAAGCTCAGTCCAATCGGCATCGCCCTCGCCCTTGGCATACCACGCCATGGTCAACTCGGCATCGTCGGGCACATCCTTCGTCGAGCCCGACCAGCTGCCCGGAACCTGCACGCTCGGTGTGATCTTTGAGCCCACGCTGAGCGTAACGTTCTTATCGGCAAGCTCAATGCCTGCCAGCTTGTACTGACCCTTAAGCGTCACGGGGCCGAGCGGGGCAACGGACTGCGTGCCGCCGTAGGAGCTCTTCTTCTGCGTGCTGGAAACGGTATTTTCGCTCGTAACCTTCACGCGCAGGTACTTGCCGGCATAGGCGGCGTCAACGGTATAGGTCGCCTCGGTGGCACCGGGGATATCGGTATAGGCGGAGTCGTAGCTCGAGCTGCTGTTTGCATACTGCCACTGGTAGGTCACGTTATCGGTGCGGTCGATATAGTGATAGTTGGAGCCGTCCTTTTTGCGCACCTTGGTCTTGAGCGTATCGCCCACATGCACGCCGTTGGTGGCAGGAGAGCCCTCGAACTGCACGTCGTAAAGCTCGACTTGGCCAGCGACGGAGACAGGACCCGCCGCATAATAGTTAGGCCCCTGCTCACCGTAACCGCCGTTGGCCTTGGCCACGACGTAGTAGCCCTTAAGGAAAGCGGTCACTGTCAGGGTGTTGCCGGTCTCACCCTCGATAGGCGTGTTGCACTTGCTTGCGGTGTTCGAGGTGCCCTTATACCACTGCCACGTGACATGTGAATCGGTGGTAACGTCGGTGGAACCCGCCTTGGCGGTCGCCGTAATCGTGGAACCAACCTCAACTTTGCCCGAAGTCGGGCTCATAGTCACGCTCGTGATATTAATTGAACCGGCAGCAGCAACGAGAGCGCCCGTCGAGTTGGTCAAGCTATAAGAGCCGATCTTCGAGGACATCTTGCACTTGAGGTACTTGCCGCCCAAAGCTTCGGTAAGCTCGAGGGTCTCACCCGTGGCGCCCGCGATATCGGTATACGTGCCGCCCTTGGTGTCAGAGCTCTGCCACTGATAGTTGAGCTTGCTCGCGTCGACGAACGCGCCGTACGCGCCGCCCTTCTCCTTGGCGCGGGCCTTAGCGGTATCCCCCACCGCAAAGACGCTCGTGTTGTCCTTGGTGTTAACGATAGACACGGCCGAAAGCTCGACCGCACCGGCCTGTTTGACCTTGCTGGAAGTGGTCTTGCTCACCGTGTTGACGCCGGCGTTGGCCTCGACCCTGATGTACTTGCCCTCAAGGTCGTCGCCCACCACGAGCGAAGCACCCGTCTCGCCCTCGATCTTGGTAAAGCCCGAGTACTGCGAGGTGGATGCGGACCACGTGTAGGTAACCTTGGCGTCGGCGGGGGCTTGCTGATAATAGCTTATGTACGGAGTCGCCGTCAGGGTATCACCTATGCTCGGCGTGTCGCTATTCAGCTTGACGCTGTTAAGCTCCATCTGACCGGCGCCCAGCACGGGGCCAGGAATGTAGTTGGCATTGATGCCCGAGCCGGAAGAAACGGACGGACCATAGTAGTCCTTGCCATCAACCGTTACCTTGCAGATGAAGTATTTGCCTTCCATCGCGGCGGTGACGGCGAGCGACTGCTCGTGGCCTACGACCTCGGTGTAGTCGGCGACATTGCTGCTGGCCCTAGTCGTACCGGCGAGCCAGGTGTAAGTCCAAGTGCCGGGATTGGCAACGGACTCAGTCGAAGTGCCGTACCAGTCGTCCTCGACCTCATCGTACATATTTGCCCAAAGCGTCTCACCGGCCTTGAGCGCGCCCGACTTCGTGG
>OOAO01002162.1_pt1 | contig 13940 bp, 9 predicted proteins | sample 1671821 | NCBI WGS metagenome assembly OOAO01 (sample SAMN06348196, study PRJEB24527) | human gut metagenome | biome: human gut; feature: ankylosing spondylitis patient; material: feces | host: Homo sapiens | place: China | collected 2015-10 | reverse complement strand
AATCGGTGAAGGTGATGCTGCGGAAACGGTGATGAATGCCGCAAGTGTTCAATTGAAATGTACTCTGGATGATGGAAAGACTTTGCTGCTCTGCGGAGATGCTTCACCCGATTACTTAAAAAATCTGATGACCTATGATATCATTCAGTTACCACATCACGGGCAGGAAGATGATGCTAAGGCAATTTTTGGAGTTCTCGGAGGACACGCTTATTCTAAGGACTACCTTATATCGGATAATACTGGCTCTTCTCCTAATAGCGGTGGATCCGAAGATATTGTAAAATATATGAAGGACGAGCGGTATCGGCAAGCATACAATACTAAGGATAAAATTATTGATTTGCCAACCGATTGTTCGTCTGCACATTCTATTTCGAAAAGGAGAACAAGTCTGGGTGATTTGGATAGTATCTAAAGCATTGGTCACATCGGAAGAGTTACTTCTTCGGCATCAATTTATACAAGAAATCACAGGAGTCAAGGTGTCCAACTGGATTGAATGTAATTGCCCAAGTAACCACAAATTCACAAAATCAATTGGGTATTATCGCTGCACCTCCGGCAAAGGTGAATATGGAGTTTTTGTTACTGCACATATGAATTTGGAAGTACAGCCTATTTTACAGCACGTATTGTCTCAGAAAAAGGCCTTGGTGGTAATTAATTCTTGTGCGATGCAGAAAAATTCAAGGCTCGATTGTATCAATGTCGTTAAAGGTAAAAATCCTCATTCTGAAATATTTTACGCTAAACAAGAATTGTCAGATGCAGGATTCTTAATGAACTATATTGAGGATGCCGGTGAGTTTGGATTTCGATCAACCGTATCAGAACGAGAGCTTTTTCAGCAAAGGCATTTAGGACTTGTAAAAGCAATTCGTACGGTTTATGAAAAGGCAATATGAAAATGAATGTTGACTGTGGCCTTATCAAGGCTAAAGTGGATGGAGTAGGGAATATCACTTTATCGGGTAAGGCTGATACTGCTTTCTTTAAAAAGGATGGTGTTGGTAAAATCAATTACAAAAACCTGAAATGTAAGGATATAACAAAGAAGGGATGGAATTTCTAATATGGAACGTTCTTTGACGAACTTCTGTGGAACCTAATCGAAGAAAAATAAAAAAGACGAGTAAGAAATATACTGAACTTTATACTGGTAACGATCATGATAAAACTCTATTTTAAACAAGCATTCCATCTGTTGGGAGAAAATAAACTGCTTTCTTCTATTTCTATTATTGGTACAGCTTTGGCTATTGCTATGATAATGGTAATTGTGATTACTTTACGTGCGACTATTGCTCCCTTTGCACCGGAAACCCATCGTGACCGGATGCTTATTTTCCGGTTTGCCGGACTTCAAAGTAAGTCCAACGTGAATTGGCAAAGCAATGGCCCTATCGGATACAATACGGCAAAGGCTTGTTTCAAAGCAATGACAATTCCCGAAGCAGTTTCCATAACCAATATCTGGCAGGAAACAATGCTGGCTGCTAAACCGGCAGGTGAGATGGAAAGTTGTAGTGTGTTGCAAACAGACGATGCTTTCTGGAAAATATTTGAATTTGAGTTTCTATCCGGTAAACCGTATGATAATGCCGATTTTGATGCCGGAGCAGCAAAAGCTGTGATTTCCGAAGATATGGCTCGCCGTTTGTTCGGAACGTCAGAAGTGGTTGGAAAGACATTCCTTCTGAATCATTCGGCTTATATTGTTTGCGGAGTGGTACGTCCGGTCTCTAAACTGGCGAAATACGCCTATGCGCAAGTTTGGATTCCTTTGAGTTCAACAAGTGCCTTCACAGCCACTTGGGGCGATGACAATATCATGGGTATGACTGCCGTCTATATACTGGCTAAATCGAAAGACGATTTTCCGGCTATTCGTCAGGAGGCAGACCGCTTGCGGGCTATCTTTATGGCAGGGCATCCCAATTTCGATTTACTCTATCGCGGACAGCCTGATACTTATTTCGTAGCCGCGCAACGCTATTCCGCCAACAATCCTCCTGCTGTGAAAGAAGCAGTACGGCAATACATACTGACATTACTTGTCTTGTTGATTGTTCCTGCCGTCAACTTGTCCGGACTTACTTTGTCACGCATGCGTAAGCGTATCTCCGAAATAGGAGTGCGAAAAGCCTTTGGTGCCCCCAGACGGGAGCTTATGATGCAGGTACTATCTGAAAATATGCTTTATTCCCTGTTCGGAGGAATTCTCGGACTGGTATTAAGTTATGTCGCCGCTTTCCTTTTGGGAGGAATGCTTTTCTCCGTAGACTTTGTATCCAATGGGGTGGAAGATTTGCGGACCATGTGTGTAGACTTACTGTTCGATCCTACCGTATTCCTGCTGGCATTTCTGGCTTGCTTCCTACTCAATTTATTAAGTGCCGCCATTCCGGCATGGAGAGTAACTCGCACCAATATTGTGGATGCCATCAACGAAAGATAATTCTTCAACTCATCTAAATTCTAAAGAAAATGCAACTATTAAAACAAATATGGAACGAGCGCCGGTCAAACGGGTGGTTGTGGTCAGAACTATTAATTGTTTTTGTGGTCCTGTGGTATGTGGTCGACTGGACGTATGTGACAGCGCGTACTTATTACGAACCGGTAGGATTTGATATTACCGATACGTATTATTTGGAACTAAGCCTGAAAAACGACAAGAGTAATTCCTATCTTTCGAAAGAGCAAAAGAGTACATCTTTAGGACAAGATATTATCGAGTTGACTAATCGTCTCCGGAGATTGCCGGAAGTGGAGGCCGTTTCAATATCCAATAATGCGCGTCCCTATATCGGGAGTAACTCCGGTAGTATGTTACGTATCGATACATTAGTTAGTAATCCGCTACGGCGTTCGGTAACCCCTGACTTTTTTCAGGTCTTTCGTTATCAAAGTGCTGATGGGAGTGGTTATCAGCCGTTGGTGCAAGCTTTAAGGAATGGCAATGTCGTTGTTGGTGAAAATTTCTTGCCCAAAGATTATAAAGGCGATCGTACGCTGTTGGGTAAAGAAATGGTCGATGTGGATGATTCTACGAAAGTGTACAAGATAGGGGGAGTTTCGAAGAAGGTGCGTTACAATGACTTTTGGCCTAACTACAGTGATCGGTATGTAGCCATTGAACTTCCTGAAAAGATAATGGTCGAACTTGACGATGAACTTTATCCTTCAAGTGTAGAAGTTTGTCTGCGTGTGAAGCCGGGGACTTCTAAAGACTTTGCGGAACATTTGATGAAATTGTCTGTCAACCAGTTGAGTGTCGGCAACTTATTCATCTTGAAAGTGCATGATTATGAAGATATACGGAATGATTTCCAGCAAGAGAGCTATAATCAGGTACAGGTACGTTTCTGGATGATGGGATTCTTATTGCTTAATATCCTATTGGGCATTGTCGGCACCTTCTGGTTCCGTACGCAGCACCGTCGTGCCGAGTCTGCGCTTCGTATAGCAGTCGGGGCCAGCCGGATGCAGCTTTGGCAACGTTTAAATAAAGAAGGATTGCTATTGTTGACTCTGGCTGCTTTGCCTGCCGCCGTCATCTGTTATAATATCGGCCATCTGGAGTTGACTGAAGGGTATATGGAGTGGGGAGTAGTGCGTTTTCTTATTACATTTGTCATAACCTATTTCCTGATGTCTTTAATGATTCTCGTTGGCATTTGGTTTCCTGCTCGTCAGGTAATTCGCATACACCCTGCCGAGGCGTTGCGCGAAGAATAAAAAACTTGGGCTATCTGTTTGTTTTCAATATAATTAACGTATCTTTGTCGGCATAATATTGAAAACACCGCAGGCTTTAATTATATGAATCGACGCTACTATTGTTTGCTTATCGTTCTGTTTTTTGCTGTTCTTATTCAGGCGGCAGCAGCGGAACGTACATACAATATCCTGTTTATACAGTCATACACCTCACAGACTCCTTGGCATAGCGACCTTAATCAGGGGTTGGTCAAAGGATTTAAAGAAAGTGGCCTGAAGGTGAATATAACAACGGAGTATCTTGATGCCGATTTTTGGGCATTCAACTCCGAGAAAGTAATTATGCGTCGTTTTTGTCAGCGTGCTCGTGACAGGCAGACCGATTTGATTATAACAGCAAGTGATGAAGCTTTCTATACTCTTTTTGCCTGTGGAGATTCGTTGCCTTTGCAGATACCGGTCGTGTTTTTCGGCATTAAGTATCCTGATATGGAGCTGATTGCTACTCATCCCAATGTTTGCGGGTTCACTGCCAATCCGGATTTTGATGTCATATTGCGTCAGGCGCAAAAGATATTTCCCCAGCGGAAAGAAGTGGTATGTGTGATAGATAACAGCTTTTTGAGTAACAAAGGCCTTGAAGATTTTGAAGAAGAGTGGAAAATCTTTCAAAAAGACAATCCGGATTATAGAATGAAAGTCTATAATACCCAAAATCATACAACGAGTCACATCATTGCTGCTATTTGTTACCCTCGTAACAGCTACGAACGTCTGGTGGTTGCTCCTAAATGGTCGCCTTTCCTTTCATTCGTTGGCAAAAACTCAAAAGCTCCCGTATTTTCGAGTCAGAATGTGGGGTTAACTAATGGCGTATTCTGTGCATACGATTCCGATAGTTATGCTTCAGCATTATCGGCAGCTCAAAGGGCTGCTTTAGTCTTAAAAGGTACATCTCCCCAAGAAATAGGAGTGACAGAAATCACGCAGGGATTCATCTATGACTATAAACAGTTGGATTATTTTCATATTGACCCTGATAAAGTATCCTCTAGCGGAACCATCGTCAACGAACCGTATTGGGAAAAATATAAATACCTTTTTATACTGCTCTATCCGTCTATCCTGGCGTTGCTGATAGCTTCTATCGTGTGGTTGATGCGTGCCAACCGGCGTGAGTCCAAACGACGGATTCAGGCACAGACCCGTCTGCTCGTGCAGAATAAACTTGTGGAACAGCGTAATGAGTTTGATAATGTATTTCATTCCATCCGTGATGGTGTGATAACGTATGATACCGATTTGCACATTCATTTCACAAACCGCTCCTTATTACAAATGCTGCATTTGCCGTATGAGTCAGGGGGCCGTTTTTATGAAGGAATGATGGCAGGCAGCATCTTCAAGATATATTATAACGGTCAGGATATTCTTCATTCTATGCTGAAGCAGGTAGCTGCTAAAGGAGAAAGTGTGAAGATACCCCAGGGAGCTTTCATGAAAGAAGTGCATAGTGATAAATACTTCCCGGTGTCGGGGGAAATAGTCCCGATCCGTTCAAAGGATACGATTACCGGTATGGCACTTTCCGCACGGAATATTTCGAATGAAGAAATGCAGAAGCGTTTCTTTGATATGGCAGTAGACGAAAGCTCCATCTATCCGTGGCAGTTTGATATGGAAACCAACTGTTTCATTTTCCCGCAAGGTTTCTTGAAACGTCTTGGATACGATGAATCGGTTACTACCATCTCCCGTGATGAAATGGATCGCACTATCTATCCTGATGATTTGAAGGAAATAAGTCCGTTATTTAATAGAGCATTGACAGGAGAAGATTCTAATACCCGTCTGAATTTCCGTCAGCGGAATGTCAACGGAGAGTATGAATGGTGGGAATATCGTTCTTCCGTAATCACGGGATTGACACAAGATTCATTGTACAATATATTAGGTGTTTGCCAGAGTATCCAGCGATATAAGACTGCCGAGCAGGAGATGAGAGAGGCTCGTGATAAAGCCCTCCAGGCTGACAAACTGAAATCGGCGTTCCTTGCCAACATGAGTCACGAGATTCGGACTCCGTTGAATGCGATTGTAGGTTTCTCCGATTTGCTAAGCGATACGAGTGGTTTTACAAGCGAAGAGATTGCCCAGTTTATCGGAACCATTAATAAGAATTGCGGCCTGTTACTGGCTTTGATTAATGATATTCTTGATTTGTCACGTATCGAATCGGGAACCATGGAATTTATGTTCGCCGAGCATAACCTGCCGCTGTTATTAAAGACCGTCCATGATTCTCAACGCTTGAATATGCCACCGGGAGTAGAACTGGTGTTGCGTATGCCCGAAAGTGATAAGAAATATCTCACGACAGATAATGTACGCTTGCAGCAAGTCGTGAATAATCTGATAAATAACGCTGCTAAATTTACGAGCAGCGGTTTCATTACTTTCGGCTATGAAGATGATGAGGTTCCCGGCTACACCCGCATCTTTGTGGAGGATACCGGAGTCGGTATTTCTGAAGAAGGTATCCGTCATATATTCGAACGATTCTATAAAGTCGATAATTTCACCCAAGGAGCAGGTTTGGGATTAAGTATTTGTCAGACCATCATCGAACGTCTGAATGGTACCATCTCCGTCACCTCCGAAGTAGGTAAAGGCACTCGTTTCACTGTGCGCCTTCCTAACTACTGCGAATAATCGAACGTTCACTTTTGGGCATAGTGTCCGAAAATGGACACTTTTCTTATTTTCTAATCTGTTGATAATAAAAACTTTACTTTTTTGGCACATCGTTTGATTCTCTCATAGTGGAAAATACTGTGTATAATGAAAAAGAAAAGTATATTGTTTGCTCTTGCTGCCGTTTGCCTGCCGTTGGCATTGTCGGCACAGAAGGAAAGGGAAATAACCTTGAATGAAGCTATTGCTATGGCGCGTATTCAATCTGTTGACGCTGCTGTTGCCTTGAATGAATTGAAAACGGCCTATTGGGAATTTCGTACCTTTCGTGCTGATCTTCTGCCGGAAGTCAACTTGACCGGAACCCTGCCCAATTATAACAAATCGTATAGTTCCTATCAAAATTCGGACGGTTCTTACGGTTTCGTCCGTAATAACACATTGGGGCTTACCGGTGATCTTTCTATCGATCAAAACATCTGGCTTACCGGTGGTAAACTCTCGCTGACTTCCTCTCTCGACTATATCAAACAATTGGGAGCCGGAGGAGACCGGCATTTTATGTCGGTTCCTGTCACATTACAACTTACACAACCCATCTTTGGAGTCAATAATATAAAGTGGAACAGACGCATCGAACCGGTTCGTTATGCCGAAGCGAAAGCAGCTTTTATCACTGCTACCGAAGAAGTGACGATGCGTGCCATCACTTATTACTTTAATCTTTTGTTGGCAAAAGAAAATCTTGGCACGGCGAAACAGAACCAGACAAACGCCGACCACCTTTATGAAGTAGCCCTTGCCAAACGCAAAATGGGGCAAATTTCCGAGAATGAACTCTTGCAGTTGAAGCTTTCCGCTTTGAATGCGAAGGCTGCATTGACGGAGGCAGAGAGTGATCTCAATGCCAAGATGTTCCAGCTCCGTGCCTTTTTGGGAGTAGGAGAGGATGAAGTACTAAACCCGGTTCTTCCCGAAGCTGTGGATGGCCCGAGGATGGAGTACAATCAGGTGTTAAATAAAGCATTGGAACGTAATTCTTTTGCACAGAATATCCGTCGCCGCCAGTTGGAAGCCGATTATGAGGTAGCTACCGCACGCGGAAATTTGCGTAGTGTCGATTTGTTTGCAAGCGTAGGATATACGGGTGAGAACCGGAATTTTCCGGCCGTTTACAGGAACCTGCAGGATAATCAGATTGTTCAGGTAGGCGTTAAGATTCCGATTCTCGATTGGGGAAAACGCCGTGGGAAAGTCCGGGTAGCCAAGAGTAACCGGGATGTGGTGCTTTCAAAGATCCGCCAGGAACAGATCAACTTCAACCAGGATATCTTTTTGTTGGTGGAGCATTTCAATAATCAGGCGCAGCAGTTGGACATAGCGAAGGAAGCCGATGCAATTGCACAGCAACGTTATAAGACCAGTATTGAAACTTTCCTGATAGGCAAAATTAATACCTTAGACCTGAATGATGCGCAGAACTCTAAAGATGAGGCAAGACAGAAACATATTTCCGAACTCTATTATTATTGGTATTACTATTATCAGATTCGCAGTCTGACGCTATGGGATTTTCGTACCAATACCGAACTTGAAGCTGATTTTGATGAAATCATCCGGCAATAGAAAGGGTAGGAAAAAGCTTTTGAATCTTATGGAGGAACTTGCTGTAAATAGTATTATTTTCTATTCCGTTCTTGCTTTTTACGAATTAATTTCGTATCTTAAGAGTTTTAATCCTTTCGGAGACAGGTGGTCATATTATAAAGTGACAATAGTCATCTTATAAGATGATATTTATCACTCTATAAGGTGACTATTGTCCCGTTATAACGGGATAATTACTCGACTGCATAAACAATTATAAATTACTGTATTGAAAATCTTTATTTAGTGCAGTGGAAAATCTTAAATACAATAATAAGAAAACAGCTTTATTACGTAACTTGTATTATTGAGGCGTGCATTCCGTGATTTATATATCAATCATTTGGTAGCAAACTATTTATTAGTACCTTTGGAGTGTGAGAGAAAGTTGTTAATTGACTGGGTAAAACTCAAATATAACTATGATTCTGATAATTGATGACGACAGCGCAGTGCGTTCTTCGCTTAGCTTCATGTTGAAGCGGGCAGGATATGAAGCACAGACCGTTCCCGGTCCACGGGAAGCTATGGAAGTAGTACGTTCCATAGCTCCGGATTTAATCCTGATGGATATGAACTTCACTCTTTCTACAACGGGTGAGGAGGGTTTGACCCTACTCAAACAAGTAAAAATATTCCGTCCCGAAACACCGGTGATATTGATGACCGCTTGGGGAAGTATCCAACTTGCCGTGCAAGGAATGCAGGCGGGAGCTTTTGATTTCATAACGAAGCCCTGGAATAATGCCGCCTTGTTGCAACGCATTGAAACGGCACTCCAACTTTCGGGCACTCCACAGGAACCAACGCAGGAACAGAGCGATTCTTTCGACCGCAGCCACATCATCGGACGTAGCCAGGGATTGATGGATGTGTTGAACACGATTGCCCGCATAGCAAAGACCAATGCCTCTGTCCTCATTACAGGGGAAAGCGGAACAGGTAAGGAATTGATAGCCGAGGCCATTCATATCAACAGTCAGCGAGCCAAACACCCCTTTGTGAAAGTGAATCTTGGAGGTATTTCTCAAAGCCTGTTCGAAAGTGAAATGTTCGGGCACAAGAAAGGAGCTTTTACCGATGCTTCCGCAGACCGTATCGGACGTTTCGAAATGGCAAACAAAGGGACGATTTTCCTGGATGAAATAGGTGATCTCGACCCTTCGTGCCAAGTGAAGTTACTGCGTGTATTGCAGGATCAGACATTTGAAGTGCTCGGCGACAGCCGTCCTCGAAAGACGGATATCCGGGTGGTATCAGCCACCAATGCCGATTTGCGCAAGATGGTGGGCGAACGTACTTTTCGTGAAGACCTCTTCTATCGTATCAATCTGATAACAGTGAAACTGCCGGCCTTGCGCGAACGTCGTGAAGATATTCCCTTGCTGGCACGTCATTTTGCCGACCGTCAGGCGGTAACCAACGGATTGCCCCGTACGGAGTTCTCTGCCGATGCCCTGCAATTCTTGAGCCGTTTGCCCTATCCGGGGAATATTCGTGAATTGAAGAACTTGGTGGAACGTACCATTCTGGTAAGTGGTAAACCGCTGCTTGATGCTTCCGATTTTGATGCGCAGTATATTCGCCACGATGACGCAAGAGTGACCGAAGGCGCAGCTCTGGCTGGTATGACTTTGGATGAAATAGAACGCCAGACCATTCTCCAGGCGTTGGACCGTTACAAAGGAAATTTGAGTCAGGTAGCTACGGCATTGGGTATCAGCCGTGCAGCACTCTATCGCCGTCTCGAAAAATATAATATAACAATGTGATAAATTTAGGCACGTGCCTAATAATATTAAGATTAACCGTTAACCACAGATAACGTGCGTATAAAAGGATTCTTTTACATACTAGTCTTTCTGCTGCTGGCATTAGGTAGTGTATTGCTGTTCCTTTCCAGTCAACTGAATACAATCTTTTTCTACATAGGGGAGGGGCTGATACTTTTCATCCTCATTTATCTGACCTTTTTCTATCGTAAGATTGTGAAGCCGTTGAATACAATCGGAAGCGGTATGGAACTGTTGCGTGAGCAGGATTTCAGTAGCCGTCTTAGCCCTGTAGGCCAATATGAGGCCGATCGTGTGGTGAATATCTTCAACCGCATGATGGAACAACTCAAGAATGAACGTCTCCGCCTGCGTGAACAGAATAATTTTCTTGATTTGCTGATTAAAGCTTCTCCGATGGGAGTGATTATAACTTCCCTTGATGAAGACCTTTCGGAATTGAATCCGATGGCTTTGAAAATGCTGGGTGTTCGTTTGGAAGACGCACAAGGCAAGAAGATGAAAGAGATTGATTCTCCGTTAGCGGTGGAATTGGCTAACCTCCCGAAAGGAGAGAAGGTAACCGTCCGTCTGAACGACTCGAATATCTACCGGTGTACTCATTCTTCTTTCATTGATCGTGGATTTCAGCATCCCTTCTACTTGGTAGAAACCCTCACCGACGAAGTGATGAAAGCGGAAAAGAAAGCATACGAGAAAGTGATCCGCATGATTGCCCACGAAGTGAACAACACGACTGCCGGCATTACTTCCACACTGGATACGGTAGAACAAGCCCTTTCCAGCGAAGAAGGAATGGAAGACATCTGCGACGTGATGCGTGTATGTACCGACCGTTGTTTCTCGATGAGTCGTTTCATCACCCGTTTTGCCGATGTGGTGAAAATCCCCGAACCGACACTCTCTTCTGTCAATCTGAATGATTTGGTTTTCACCTGCAAGCGGTTTATGGAAGGAATGTGTAATGACCGTCGCATTACACTCCGCATGGAAATAGACGAAAGTCTGAAAGATGTGATGCTGGATGCCGCTTTGTTTGAGCAAGTACTCGTAAATATCATCAAAAATGCAGCGGAAAGCATTGAAGCCGATGGGGAAATAATAGTCCGCACCCTCGCTCCGGCCACTGTTGAAGTGATAGATAACGGTCAGGGAATCAGCAAAGAAACAGAAGCTAAACTGTTCAGTCCTTTCTTCTCTACCAAACCGAACGGTCAGGGAATCGGACTTATCTTTATTCGCGAAGTACTGATGCGTCATGGGTGCACATTCTCTTTGCGAACCTATGCCGACGGACTGACCCGATTTCGTATTACTTTCCCCTAATTGTGTCAAATAAGAACATTTCTTCCGTCAAATAGACCTTTTTTTGTCTTGAAATCACTCCTACCTTTGCCCCGCTCAATTCAATAGGATTTAAGGTATGAGATTAATGAAAAAAGGCACATTGACGCTCTTTCTTTTATTGGCTATCAGTATTCCGCTCAGTGCGCAGTATGTGGTACAAGGGGTGGTGACTGATTCTCTGACCAAAGAACCTTTGCCTTATGCATCTGTACGCTTAAAAGACACGACCGAAGGAACTACTACCGGAAGCGACGGACGCTTTTACTTCAAAACCCACCGCTCCGAAGCAGTACTTGTAATCTCTGTAATCGGATATAATGACTATGTCCGCACCATTCGCCCTGCCCGTAATGCATCCTATAAAGTAGCACTTGCGCCTACCGAATACGCGCTTGGTGAAGTGGTAGTCAAACCCAAACGTGAGCACTACCGGAAGAAAGATAATCCCGCCGTAGAATTTGTCCGCCGTATGATTGAAAGCCGTGACAACTACTCTCCCTACGAGAAAGACTTCTGGCAACGCGAACGTTATGAAAAGACCACCTTTGCGTTGAATAACTTCGATGAAGAGAAACAGAAAAAATGGCTATATCGTAAATTTGATTTCCTGACGGAATATGTAGATACTTCTGCCGTTACCGGTAAACCGATTCTGACGGTATCTGCCCGTGAACTGCTTGCCACAGACTATTACCGGAAATCTCCCCGTTCCGAGAAGCAATGGGTGAAAGGACGCAAACAGGCCGGTGTCGATGAGTTTCTTTCTAAACAAGGGATGCAGGCAGCCATCAATGAAGTCTTTAAAGACGTCGATATCTACGAAAACAACATTTCCCTGTTTACGAATAAGTTTGTCAGTCCCTTGTCCCGTATCGGCACAGGCTTTTATAAATATTACCTGATGGACACGTTGCAGATTGCCGGAGAGCCTTGTGCAGACCTTGCTTTCACACCTTTTAATTCCGAGTCTTTCGGTTTCAACGGACACCTGTATGTGACGCTCGACTCTACCTACTTTGTTAAACGTGCCGTATTCAACTTTCCCAAAAAGATAAACCTGAACTTTGTAGACTACATGTTGCTCGAACAGGAATTTAAGCGTGCCGAAGACGGCACACGCCTGCTCGATCATGAAAGTATCACTGTTGAGTTTAAACTGACTGAAGGACAGGACGGTATTTTTGCTCGCCGGGTAGCGGATTACAGCAACTACACCTTTACGCCGACTGCCGAAGCCGACAAAGTCTTCACCAAACCCGAACGTATTATTGAAGAGACGGAAGCCCTGTCGCGTCCCGAAACATTCTGGGCAGAGAATCGTCCGCAAGCCGCCATCTCCCAGCAGGAAAACTCGGTAGACCGCCTGATGACACAATTACGCAGTTATCCGGTATATTACTGGACGGAAAAAGTGCTTTCCATTCTCTTTACGGGATATATTCCCACCTCCAAAGAAGCGCCACTTTTCTATATCGGCCCGATGAATGCCACTATCAGCGGTAACACATTGGAAGGTCCCCGTATCCGTGCCGGAGGTATGACTACCGCCTGGCTCAATCCGCACCTGTTTGGCAAAGGATATGTGGCTTACGGGTTTAAAGATGAAAGAGTGAAAGGATTGGCGGAACTGGAATATTCTTTCAAGAAGAAGAAAGAATACGCCAATGAATTTCCCATCCATTCATTGAAATTGCGTTACGAATCAGATGTGAACCAGTATGGACAAAATTACCTGTATACAAGCAAAGACAATGTGTTCCTGGCCTTGAAACGTGAGAAGGACGACCGTATCGGCTATTTCCGGCAGGCGGAGATGACCTATACCAATGAGTTTTATTCTGGCTTTTCTTTCCAGTTGACAGCGCGTACACGGAAAGATGAGTCCTCCTACCTGATTCCTTTTTTAAAGAAAGAAGGAGATACCTACACCCCGGTAAAAGATTTCTCTATCAGTGCCGCAGAGTTGAAGTTGCGTTATGCTCCGAATGAGAAATTCTTCCAGACTCAATGGAACCGTTTTCCCGTATCGTTGGATGCACCGGTGTTTACCTTGTCTCATACCATTGCCGGAAAAGGAGCGTTGGGCAGCGATTACACTTACAATCATACCGAAGCCGGTATTCAGAAACGCTTCTGGTTTTCCGCGTTCGGCTATACGGACGTTATACTAAAAGCAGGTAAAGTGTGGGATAAAGTACCTTTCCCGTTGCTTATCATGCCTAATGCCAACCTTTCTTATACCATCCAACCGGAATCTTACTCGTTGATGAATGCGATGGAGTTTATGAACGATGAGTATTTCTCGTGGGATGTTACTTATTTCCTCAACGGATGGCTGTTCAACCGGGTACCGTTGTTGAAAAAACTTAAATGGAGAGAAATAGTTTCCTGTCGTGGATTATATGGACATTTGAGCGATAAAAACAACCCGGCTTTGAGTGACGGTTTGTTCGCTTTTCCGATAGAGAACACACAAACAATGGGAAAAACACCTTATGTGGAGGCGGGTGTCGGTATCGAAAACATTTTCAAGGTGTTACGTTTGGACTATATCTGGAGGCTCACTTATCGTGATTCGCCCGGGATTGACAGATCAGGCTTGAGAATAAGTCTCCACATGACCTTTTAAAAGTTAAATCCTGCTAATTGCAATGTTTATATGACAAATAAAGACCGTATTAGTAATTAATTAATCTTATTTTTGCATCAATTTTAGTTTAATTTTAATAGAAT
>OOAO01002147.1_pt1 | contig 14084 bp, 9 predicted proteins | sample 1671821 | NCBI WGS metagenome assembly OOAO01 (sample SAMN06348196, study PRJEB24527) | human gut metagenome | biome: human gut; feature: ankylosing spondylitis patient; material: feces | host: Homo sapiens | place: China | collected 2015-10 | reverse complement strand
GATAAGTATGTTCAGGCATACTTCCAGTATGACTCCAAGAAGACCGGCGGCGTGACCATCAGCCACCTGCGTTTCGGCGACAAGCCCATCCGCAGCCCCTACTACATCAACCAGGCTGACTTCGTGGCCTGCCACAACCCCGCTTACATCCACATGGGCATGAAGATGGTCCAGGATGTCAAGCCCGGCGGCGTGTTCATGATCAACTGCCAGTGGAACGATGAGGAGCTGGGCCATCACCTGAACGCTGAGGCCAAGAAGTACATCGCTGACAACAACATCCAGCTGTACACCATCAACGCAATCGACAAGGCTATCGAGATCGGTATGGGCAAGCGCACCAATACCATCCTGCAGTCCGCTTTCTTCAAGCTGGCTGACGTTATGCCCATCGAGGACGCCGTCAACTTCATGAAGCAGGCAGCTCAGAAGAGCTACGGCAAGAAGGGTCAGGACGTCGTTGAGATGAACTGGAAGGCCATCGATGCCGGTGTTGACGCCATCCACAAGGTGGACGTCCCCGCTTCCTGGTCCAACCCCGAGGCCGATCCCGCTCCGAAGGAGCTGGCTGGCCGTCCCGAGCTGGTCAAGCAGATCCGCGACGTCATGGAGCCCATCGCTCGTATGGACGGCGACAGCCTGCCTGTCTCTGCTTTCGTTGCTAACGCAAACGGCGAGTGGGAGCAGGGTGCTTCCGCTTACGAGAAGCGCGGCACCGCTGTGAACGTCCCCGAGTGGGATGCTGCAAAGTGTGTTGGCTGCAACCAGTGCGCATTCGTGTGCTCTCACGCAACCATCCGTCCCTTCCAGCTGACCGCTGACGAGCTGGCAGCAGCTCCCGCACAGACCAAGAGCCGCGACAACAAGCCCGCTAACGAGTACAAGTTCGTTATGGCTGTGTCTCCTCTGGACTGCATGGGCTGCGGCGAGTGTGTCACCGTCTGCCCCACCAAGGCTATCCAGATGGTTCCTCAGGAGTCTCAGGCCGATCAGCAGGCAGTCTTCGACTACTGCGTCGCCAACATCTCCAAGAAGCCCTCTAAGTTCGCAGACGATACCGTCATCGGCTCTCAGTTCAACCAGCCGCTGCTGGAGTTCTCTGGCTCCTGCGCAGGCTGTGCTGAGACCTCTTACGCACGTCTGATCACCCAGCTGTTCGGCGAGAAGATGTACATCTCCAACGCCACCGGCTGCTCCTCTATCTGGGGCGGTACTGCTTCCATCTCTCCGTACACTGTCAACAAGGACAGCGGCCACGGTCCTGCATGGTGCAACTCCCTGTTCGAGGATAACGCAGAGCACGGCCTGGGCCTGTATCTGGGCCAGAAGACCGTCCGTGAGAACCTGATCAAGCGCATCGCTGAGGTCGCTGGTTCTGACAAGGCTTCTGCTGAGCTGAAGGCTGCCTTTGACGAGTTCATGGCAACCAAGAACAACACCAAGGCTAACGATGCCCCCGCTAAGGCTCTGATCGCTGAGCTGGAGAAGGCTGCTGCCGCTGGCTGCGCCGAGTCCGCTGAGATCCTGAAGAGCAAGGAGTTCATCGCCAAGAAGTCCGTCTGGATCTTCGGTGGTGACGGCTGGGCATACGACATCGGCTTCGGCGGTCTGGACCACGTCCTGGCTTCCGGCGAGGATGTCAACGTCATGGTCTTCGATACTGAGATGTACTCCAACACCGGCGGACAGGCATCCAAGGCCTCCAACATCGGCGAGGTCTGCCAGTTCGCTGCTGCTGGTAAGGAAATCAGCAAGAAGAGCCTGTCTGAGATCGCTATGACCTACGGTTACATCTATGTTGCTCAGATCGCTCTGGGCGCTAACATGAACCAGGCTGTCAAGGCTATCGCAGAGGCTGAGGCATATCCCGGCCCCTCCCTCATCATCGGCTACGCTCCCTGCGAGCTGCACGGTGTTAAGGGCGGCATGACCAACTGCCAGAACGAGATGAAGAAGGCAGTTGAGGCTGGTTACTGGAACCTGTTCACCTTCAATCCGGCCAACAAGGCTCAGGGCAAGAACCCCTTCACCCTGACCTCCAAGGCTGTGGATGCCGAGAAGTATCAGGCCCTGCTGGCAAACGAGACCCGTTACAGCCGCCTGACTCGTGCATTCCCGGAGCGTGCAAAGCAGCTGTTCGCTCGCAACGAGCAGGTCGCAAACGACCGTTACGAGCATCTGACCCGCCTGGTCGAGCTGTACAAGTAAACCAAAGTTCTTTTGACTCTGGCTGGAATTTTGCCGCAGCGGCACCTTAGTCCCGAAAGGGCGGCTGCTCCGTGCTGGCGATTACTGCGCAACGCAGCAGTACGAAACTGTGGCCCCGGCCAGAGAAGAAATGACAGGCTTATTTCTACGCAGAGACTGGAGCTTTGTACTCCAAACTGATTTCAACTCTCTGCCCGCCTCCGAACGCGTCGGGGCGGGCAGAGCATGAAATACCAAAGCGCCCGCGAGGGTCCTTGAAAGCATACTTCGCGTGTGTCAGGAGCATAAGGTCTGTTCGCAGATACCTTGCCCCGCCTGCTGCATAAGACCTGCTTGCAGGTATCTTGCCGCAGTCAAAAACGGATCCCGTTTTTAGCGCCCCGCTCACTGGAAACAGTGTCCGGGGCGTATTTTTGTGTCTTTTACACTTTCTTCATAGGTTTTTCATGAAATCCGGTGCGGAATCTGTTATACTACAGCCATGAGGATTCGGGGCCGCAACCGATTCCTTGTACATGATTCCTCCTCACACCAAAGCAATATCCAAACACAGCGCCCTTTCCGGTGAAGCCGCAAGCACCGGAGAGGGCGCTGTGCGTTTTTCTGCGTCAATATTCCGGAAATGGACGCCTTACAGGGTTGACCGGGCATTTGAGTGGAGATATAATAAACCTGTAGGCTAAGAAACTTAGTAAAACGAATTTGTGGAGGTGAACGCAGGACAATGGACCCGGATCATAGTCGAAGACGATGGAATGATGCGGCCGGAACGACCGCGAAAGGTGCTGCGTTCGCCTTTTTTGTACGCTGAACAGCGGAGTATCCGCTGTCCGGCTGCCGTACAAAAGAGGCGCAGCTTTGTGCGTGCAGATGGGCAGTGCGGCCCGGGGTCTGCGGCGCAGGAGCGGCGCTTTTTGCGTTGATGCGGCTGTGTCCTCCTGAGACAGAAAAGAGGAGGAACACAAATGGAAGAAGAAAAGAAGACCCCGGAGCGCGAAGAGGAACAGGCTCTTCCGGTGCAGGAGCTGCCCACGGATATTCCCGCTGAGGTGCGCCAGAAGCTGGCCGAAGACCTGAACGAGCAGGCCACCGAAGACCTCAAGCAGGACGTCCGCGAGGCCGAAAAAGAGGAGGCCAACGACGAAGAAGTCAAGGCCAACCCCGAGATGCTGACCAAGAGCCGTCTGCTCAAGCTGCTCGTCAAAAAGCAGTACGTCAAGCTGCGCGAAGTGACCGAGGAAGAGCAGCCCGCCGACCTGGCCGAGCTGCTGGAAGAGCTGGACGAGAACAACCGCCTCGTGGTGTTCCGTCTGCTGAAAAAGGACGTTGCAACAGAAGCATTCGCCTATATGTCCGATGAGGCCCGCGACGACCTCGTGAATGCTTTCTCCGACGTCGAGCTGGTGAGCGCCATCGAGGATATGAGCCTTGACGACGCCGCCGACCTGCTGGAAGATATGCCCGCAGGCGTGGTCAAGCGGGTGCTGGAAAAGTCGTCCCGCCAGACCCGTGAGAGCCTGAACAAGCTGCTGAACTACCCCGAGAGCTCTGCCGGCAGCCTGATGACCCCCGAATACGTCCGTCTGCGGCAGGAGATGACCGTCAGTGACGCCTTCGCCGCTATCCGTAAGCAGGGTGAGAACGCTGAGACGGTCTACACCTGCTATGTGGTGGAGCGCAACCGCCTGCTTGGCGTCGTGTCGGCCCGCAACCTGCTGCTGTCTGACCCCTCTACCCCCATCGTGGACATCATGGACGACAATGTCGTCACCGTGAAGGTCACGGATGACCAGGAGTTCGTGGCCCGCGAGATGCAGCGCTACGACTTCACCGCGATGCCTGTTCTGGACAACGAGGGCATGTTCGTCGGTATCATCACCATCGACGACGCTATCGACGTCCTGACCGATGAGAGCACCGAGGATATGCAGAAGATGGCAGCTATTCTGCCCGACGACGATGCCACCACCTACTTCGGCACCAGCGTCTGGACCCACGCCAAGCAGCGTATCCCCTGGCTGCTCATCCTGATGCTCTCTGCTACCTTCACCGGCATGGTCACGACCCACTACGAAGAGGCTTTCGTCAGCCTGCCCCTGCTGGTCTCCTTCATGCCCATGCTGATGGATACCGCCGGCAACTGCGGCAACCAGATCAGCACCCTGATGGTCCGCGGCCTCGCTCTGGGTGAGGTGGAGCCCAGCGACTTCCTCAAAGTTCTGGGCAAGGAACTGCGGGTCTCCGCCATCGTCGGTGCGGTGCTGGGCCTCGTCAACGGTCTGCGCATCTACCTGATGTACACCTACCTCTACGCCGGCCAGTATGACAATGTCATCGGCTACGCAGTGGTCGTCAGCGTGTCGCTGTTCTTCAGCGTCATCCTCGCAAAGCTGGTGGGCGGTATGCTGCCGCTGGCCGCCAAGAAGCTGGGCGCCGACCCGGCCATCATGGCGACCCCCTTCATCACCACCATCGTGGACGCCTGCAGCTTGATTCTCTACTTCCAGATCGCACAGGCTGTCTTCCGCGGCATGATGTAAATACACAAAAACGCCCCTGCTCAGGAAATGCTGAGCGGGGGCGTTCTGTTTCCCAGATACAGCAAGGCCCCCGTCTGGCGCTTGCGGCGACGCCAGAGGGGGCCTTGCTGTTTGGGGTATTGCTTTGGTGTGAGGAGGAATCATGTGCAAGGGGCGGTTGCGGCCCCGCACCCTTGTGAGCTATAGTATACCCGAATTACCGGCCAAAATCATGTCTTTCCTGTGAAAGATTTGTTAATCGGCCTGTGAAATTTTTGGGAGAAAGATGCTTATTTTTCAGTATGAGAGCCCAGCACCGCGTGCTGACGGCCTATCTCCACATAGGCTTTTGCGTTCTCGATGTTGTGGGCCAGCTGGTCGTCCCGGATGGTCTTGATGACCCGGGCAGGCACGCCTACCGCCACCGAGTTGTCGGGGATGACCATTCCTTCAGGTACCAGCGCCCCGGCCCCGATGATGCAGTTTCTGCCCACGACGGCGTGGTTGAGGATGGTGGCATGCATCCCGATGAGGCTGTTGTCCCCCACCGTGCAGCCGTGGACGAGGGCGCTGTGGCCTACGGTGACGTTTTTGCCCAGAACGACCTGCCCGCCGGGGTCGCAGTGGAGCACGGCGTTGTCCTGCACATTGCTGTTCTCGCCCAGTATCAGTGCGCCCTCGTCGGCCCGCAGTACAGCCCCGTACCAGATATTCACGCCCCTGCCCAGTGTCACGTCGCCCAGCACCGTCGCATTCGCCGCCACAAAGACAGCGCCCTCATCCCGGGGCATTTTTCCACCAAAGGAGAGCATCATTGTTGAAAAACCACCTTTCTCTTTTGCTTCATTTATGGTATTCTTTATTATAGCTCTTATTGTCGGAGCAAGGAAGCCCCCAGGCTTCCGAAGGAGTATCAATTTATGCAGTTTCATCCCTTTGCGCGGCGGTTTCTGGCTCTGGTCCTGACCGCTGCATTCATGACTACAGCGGCACTGTCCGGTTTCGCCGTCTACGCGATGCCCATTCAGGCCGCCTACCCGCAGGAATCCATCTACCTCTTCGATGCCGACACCGGCGAAGCTCTCGTGGAGCAGAACCCCGACCTTCCCCGCTGCGTCGCCAGCCTGACCAAGATGATGACGGCCCTTCTCGTGCTGGAAAGCGGCACCGACCTCAATGCCAGTATCACCATCCCGGCCAGCCTCACACCGGAACTTCAGTCCATCCGGGCCAACCGTGGCCACACCATCGGTTTGCAGGCCGGCGAGACGGTGCGCCGCATCGATATGATGTACGCCATGCTCCTGCCCAGTGCCAACGACGCAGCCAGCGTGCTGGCGGTCGATACCTCCGGCAGTCTGGCCGCCTTCGCGGCCCAGATGAACGTCCGGGCCGGTCAGCTGGGCTGTACGGCCACTCATTTCACCTGCCCCCACGGTCTCTACGACGGCGGCAACTACTCCACGGCCCGTGATATGGCGAAGATCGCGCTGGCCTGCTATGCGGACCCGACCTACCGCCAGATAGCGGACACAATATCCTATAAACTGCCCGCCACCAACGTGCATCCGGCCCGGACGGTCACGACCACCAACAAGCTTTTGCAGCCCGGCAGCGGCTATTACCGCAGCTATGCCCACGGTATGAAGACCGGCTTCACCACCCAGGCCGGGCGGTGCTTCGTCACCTTTGCCCAGCAGGACGGCCATACTTACGGGCTGGTCATCCTGGGCTCGAACTCCCAGAATATCTTCCGGGAGGCGGCAGAGCTGTTCGACTGGGCCTTTACCAGCCCCGAACTGAACCCCGCCCCGGCAAAGCCCGAGGCCGAACCCGAGAAGCACGGGCTGAGTGCATTCTGGCACAAAGTGTTTGGCTGATATTTGAATGTTAAGGAGGACAAGCCTATGAATCGATCCACCTTCCTGCGCCGGAGCACGGCGCTGCTGGTCACGCTGGTGCTGATGGTCTGTGCCGCCCTGCCCGGGTTTGCCGCTTATCAGATGCCCATCCAGACGGCCAGCGACACCGAGTCGGTCTATCTCTTCAATCTGGATACCGGCAAGCCCATCCTCAGGCAGAACTCTGACCAGCAGCGCTACATCGCCAGCCTCACCAAGATGATGACGGCTCTGCTCTTCCTCGAGAGCGGCAAGGACATGAACGCTGAGATCACCATTCCCACCAGCCTGACCCAGGAGTTCAAGGACATCCAGAACGCCAACGGCTCCACCATGAACCTCCGCATCGGCGAGACGGTGCGCCGCATCGACCTGCTCTACGGTCTGCTGGTGGCCAGCGCCAACGACGCGGCCAGCGTCATCGCCAGCGACGTCTCGGGCGGCGACCTGACGGCCTTTGTGGCCCAGATGAACGCCCGCGCCAAGGAGCTGGGCTGCACGGATACCACCTTCTCCTGCGTCCACGGCCTGTACGACTACGGCAACATCTCCACGGCAGAGGACCTTGCAAAAATTGCCGCTGCCTGCTACGCCAACGAGACCTATATGCAGGCCGCGAACACCCTCACCTATACGCTGCCCGCCACGAACCTGCACCAGAACGAGCGGACCATCAAGTCCACCAACCTCATGCTGGACCCGGAGTATGCCTATCACCGCGACTATGTCCGGGGCATGAAGACCGGCTTTACTACCCTCGCAGGCCGGTGCTTCGTCACCTTTGCCCAGCAGGACAGCCACACCTACGGCCTCGTGGTGCTGGGCAGTGATATGAACAACATCTACCGCGAGTGTGCGGAGATTTTGGATTGGGCCTTCTCGAGCTTTTCTGACCGTCAGCTCGTGGACACGGAGACGGTGCTCACCACTATCCCGCTGACCAAGTGCCGCACGGAGGAAGCCGTGGAGCTCTACGCCGCCGATGACCTCAGCGGCTACGGCCACGCCGACGATGAAGTGACCTTCAAGTTCTCGGTGCCGGAGAGCACTTCGGCCACCGTCAAGGAGGGTGCTGTGCTTGGCACAGCCACCGTCTACCTCGACGGCTACGAGATGGGAACGGTGGACCTTGTGACCCACAAAGAATATGTGTCTGACTTTCGCACCGACACCAAAACGACCCTTCTTCTCATGGCCGCGCTCATCGGCATCCTCATCGTGCTGGGCTTCCTGACGATGGTGGCCGGCGGCGGTTCGCTGAACCTGCGGCGGCGGAGTCGGTCCCGCAGAAGATAATAGGATCAAATAGCAATAGTAAAAGCTCCCCGGAAGGGGAGCTTTTGCTCTATCCAAGCTTTGCTGCAAGAACGGAAAGGGTGATCTTGGGGTTCACCTGTGCGGCGAGCCGCTGAATGGCCGCATCGGCCAGCGAGAGGGCGCGGCGGGCGGCGTCACCCGTCAGAGGGGTGCTGGCACACCCCCGGAGTCCGGCGGCGGCCACGGCCCGGAAATCGCCCAGCAGGGCCGCTGCTGCGGCCTTGTCCTTCTCGTACCCGGACAGCAGGACGGCGGCGGCATAACTGTCGTGAGCCGCCGCGGCCTTGGCCAGCGTCAGGGCCTTTTCCACCTGTTCCCGGCGGGCGTCGTCCCGGGCGGCGGCAAGCACTGTGCCGATGTGGCCGTCGAACAGCTCACTGTAGAGCCGGGCCTGCTTTTTGTCCACGCCCTGCCCGATGCACCACTGGGCGCATTCCTCGGGGCTGACCGGGGCCACGGCGAAGCTGATGCAGCGGCTGCGGATAGTGGGCAGCACACCGGCCAGCGAATCTGCCGTCAGCAGGAAGAGCACGCCTTCCGGCGGCTCCTCCATCACCTTCAGCAGGGCGTTGGCGGATTCCTCGTTCATCCGCTCCACATGGTAGAGCAGAACGGCGCGGCCCTCGGCGGAGAGGCTGGTATTGAAAATTTCGGTGCGCATGGCCTTGACCTGACTGACGAGATACCGCCCGCCCGAGCCCATGCCGGTGACGGAGATGGCCTCCCGTACCACGCCAGTCTCGATGCGGCCGCTGTCGCGGTCGCCGGCTTTGCCCACGGCACGGCAGCATTCGCCCCGCAGAAGGGCCTCAGCAGGTGCGCCGCCTGCCGGATAAAGATAGTCTGCCGCCATGCACCGGGCCGCGTAGCCCGCGCCCAGGCCCGTCTCGCCCACCAATAACACGCTGTGGGTCAGGCGGCTGCTGCCCAGCATCAGGCGGACGCTGTCTTTCAAGGCAGCATTGCCCGCAAGGCGGTCTATCATCATGAGTAGCTCACCTCCGGTTCTTCCGCTTCCACTGATCCCGGCGTATCCACGCCCGGACGCTGCGCAGTGCCTGCGGCCCGAAGAAGAGCGCAAATCCCAGCATACTCAGCAGATAGCTCACCTTATACAGCCACCCGGCGGTGAGAAAGCTGAACAGCCACATGGCAGCGGCAAACAGGCCAAAATACTTCACCCTTACCGGGATGACGAAGAACAGCAGCACCTGCACCTCGGGGTAGAGCATGGCGAAAGCCAGCAGCAGCGACAGCGACAGGCAGTAGGTGTCGGCGGGGATGCCGGTGATGAGACAGCCCAGCACGGTGCCGATCATCCCCAGCAGGAAGTAGAGGTTGAAGCGGAAATCGCCCCACTCCTTTTCCAGCGCCGTGCCGATGAACCATGTGAAGTAGATGCCGAGGATGACGCTCAGCGGCCCGCCCCCCGAAAATGGGATGAAGACGAAGGTGATGAGCCGCCACACCTGCCCCATCAGCAGCAGGCTCCGGCTCAGGCCGAGATAGACTGAGATGAATTGATTGACGAACAGTTCGATAGCGTAGACTAAAATCTGTCCACCTACGATGATAGAGATGAGGTTGGGGATGCAAAAGCGGCCGTATTTCCGCTCAAGGCGGGAGATCCAGTTCATAGGCAGACGCCTCCGTGAAAAGAAATTTTTGCGGCCCATGCCCGGGGCCATTTTCTGTCTTTCATTGTATCATGTTTGCCCGGCCCATTCAAGAAAATCCGTGGGAAGTGCGGGACTCCATTTTGGGGCGGGTATCGGAAGAGTATCCCATCTGGAATGATTTTTTAACTTTTTCCACTGGGTTTTCCACCGATTTTGTGAAAAAGAAGTAGGGTTTCCCACAGTGTTTTCCACTTTTTCCACCGAGTTTTCCACAGAAAATTGAGCTTTGGGTTATACACGATGTATTCCAAAACGGGAAAAGAGGGAAAATCTGGGGAGAAAAGAGGTCACAGAGCCTTTTTTTGAAAAGAAAGTCGAGGCCGAAAATTTATTTTCTGCGGCGTTTCGCGCTTGGGGCAAAAGCGCCTCTCCCCTCTGGAATTTTTGGCGCAGGAGTTTTCCACAAACGCTGCCCGGCAAAAACCATGTGTGGAAAACCGTGGGAAAACCCGAGTTTTCCACAAACTTTGCAGGGAGAAAGAAAAGCGCCCCCGGGGCCGGACGGCCTGCAGAGGCGCTGGAATGCTGGAAAATTTATACAGCCCCGTAGATGCCGTGGACGGAGACTTCGCCGGTGAAGACCTTCTCCTCGCCGCTGTCGGTGCGGACGATGAGCTGGCCGTCGGCGTCCACGTCGATGGCTGTGCCGCTGCCTGTGCCGCCGCCCGGCAGATCGAAGGTGACGTGGCGGCCCAGGTTGACGCAGGCCGCCTTGTACTCGTCCCGGAAGGGAGCGAAGCCCTCCCGTGCGAAGGTGTAGAGAGGACGGTCAAAGCCGAAGTCCGTCAGCGCCTCGGCCAGCCACTGGGGGTCGGCGGCAAGATCCACTTTCGCGCCCTGCAATTCGAGGGAGGTGCCGTTGGGCAGGTTTGCGGCGTCGAAATAACTCTGGGGCTGTGCCAGATTGATGCCGATGCCGCAGACGATGCCCCGGCCCTGCATCTGGTAGCCGTAGCTGACGCTCTCGCAGAGGATGCCCACGATCTTCTTGCCGTTCAGCAGCAGGTCATTGGGCCATTTTATCCGGCAGTCCACGCCGTAGCGCTGGGCCAGCTGATCGCGGACGGCAAGGCTTGCCAGCAGCGGCAGGGTGGCAGGCTGGGCCAGCGGCTCCCGGACGACCGCTGTATAATAGAGGGCGCGGCCCTCGGCGTTCACCCAGCTGCGGCCAAGACGGCCCCGGCCTGCGGTCTGATTGGTGGTGTATACCGCGCCCACCGGGCCGAACTCTTCAAAATGCTCTTTTGCGTAAGCGTTGGTGCTGCCGCACTCGGACAGCCAGCGCACCTCGTTGATGCTCATGCTTTGGGTACCTCTTTGTGCTCGTGGCTGACCACCTTGCCGTTGGCAAGGGTCAGGATGCCGTAGGTGTTGGGGCCGGTATAGCACCGGCCGCAGGAGCCGGGGTTGAACAGGAACACCCCGCCCCGCTCTTCTGCCACCGGGATGTGGGTGTGACCGAAGAGGGCGACGTTCGCGCCCCGGGCTGCGGCTGCGTCAGCCAGCGTATCGAGGTCGTATTTCACCCCGTACATATGGCCGTGGGTGTAGAAGACGACCACCCCGTCAAAGGCGGCAAGCCCGTCCAGCGGCTCCAGCGCACCGAAATCGCAGTTTCCGGCTACAGCATAGGCCCGCAGAGAGGGGTAAAAGGTGAGCGCCTGCTCGAGGTCGCGCAGGCCGTCGCCCAGAAAGATGAGCGCGTCGATGCTGTCCGCCTCGGCGGCCAGAATGTTTTCGATGGCCAGACGGCTGTTGTGGCTGTCGCTCAAAATCAGAAGTTTCGTCACGGGAAAAGGATCCTCCTCAAATTTTATTCCGGGTCGCGCTGCTGGATGGTCAGCAGTACTTTATACACTTCGCTCTTGGAGTAGGGCGTCCCCTGGGCTGCGGCCTTGGCGGCGGCAGTGGGGCCGAAGCCCTGTCCGGTCAGCTCGAGGGCGCGCTGTGCGGCCTGCTCGAGGGTCATTTCTGCTTCCGGCTCTGTGGAAGCTGGCGCACCGGCCATGACCAGAACATACTCGCCCCTCGGCTCGTTGGCGGCGTAGTGGGCCTGTGCCTCCCCGAGGGTGGTCTTCCAGATCTCTTCGTGGAACTTGGTCAGCTCACGGCAGAGGGTGATGCTCCGCTCCGGGCCGAAGGCGTTCACGAGGTCGTCCAGCGTCGTGCGCAGCTTGTGGGGGGCTTCGTAGAAGATGACGGTCCGCTTTTCACCCAGAAGCTCAGCAAGACGCTCTTTTTTCTGCTTCCGGTTCACAGGCAGGAAGCCCTCGAACACCCAGCGGGAGGTGTCCTGGCCCGAGACGGCCAGCGCCGTCACGCAGGCGGACGCCGCCGGGACAGGCACGACTTTGATGCCCCGGGCCAGCGCGTCCCGCACGATGACCTCGCCCGGGTCAGAGACGCAGGGCATTCCGGCGTCAGAGCAGAGGGCGCAGTTCTCGCCCGCCTCAATACGGCGCAGGATACCCTCGCCTTTCTGCAATGCGTGCTCGTAGTAGCTGACCATCGGCTTTTTCAGGCCCAGATAGTTCAGCAGCCGCATGGTCACGCGGGTGTCCTCGGCGGCCACGAAGTCCGCCGCGCCGAAGGTGGCGGCCACGCGGGGCGGCATGTCGTCCAGATTGCCGATGGGGGTTGCCACGATATAAAGAATACCGGCCATGATTGACCTCCCTGATGTTGTTATTTTACTTCTCCGTACATCGCCGCCCCGGCGGTGATGAGCACATCCGGTTCGATGCGCAGGCCGGTGCGGCGGTTTTTCTGGGCTTCCACAAGGAAAAGCCACGGCGCGGCGTCAGGCTTATTCTTCACAAAGGCCAGACGCTTCGGCTCGAGGCGGTGCGCCCGCAGTACAGCCAGCACCTCGGCCAGGCGCTCGGGCCGATGGCAGAGGGAAAGCTTTCCGCCGTCCTTCAGCAGGCGGAAACCACAGGCGCAGACATCCTCGAGGGTGCAGTCCGTCTCGTGGCGGGCCGTGGCACGGCCTGCGTCGGTGCTCTGCGGCCCGGCGGTAAAATAGGGAGGGTTGCAGGCGCAGACATCGAACTGTCCCTCCCCTTCCCGGAAGGTGCGCAGGTCGGTGAGATAAGGGGTGATGTGCTCGATGCCCTGCGCGGCCACAGCCTCCTGTAAGAGCGCACTGGCCTCGGGCTGCAATTCCACGGCGGCGCAGAGGCCGCGATGGCCCCGGTCGTGCCACTCAAGGCTCACGATGCCGCAGCCGGAGCACAGGTCTGCCGCCTTCTGGCTGCGCCGCGGCTCGCAGAAACGGGCCAGCAAAAGCGCGTCCGAGCCGAACCGGTGGACGGCGGAGCAGTATACTTCTGTTTTATTATACAAAATCTCGGTAGAATGTTCCATACGCCCAGCCGAAATCCTCCGACAAAATATTGTGTCCCGAAAGATGAAAAAATTATGAAGAAAGAAAAGCAGCAGACCCGCCTGGCAGGTCTGCTGCTTTTGATGCGTTATTCGCGCGCTATCTGCTAAAAATTATTCAGCGGTGATAGCACCGGTGGGGCAAGCGCCCTCGCAAGCGCCGCAATCGATGCAAGCGTCTGCGTTCACAACTGCAACGCCGCCCTCAACAGCGACTGCACCAACGGGGCAAGCGCCCTCGCAAGCGCCGCAGCCAACACATGCGTCAGAAACCTTGTGTGCCATAATAGAACTCTCCTTTATCTCCCCGTGCTCAGTATTTATGAAGAAATCTGCCCCTGCACGGCTCTGGCAGACCCCTCGGAAATCATATCCTTGACTGCATTTTAACAAAGCCGTTTCAAAAAGGCAAGACTAACCGTACCCACCTAAAAGCAATTTTTCGTTTTTTGGTGGGTTGCACAAAAGCACAGGCTAACTTTTGGAGAAATTTGAAGAGGTTTTTTGGCGAAAATCACGAAGCAAAGTTAGTTTTAACAGACTAACTGCTCGGAGACCCCGCCATTTCCAGCCTCTTATTTTTTATCTTTTCTGCCGCAGCCGGGGCAGGACGAGGTGCCGTCGGCGTTGGCCGAAGCCACCACCGGGGCGGGATTGCGCACGCCGGAATAATCGTCGTCCGGGTCGGGGCGGCGGGGTGCGCGCTTGCCGCCGGAGATATACTCGCAGACGCTCACCTTATAGTACCGGGGCGCGAAGGCCTCGGTGCCGCAGCGCACCCGCAGATAGCCGGAGATGGGGTTGACCTCGAGCACAGTGCCGAGGCCGTCTGGTGTGCGGACGGTGCTGCCCACCATGGGCATGATGCTGTTCAGGTACTCGTAGGCGCTCTCCTCGTAGGCCAGGCAGCACATCAGGCGGCCGCAGGCACCACTGATCTTGGTCGGGTTGAGGGAAAGACCCTGCTCTTTTGCCATCTTGATGGAGACGGGCTGAAAGTCTTTCAGGAAGCGGCTGCAGCAGAAGGGCTGGCCGCAGATGCCCAGACCGCCTATCATCTTGCTCTCGTCGCGCAC
>OOAO01002142.1_pt1 | contig 14131 bp, 9 predicted proteins | sample 1671821 | NCBI WGS metagenome assembly OOAO01 (sample SAMN06348196, study PRJEB24527) | human gut metagenome | biome: human gut; feature: ankylosing spondylitis patient; material: feces | host: Homo sapiens | place: China | collected 2015-10 | reverse complement strand
TGGTGTTTGAACATTGCGGGGATATCTATTTTATGACCGGTGACGTAGAAGGTGCCTTGAAATATTGGAAGAAAGCACTCGAACTGGGTACTGAATCGAAAACACTTAAACAGAAAATAGAAAAGAAGAAATACATTGCGGAATGAGAGGATGTATGTTTAAGAAATCTGTTATCAGACAGTCATACCTGCTGCCTTTACTACTTTTGGTAATGCTGCTTGCGGGTTGTAAAACATCGAAGGTTGTCAAGACCGCACCGGTGGAACCGGCTTACCTTTCGTCTAAGCTGCAGCTGACAGTGCCTAACAAAAACGGCAGTATTACTGTAAGTGGCAGTATGAAAATGAAAAGTGGCGAACGGATTCAGCTGTCTGTCCTGATGCCGGTATTCCGTTCGGAAGTAATGCGCATGGAGGTCACTCCGGATGAAGTATTGCTGATAGACCGTATGAATAAACGTTATGTACGGGCAACCCGTGATGAACTGAAAGAGTTATTGCCTGAGAATGCCGATTTCGACCGGTTAGAGAAACTTTTGTTCAAGGCTTCCCTTCCGGGAGAGAAGAAAGAGCTTACAGGACGTGAATTGGGGATTCCTTCTTTGGAGAAAGCCAAAGTGAGACTGTCTGATTTTTCGACCGCCGAATTTGAATTAATCCCCACCGAGGTATCATCCAGATATACTCAGGTGGCATTGGAAGACTTGCTAAAAATGCTGATGAAACTATGAACCGCTTTCTTTTGATTCTGGTAAGCTGTCTTTGTTTGACAACTGTTGTTTCAGCTCAGTCCAATAAACTGATTAAGGAGCTGGAGAGTAAGCGTGGTGCCTTGCAACAACAGATTGCGGAGACTGAGTCATTGCTGAAGAATACGAAGAAAGATGTAGGCAGTCAGTTGAACGGGCTTGCCGCCCTTACCGGGCAGATAGAGGAGAGAAAGCGCTATATCATTGCCATGAACAATGACGTAGAGGCTGTCGGTAGAGAAATCTCCGGATTGGAGCGTCAGCTCAGAGGGCTTCAGCGTGACCTGAAAGATAAAAAGAAGAAATATGAGTCATCCGTGCAGTACTTGTACAAGAATAAATCGGTTGAAGAGAAACTGATGTTTATTTTTTCTGCCAAAAGCCTTGGACAGACTTACCGGCGCCTCCGTTATGTGAGAGAATATGCCACTTATCAACGTCTGCAGGGAGAAGAGATCTTGAAGAAACAGGAACAGGTGAACCGTAAGAAGAAAGAACTTCAGCAGGTGAAAGCCGCTAAAGAAAACTTGTTGCGTGAACGGGAGGGCGAAAAGGCTAAACTGGAAGCACAGGAGAAAGAGAAACGTGAGATGGTGGCCAGCCTTCAGAAGAAACAGAAGGGGCTGCAAAACGAAATTAATAAAAAACGGCGTGAGGCTAACCAGCTGAATGCAAAAATCGACAAGCTGATTGCAGAAGAGATAGAGCGTGCCCGCAAGCGTGCCGAAGAAGAAGCTCGCCGGGAAGCAGCTGCCCGCCGGAAAGCGGCTGCCAAAGAGGACAAGACCTCCTCAACGGGAAGCGGCACTGCTCCGGCAAAGAAAAAGGCGGCGCCTCTGGAACGTTTCACTATGAGTAAGGCCGACCGGGAACTTTCGGGTAATTTCGTGAGCAACCGGGGCAAACTGCCGATGCCTATCACAGGTCCTTACATCATTACCAGCCATTACGGACAATATGCCGTGGAAGGATTGCGTAATGTGAAACTCGATAATAAAGGAATTGATATACAAGGCAAGCCGGGTGCACAGGCACGTGCTATCTTCGATGGTAAAGTAGCAGCCGTGTTCCAGTTGAATGGGCTTTTTAATGTACTGATACGTCACGGGGATTACATTTCGGTATATTGTAACCTCTCGTCTGCTTCTGTGAAATCCGGTGATACGGTAACCACCAAGCAGGCTATCGGTCCGATTTTCTCAGACGGCAGTGACAATGGGCGGACTGTCCTTCATTTCCAACTGCGCAGAGAGAGGGATAAGTTGAACCCCGAACCGTGGTTGAACCGGTGACGCTTTCATTGGGCAAATAGGCACATACATAACAACAAGTCGTTTTTTTTAATCTTAAATGAATACAACACATGCGGATCATCACTCTACTAATTACTTTATTTGCTTTTGGGATAACACCGTTGCAGGCATTCTCCTATTTCTCTTTTAAGAAGTATCAGGTAGAAGACGGATTATCACATAACACAGTCTGGTGTGCCATGCAAGACAGCTATGGCTTTATTTGGCTGGGCACGAGCGACGGTTTAAATTGTTATAACGGGCGGGGCAACAAGGTTTACAGGAATATCCTGAATGATAAGTTCTCGTTGGAGAATAACTTTGTGCAGGCGCTTTTTGAGGAAGAGAATCAGAATATATGGGTGGGAACCAACTGGGGACTTTATATTTATGACCGGGAACATGACCGTTTCAGCTATTTCGACAAGAAAACCCGCTATGGAGTCTTTATCAGCAGTGAGATTAAGAAAATCATAAAGACCGAGAGCGGATTGATCTGGATTGCCACTTTGGGGCAGGGATTGTTTGTCTATGATCCTAAGACCGATGTGCTGACACAAAACAGCCTTCAGACTTCTTTTGTATGGGATGTCTGTGAAAGTAACTCCCGCCACATTTATGCTTCTTCCTTACAGGAGGGCTTGCTTTGCTTCGATGAGAGCGGCAAATTTCTACAGGCTTATCCTCTTTTATCCGCGGGGAATAATCCCGATAATTACCGCATTAACTGTTTGCTCGATATTCGCAGCGATATTTGGTTCGGAGCCGGAAGCAATCTGCTGTATTGCCTGAACGAGCGCACCGGAAAGCTGGACAGTTATAATGCCTCCCATCTGAATTTCGGTGTTATCCGCTGCCTGCTGAGTTATTCGGAAACAGAACTTCTGGTAGGCACTGACAACGGGCTTTACCTTTTTGACTTGCGTGATAAAACTTTTTCGCGGATCGATAACCCGTCAGACCCCAGAAGCCTGAGTGACCAGTCGATCAATGCGATGATGCGTGATGCGGAAGGTGGAATCTGGGTGCTGACCAATCTCGGAGGAGTGAATTATCTGGCTAAACCTACCAAAAGATTCGACTATTATCCTCCTGTCTACCGGGATGGAGGGGTAACTGCCGGGAAAGTGGTAGGTCCTTTCTGTGAGAATGCCGCAGGAAATATCTGGGTGGGCACCCGCGACGGTTTATGTTTCTTCGACGTGTCCACTCATCAGTTGACCGCTTATCCGATCGGTGGGAAAGCAGACAAGAAATATGACATACGCTCTTTGTTGCTGGATGGTGACCGTCTGTGGATAGGCACTTATGCCGAAGGGTTGAAGGTACTCGACCTCCGGACCGGGCATGTGAAATCGTACAATCATCTGCAGGACACCCCGAACACGATTTGCAGTGACGATGTTCTGGCTGTCTACAAAGATCGCAGCGGAGACATTTTTGTCGGGACCAGTTGGGGCCTGTGCCGTTACAATCCTCAGGAAGATAACTTTTCAACCATCACTACGGTAGGATCGATGGTATCTGTGGTCGATATTCTGGAGGACATGTATGACAATTTGTGGATTGGCACATCCAACAGTGGGGTGTTCCGCTTTAACACACGAAACGGACACTGGAAACATTTCCAGCACGAAAGGAATGATTCGACTACCATTACCAACAACTCCGTGATTACACTGTTTGAGGACTTGAAAGGTACCATGTGGGTTGGTACGAACGGTGGAGGACTTTGTTCATTTGATCCGAAGACGGAGACATTCGTTGACTTTGATCCGGACAATACCATATTGCCCAATCGGGTCATCTACTCCATCGAGCAGGATAAGACGGGCGATTTCTGGATATCAAGCAATGCGGGACTGATAACGATTAACCCGATCACCAAGCAGCATTTCCGCCAGTTCACGGTCAATGACGGTCTACAAGGTAACCAGTTCACTGCCCAGTCATCTTTGAAGACGGCAAGCGGCAAGCTTTATTTCGGCGGAATCAGTGGGTTCAATTCTTTTGTTCCCGACCAGTTCATGGATAACCAGTACATCCCTTCTGTATATATCACCGAAATACGTCTGCCCTATACGACAGATGAACGGGTGGTACAGGATATTCTTCATCTGGAAGAGCCTCTTTATCGTGCCAAGACCATTACGTTGCCTTACGAATATAATACTTTCTCGGTTAGCTTCGTTGCCTTGAGTTACGAAGATCCGTTGAAGAACCGTTATTCCTACCGCTTGAAAGGGGTGGACAAAGAGTGGGTGGTCAATTCAGAACTGAATACGGCTTCTTACACCAATTTGCCTCCTGGCAAATATGTGTTCGAAGTAAGAGGCTCGAATAATGATCATAAGTGGAATGACCAGACTACCTCTCTCCTGATTGTAATCACGCCTCCATGGTGGCTGACTACATGGGCATACTGCATTTATACGCTTCTTCTGATCGGACTTGCCTATTATGCAGGCTGGCGATGGAACCGGCATGTGAAGAAGAAGTATAAACACCGGATGGAAGAGTATCAGACTGCGAAGGAGAAGGAAGTCTACAAATCAAAAATTAGTTTCTTCATCAATCTGGTGCACGAAATCCGCACTCCGTTGAGTCTGATCCGTCTTCCTCTTGAAAGGTTGCTGGAAGATAAACGAGAAGGACGGGATGCCAAGTACCTGTCGGTGATCGACCGGAATGTCAATTACCTTTTGGGAGTCACCAATCAACTGCTTGATTTTCAGAAGATGGAGAACGGCGGAGTACAGTTGAATCTGAAGAAGTGCGATATCAATCAGCTGGTAAGCGATGTTTATGGGCAGTTTACAAGCCCTGCCGAACTGAAAGGCATCTCGGTGATGCTTGATCTCCCGGAAGGTGAGATCTTTGCCTCGGTGGATCGCGAAAAGGTCTGTAAGATTATTGTCAACCTGATAGGTAATGCGGTGAAATATGCCCAGAGCCGTATCGACATTAAATTGGCATCTTCCGGTGAAGGTTTCCGGGTTTCGGTGAGCGATGACGGTCCGGGTATTCCGGATGGAGAGAAGCAGAAAGTGTTTGAGGCCTTCTACCAGGTGAAGGACGGTAAGTCGGGTGCGGTGGGTACAGGCATCGGACTGGCCTTCTCCAAGTCGTTGGCCGAAGCACATCATGGTACGTTAAGTCTTGAGGACAGCGTGTATGGCGGTTCTTCTTTCGTGCTCACTTTGCCTTGGGGCGAGGAGGTGGTTTCTGAAGAGCCCGAAGTGCTGATACCGGAAAGTCAGAATCCGGTTGCCGAAGGATCGGTTGCCGAGGCGCCGGGCAGTAAGTTTACCATCCTGCTGGTAGAAGATAACGTAGATCTGTTGAATCTGACGCGGGAGTCACTGAGCACCTGGTTTAAAGTCCTGAAAGCCCAGAACGGCCGGCAGGCGCTTGAAGTGCTTGCCAGTGAAACGGTGGACGTGATTGTCAGCGACGTGATGATGCCTGAGATGAATGGTTTGGAGTTGACGGCTAAAGTCAAGACAGATATTGAATACTCCCATATTCCTGTCATCCTGCTGACGGCAAAAACTACGTTGGAAGCTAAGGTTGAAGGTTTTGAGTATGGAGCGGATGTGTATATCGAAAAGCCGTTCTCCATCCGCCAGTTGCACAAACAGATTGAAAACCTGCTGAAGTTGCGCCAGTCGTTCCATAAAATGATGACCGAATTGTCCGGCAACAGTGGAGCTTCGCCCGTCAGTCTCGTAGAATATTCCGTTTCGCAGAAAGATTGCGAACTGATGGCTAAAGTGCGGGCAGCTGTTGAGGCGCAGCTCTCTGATGAGCATTTCTCTGTCGACACATTGGCGGAGTCCCTCAATATGAGCCGTTCCAACTTCTATCGCAAGATAAAGGCACTGGCCGGCATGCCGCCCAATGACTATCTGAAGACGATCCGCCTGAACAAGGCTGCCGAATTATTGAAAAACGGGGTACGCATTACTGACGTGTGTGAGCAGATCGGTTTCAGTTCTTCGTCTTATTTTGCCAAATGCTTTAAGATTCAGTTTGGAGTGTTGCCCAAGGATTATCATTGATCATCTTCTGCGATGAATAATATTTTACGAAAATATTTGCTGAAAGATGGCTTGGTCCGGCCTTTCGGAGACCTCCCGGAGAAGGGGGGATTTCCGTATATGCGCAGGCAAGTTTCCGCATATACGCAGATTTATTTCTGTCTATGCGTAAATCCGAATCCTTCAGAAAGGTTGCTTTGGGGCGTTTTGGAGAGAGAAAGAGTGATCGGAGCGGAGCGGGGAGTAGCGGTACCCCCTGTTCCGCTTTTATAGATAGAAGTCGGGATGATTCTTAATTTTTATAAATTAAATATCGGGCGGAGAGGTGTCTTTCACTTCTCATTGATCCCTTCTTCGCGAGGTTTTCCCAGGAGAGGCATTCCATCGGTATCCCAGCTTATTTTTTGCAGGCGGGGACTGCGTGAGTCTGTTGCGCCCGGAGCGTCATTCGGGATTCTTCGGGCATGATAAAGCATATACCATTCCTTTCCGTCCGGCGAAGGTACGAAAGAAGGGCTGCCCGGTCCGAAGACACTGTCTTCGGGTTGTTGTTCAAAGACAGGCGTGTCCAGCTTCTTCCACGATGCTGCGTCTGTCAGGTCGCTGCCGGCATCGGCAGTCAGCAGTCCGATGCAGTAATAAGGGGTCCAACTTCCACTTGCACAGTAGTATATCAGCACTTTGTCCTTGTTTTTCGACTCAAAGAACTGTGGGGCTTCGTTGACGTGGATCGGATAGGCCGTTTTACTGCCGTCGGGCGAAATCCATTGACGTTCCCATTCATACTCCGGTTCCGAAATCATCACCCTGTCCGACGAGAGTGTCCATGGATTCTCCATCTTGGCTATGTAGATGCATTGGGTTTCGGCCTCGATCCGTCGTTTGGGCCATCCGCACCAGATGAGGTAGCGTTCACCCCGGTGCTCAAACGTACTGGCATGGATTGCCCAGTTATCGTCTTTGTCCGTTTTGATCCGCCCTTTCATCACGAACTCACCCTCCAGCGGGTTGGCTGAGACATTTTCGATCACATAGATGTGGTGATTGTCCATATTGCCGTCGTCCGCGGCGAAGTATACGTACCATTTTCCGTCAATCCGGTGTATTTCCGGTCCCCAAAGGTGATACGAGCTGGATACCTCCTTCGGTATCCACACCTCTTTCCGGGTTGCATGCTCCAGATCGGTGATATCATTCGTTTCCCAAAGGATGATTTTATTCTCGGCTCCTTGTGTATAGTAATACTTGCCTTCATGAAAAACAGCCCATGGTTCTGCTCCCACGGGCAGTAGGGGGTTGGTATAGGTGGCTCCGGAAGGGACCTCCTTGGATACGGGAGCTTTTTTGTTTTGACAAGCCGGACAGCAGATGAGTGCCAGCAAGAGCAACGGGATATGTATGAGTTTCATAGGCTTGGGGTTTACAACAACGTTACAAATATAGATACCTTTTGAGGGGGCTGAAGGCGGAGAGGGGCAAGTTTAGGCTATTTTAACGTGAATCGGTCAACCACGCGGAGGGCACAGAGTCCCACAGGGAATCTATTTCTTAGTAAAACAAGAGATTAAAACTTTGTGGAACTCTGTGGTGGGCCGATGGCGTCAGAGCTCGCTGATTTCCGAATACAGCTCAATCATACAGGAGTTTTCCAGCAAGCTTTTGAACTTGTCTTTACGGTTGCCCGACCAGTCATTGTTCAGCAATCCGTTTTCGTCACGGGTATACTGCCAGGCATAGTCCGCATTGTCTATCATGGCTTTCACGTATGTATCATTTTTATCAACCTCGTAAAGAGCTTTCAAGCCACGGAAGAGGATGACGTTGAACCACGGACTTGACGGAAAGAACTTCATTTCTCCTTTTACCGTAGACTGCGGTTTCAGGAAATGCCGGCAGGCACCTTTGGCCGTCTGCTGTGCGTCTTTCAGGTACTGTTCGTCGCCGGTAGCCTGATAGAGCAATACGCCTGCCTGGATCATCTGTCCGCTGTTGTACGTATATTTGGCATAACCGATTTTTCCTTGCAGATTTTTATTGTCCCAGTAGACAAAATCAGACGGGTCACGGAGGTTATCACGTGTCCACAGGTAAGTTGCCTTGGCTTGGTCGAGGAATTTTTTCTCCTTAGTCAGTTTGTAGAGCTTCATGCAGAGAACTGTTGCAGGAGCATTCGAACAAGTATTCTTTGATTCCTTTTTCTGTTCGCACCAGTAGATACCGCCTCCCAGATCGTCCGACCATCCGGAATAGATGTAATCGTGCAAGGCAATGGCCTTCTCCAGGTATTCCTTATTCTTTGTGGCTGCGTAATAGTCGCAGAAGTCAATCGCTACCCAATCATTGTCGTCGTAGTAACGGTCATTCTGGCCGGCAAAGGCGGGATAAGACTGATAACACTCCGGTTGGCGGGTAGTATCCCAGTACAAGTCGAGTCCGGGCTTGATTTGTTTGTCCATCAGTTTCTTGTACTTTTTGTCGCCGGATGTTTTATAGAGCGATACACAGCCTGACACCATTGCCGAATAAGGCCACAGGAAGGATACTTCTTGTTGGGTAACCTCTGAGCCGGTGTTGGCTGTATACGTAATTTGTTGATTCGGATTTCGTGGATAAGTTTCCATCAGCAATCCATACTTTTTTACCTCATAGAGAGACAGTACCCGTTGGAGGAGTGAATCGGCTCTTTGAAGGTAGACTTTACCTCCCAACTGTGCCGACAAACAGGCAGGAACCAGCAAGAAGGTGAGGGCAATGAATGATTTTCTCATACTTATATTCAAATAATGGCGATCGGTGGTCGGGCAGGTGGCACGGCGTTCATAGGCGTTAATCCGGTGAGCGGGCTGTGCGACTCGACAATAACTCAACTACTGATTCGCATAAACAGTAAAATTGTAGATTGCAGTCGAGAGCTTCCCGGGGTGCAAGGACCTTTTCACCACAGGCAACACAGGTTATTCATGTTGACCATTCGTGACTTAGAAGTCACTCTGTGTTACCCTGTATCCTCTGTGGTGAGTTTTGGTACATCCCCGGGCGCGAGGCTCCCTTCTTTACTTTATTTTCTCGAAGATAGCTTTGATCCGTTTCATATCCAGTTTGGGAGTACGGTCGTAATAGTAGATACCGTTCTTCTCCTGTTCCACGTCGGTCAGCTGTGTATAGCAGAATCCCGTCACGTGCGGTGAGTCGATAAAGGCATCGATCTGACCTTCCAGACGTTTGTAGAATGCTTCTGCATTTTCCGGCATGCCTCCGTATCCCCATGAATTTTTCCGGTCTTTCTCTGCCATCCAGGGGATACCTCCGAACTCGTCAACCATGTAAGGTTGTCCTTCATAAACAGCCAGAAAGTCTTTGTCGCGTGCATTACGATAAGGCTCTTTGCCCTCTTCCATCTTTAACTGCTCCGTCAGTTTGACACGATCCTGTTCGTAGTTGTGTACACTCCAGATATCTGTTATCACGTGATTGTCACCACTGGCATCATTTACCGGACGGGTCGGGTCGATGGCTTTCGTGATGTTGTATACGTCGCGGATCAGGCGAACATAAGCATCCGGACCGCCACCCCAGGTTTCGTTAAAAGGAGTCCAGGTCACCAGCGAAGGGTGATTCCGGTCACGGACTACGACTTCACTCCATTCGCCCAGGAAGTTACGGGCAGCCAGTTCCTTGTTTACATCCAGCATCCAGCTTGCCGATTCTCCCCAAGTGATGTAGCCTAACTTGTCGGCCCAGTAATAATATCTCTCTTCGAAGACTTTCTGGTGGAGGCGTGCCCCGTTGAAACCGGCTTCTTTACCCAGTACGATATCGTTCTTCAAAGCTTCGTCACTCGGAGCTGTCCAGATACCTTCCGGATAGAATCCCTGATCGAGTACCAGACGCTGGAAATAAGGCTGGTTATTCAGGTAGAAACGTCCGTTGGCTGTGTGTACTTTACGCATACCGGCGTACGATTTTACTTCATCCACTACGTTGCCTTTGGCATCCTTTACCTGATAAACGAGGTCGTACAGGAACGGAGATTCCGGCGACCACAGTTTCATATTCTTAACCGGCAGAACCACTACTGAACTATTGGCACAGTTTACGCTCTTTTTGGCCACGGTTTTGTTTCCGTCTTTTAGATTGACTTCCAATGTGTTGGCTGATTCATTGTAAAACTCCGGTTCGATGACCAACTGCTTTTGGTCGATGTTCGGACGGACGAATACCGATTTCAGTCCATTGGCTGAAACGGCCTCCATCCATACGGTTTGCCAGATACCGGTAGTACGGGTATATGAGCAACCTCCCGAATAGTAGTTACCACATTGTTTTCCTCCGGTCTGGAGTCCGGAGCGGAGGTTGTCCTGCACAAATACTACCAGGTTATGAGTCTTTCCGGGTGTAACATAACGGGTCAGGTCTACAGCGAACGAAGATGAACCGCCGAAGTGACGCTGTACGAACTTACCGTCGATAAAAATCTCTGCGCAATAATCTACGGCACCGAAGTTCAGGAAGATTTTCTTTCCGTTCCAGTCCGATGGAATGGTGATGTTGCGCTGATACCACATCTGTTCGATGAAATCGGTGTAGCCCACTCCCGAGAGTTTGCTTTCCGGACAGAAAGGTACCGTAATGCTTTTATCAAATTTCTCTGCCGATTGCAAGCGGCGGTCTTTTCCCGACTTTCCAAAATCAAAATCAAATGTCCAGGTACCGTTCAGGTTGATCCACTGTTCTCTTTCGAACTGTGGACGGGGATACTCCGCTCGCGGAGTATCTGCGCTGAAACAAGACCAACTGTTCAGCATGAATAGCATTGCTGCTGCTAAAAGTTTTTTCATTGTAATTGTGTGTTTGAAGCCTCTTTCCCCCCTATCCCTCCCCACAGGGAGAAGAGGAAAGAGGGCTTATGTGTGAATATTAAGTTGTTTTTGTTATCACTGTTTGTTGCGGAAATCAATGGGAAGCTCCTACTACCGGAAATTCCGTTATTCTTAAGGTAGTGCATCCGTAAGGAATCAATGTGATCTCCGTTTCCGGTCCCTCACCTCCACTACAGAAAGAATAGGGTTGAGGCCCTGCCATTTCGTTGTAAAGTTTCCATGACGGTATTAGTCTTGCCTTCATCCGTATCTCTATCGGAGCATTTTCTTTATTCCAGGGGAATATGGAAGATTGCTTTTCCGGATGAATCGTTACCTGGGCATGTTCATTCGCTTTGCTGCGGTTGAAGTCCACCAGACCGTAATTCCATGGTTCTGTTGGAGTCACTGCATAATAATACGGGCCGTACCAAGGTTCCTCAAACTTTTTCTTTTCCCATTTCTCTTCCATCTTCAGGGCAAATACCAATGGGCCACGTTCAATGGCTACCGAATTTTCATACCAGGTATCGGCAGTGACTTCCATCGGCAGGTGTAGTTCCACGCGGTCTCCTTTTCTCCAGATACGGTCTACAACAGCCATCCGTCCACCTTCCACATGCTGAAGAAGCTGGCCGTTGACTGATATACCGGCTTGTTTGCACCATTTGGGGATGCGTAACTGAAGGGCAAAGTTGACTTCTTTCCGTTTCTTGTCCATAGATTGGAGTGTGAAACTGATTTTATCATCCATCGGATAGTAAGTGTCTTCACAGAAAGTCACCATGCAGCCTTCTGCTACCTTGGCCGTCACCTCTGATGGGGCATATGCTGTAACAGCCAGTCCGCCATCCGGTGTGGCATACCAAAGGCTCTGCGTGAATTTGGGCCATCCTTGGTGCATGTTCGATGCGCAACAAGGATATCCTGTCAATAGTCCGAAACAGTTGTCCGTTCCTCCATGATCCTGATCGAAGTTGCGGCGGTGGCGTGTCACCATTACCTGATTAGCTTGCTGGAAATATTGTTTCGTCATGAAATCGTCAGAAATTTGGGTAGGCAGTGCATTGAATGCAATCCGTTCCAGATGGTCGGCGAAGTCGATATCACCTGTGATCTCTACCATTTTCTCCAGCGAATACATCAGTTCCACTGCCGAACAAAGTTCGGAACCCTGAGTTGGATTATTGCCATGCAAAGCTTCGTCACCGCCATACATTCCTTGGGGCTGACCGTGAAACTGGCGAATATCACTGAAAGCACGTTTCACTGCATCGAGATATGCCTTGTCCGGTTCTTGTTGATAATAGATGACAGGTTCTTTGATGCCTTGCGCCAGGTTGACGCAATGAATTGTGTTGATGCGTCTCAGGTCACCCCGGTTCACCATGTCTACAAAACTAAAACTCTGTTTATGGATCAGTTTGCCAAGATCAAGGAGGAACGAATCTCCGGTGATATTATAAAGCCAATACACAGCCTGAAGATTATCACAAGCACGGAATTCTGCCCAAAAGGTCCAGTTGCCCAGTGGTTTTTCCGGTAAAGTTTTCAGTTGGTAGCGGAAATAGTTGGTCATGAACCTGATAACCCGCTGGTCATTGGTGGCGGAATAATATTGTTGAAGTATCTTTAACATTACCATGCGTGGCCACCAGTCGTGTGAGTTGTCCCGTTGTATGCCGGCTTCTCCCGGATAGTCTTTGGCCGGGCCAAAGAATCCGTCTTCCCGCTGGCTATTTAAAGCCCATTCTATCCAGGGTTGTACTTTGGCCTTCAGCTGTGTGTCGTCCAGAAGGTATGCCAGTGGGAGTAATCCGTCAATCCAATACGGTCCTCTTTCCCATTGGTCACCGTCGCCGCCGAGCCAACCGTTGCGCTCGCCCATCACTAACGGATACAGTTTGTCCATTTGTCCGGTAGCCCCGTTTTTCTGCCTGACCAGCATTTCTTGCAGCCATCCTTTAGCTTTGATACTGCCCAATGGCAGTTCCATAAAAGGTTTGCGCACCAACGGATAGCGGTTGTTGGTATAATTTTCGGGGGTATCGGCCCGGAGCCCGCTTCCTAAAGAAGAGAAGCAGAGGCCCAGTCCGATAAGCAGATATGTAAACGTATTCTTTTTCTTCATGAGTGTTTTTCTATTAATGTTTGGATACAGAAAGTTTTATTCTCTGGTGTTCGGGAAAGCGGAAACACGCAGCCTGGCTGCTCCCATCGGTATCAGTGTAATTTCCTCTTTCTCTCCTTTCGGTGCATCCATTTCAGGGAGTTCGCTGCACAAATCGTATTGGTCGATGATCCATGAAGGAACTTTCCGTCCGATGGCTTTTACTTCAATCGGTGTACTTGCTACGGTGAACGGGAAGTTATCTGCCGGCCATTCTTTGCGTACTACTTTAAAGTCTTTCAAAGGTTTGTCCTTGCCGAGTACCAATGCGTAGTTCCAAGGAGTTTTTGCATAGATCTCGTATGTCGGCCATTGGCTGGCGTCAGCGCCTTCCTGCCATTTAGAGTCACCGATAGCCGTAGCGCGGCTGTCCTTTTTCACATAATCTTCGTCAATTTTCAGTGACATTGTCAACGGACCGTAGTCTACGCTTACACTGTTTTTGTTCACTTGCCATGTACGCATCGAAAGTTGCATCGGCAGCTGAATTTCCACTTGGTCATTGTCTTTCCATTCGCGATGGATGCAGGCATATTGTCCGGCTTCGGGGTTGGCCGCTACCTTTTTGCCGTTAACAAAGATAGTCGCACCCTCTGTCCATGAAGGAATTCTCAGGTAGAAGGGGAAACTTACTGCTTTCGGAGTATTCACCGTAAACCGGATCGTTTCCTCAAAAGGATAGTTAGTCTGTTCGTGAAGAGTTATTTCGTTTCCGTCACCCACTTTCACTGTTGCTTTGCAGGCAGCATACATAGCGGCTGCTATACCGTTATCCGGACTGGCCAGAATCAGATGTTCGGCATAGTAAGGCCATCCCTGTGCATGATTGTGCTGGCAGCAACGGCTACTGAAGGGATTCATTGCCAGGAAAGGTCCCCGGTTGTCGATGCCCGGATGATGGTTCTTTGAGTCACTGACAGTTTGATTGGGACAAGTGATATAACGCAAACCCTTGAAGTCCGGCATTACGGCAGCCGGATAACTGTTGAAAGCCACTTCTTCGCAGTGTTCTGCCCAAAGCG
>OOAO01002136.1_pt1 | contig 14172 bp, 16 predicted proteins | sample 1671821 | NCBI WGS metagenome assembly OOAO01 (sample SAMN06348196, study PRJEB24527) | human gut metagenome | biome: human gut; feature: ankylosing spondylitis patient; material: feces | host: Homo sapiens | place: China | collected 2015-10 | reverse complement strand
CCAAGGGAGGGAGGAGCGCTGCTCCTCCCTCCCTTGGGTTTGCTTTTCGTTTTTTATGCTGCTTTTTCTCTTCCACGAAATTTTTCTCCCAACGGAGGATTTTCCACCGCAGAAAAAAATCCTCCGTGGGAAAATGGCTCACCGGCGGGCCAAATTTTTCTATGTGGAACAAGTCCCGGTTTGGGAGACGGCGGCGTGTCCCATGGGACAAAAACGGTATTCCTTCGGACGTCAGGTCCCGGTCTGATATGGGGCGAGTGGACGTCCAAAAAATGTCCAATCTCTCAGCGCTGATACTCAAATTCCAGATCGTACATGGAGACAATATCCCCGTCCTGGATCCCCATCTGCTCCAGCTGATCGAACAGACCCGACTGGCGCAGAACCTTATCGAAGTACATCCGGCTCTCATAGTCGGAGAAATTGATGTTGCCCATGAGCCGCTGGAGCCACGGCCCCTCCACCAGCCAGGTGTGGTCGTCCCGGTGGATATCCAGCGGGGCGGTGGTATCCACCTCCGGCGGGCGGGGTACATACTCCGGCTCATAGACCGTCACCGGCGGCAGCTCCGCCAAGCGGCGGGCGATGGCCTGCACCAGCTCACGGGTCCCCTGATGGGTGGCGGCGGACATGGCCATGAACTCATAGCCCGCCTCCTCCACATGGCAGCTGAAGGCTTCCAGCTGGTCAGGGTCCGCCAGCAGATCCGTCTTGTTGGCCACCACGATCTGGGGCCGCTGGGCCAGCTCCGGGCTGTACTGCTCTAACTCTGCGTTGATGGCGTCAAAGTCCGCTATGGGGTCCCGGCCCTCGCTGCCGGAGACATCCACCAGATGCACCAGCAGGCGGCAGCGGTCAATGTGCCGCAGGAAGTCATGGCCCAGCCCGGCCCCCTCGCTGGCCCCCTCAATGATTCCGGGGATATCCGCCATAACGAAGGACACGCCCTCATCCACATACACCACGCCCAGATTGGGATAGAGGGTGGTGAAGTGGTAGTTGGCGATCTTGGGATGGGCCTTGCTGACCACGCTCAGAAGGGTGCTTTTGCCCACGTTGGGAAAGCCCACCAGACCCACGTCCGCCAACAGCTTCAGCTCCAGCACCACGTCGTGGCTCTCGCCGGGAAGGCCCGCCTTGGCGAAGCGGGGTACCTGCCGGGTGGGGGTGGCGAAGTGCTGGTTGCCCCAGCCGCCCCGGCCGCCCTTACAGAGGACGAAGGGCTCGCTGTCGGACATATCCTTGATGATCTCGCCGGTCTCGGCGTCCCGGATGAGAGTCCCTCTGGGGACCCGGATGGTGAGACTCTCTCCGTCCTTGCCGCTTTTGCGGCCGCCCTGCCCATCTACGCCGGGAGAAGCCACATATTTGCGCTTGTAGCGGAAGTCCATCAGCGTGGACATATTGTCATCCACCTGCACGATGATGCTGCCGCCGTCGCCGCCGTCGCCGCCGTCGGGGCCACCGGCGGCCACGTATTTCTCCCGGTGGAAGGCCACGGCTCCGTTGCCGCCGTTGCCGGCCCGGACGGTGATGCGGGCTTTATCGATGAATCCATTTGCCATAATGCTACCTCGTTTATCTGAAAATGTGTATTCTACTTCAGTATGTCCTATTTTAACGGAAAAACGCCCCACCGTCAAGGGCGGGGCGCAGGAGAAAACAGGTGCGGCCTGCGGGGAAAACTCTTGCAGATACACGGAAAAGGAGGGCAGGCGTTTGCCTGTCCTCCTTTTGAAATCAAAAGCTAACTCCGGCAGGCCGTCAGCGGGGCTCATCGGAGAAGCGGATGACATCGTTGGGGGTGCAGCCGATGATGCGGCAGAGCTTTTCCAGCGTGACCATGGTGATGTTGCGGCCCTTTTTCAAAGCGTCCAGCGTCTTGTTATCCACGCCGCTCTTCAGCAGCTGGTACTGGGAGACGCCACGGCGCTGCATAGTTTCCCACAGGGGGCTGTAATCAAACATCACGGTCACCACCTTTCTTCTCAAATCATTATAGAAAGAAAAGCAGAAAAACCATATTGTGGATATAGCCACAATATGGTAGAATAGAAAAGGGTGATTATTTTGGCTGATTATAAAGAGATGTATTTGACCATGATGCGGGCAGCTGAACAAGCGATCAATATTCTGATCGCCGCACAGCAGGCGTGTGAAGAAGCCTATTTGCAGGAAGATGCTCCCCATATATTTATCTTGGAAAGTGAATCCGATAACGCAAAACAGGAATAAGGAGGACAGGCGTTTGCCTGTCCTCCTTATTCCTGTTGGGTAAAGGATATACGGTTTTCATGACAAGGGTGTTACTCCAGTGCGTCACGGCTCTCGAACACATCACGGATAGAGCCGCTGCGGTCGATCTCCGGCTCAGGCTGGGGTTGCTTGCTCATTTGCAGCTCCTGCCACTTGGCCTTGTCGATGAGCAGCTGGCGGGGCTTGGAGCCCTCGAAGGGGCCGACGATACCCCGCTCCTCCATCTGATCCACCAGACGGGCGGCACGGGAATAGCCCAGCTTCAGGCGGCGCTGGAGCATGGAGACGGAGGCCTGTCCCGTTTCCAGAACCACCTCCACGGCAGCGGGCAGCAGCTCGTCGCCGTCCTCCTGCGCTTCGGCAGGCTCGGCAGAGGTCTTTCCTCCGCCGCCCTTTTCCTTCTCCTTCACCGCCTGCTCAATTTTGTCCATGACCTCACGGGAGTACTCCGCCTCGCCGGTGGTTTTGACGAAGCCCACCACCCGCTCGATCTCCTCCGGGGTGATGAAGCAGCCCTGCACACGGGTGGGCTTTCCGGCCCCCAGCGGGGCATAGAGCATATCGCCCTTGCCCACCAGCTTTTCGGCGCCGGTGGTATCCAGAATGATGCGGGACTCCAGTGAGGATGCCACGGCGAAGGCGATGCGGCTGGGGATATTGGCCTTCATCAGGCCGGTGATGACGTCGGAGGAGGGTCGCTGGGTGGCGATGACCAGATGCATCCCGGCGGCACGGCCCATCTGGGCCACCCGGCAGATGGACTCCTCCACCTCCTTGGCAGCCACCAGCATCAGGTCCGCCAGCTCGTCGATGACCACCACCACCGTGGGCATGGTCTTGAGCTCCTCATCCTGCCGGGCCAGCGCATTATAGCCCGCCAGATCCTTGACCCCGTGCTCGGAGAAAAGCTTATAGCGCTTCATCATCTCGAACACCGCCCATTGCAGGGCTCCGGCGGCCTTTTTGGGGTCCGTCACCACGGGGATCAGCAGGTGGGGGATGCCGTTGTAGGGGGCCAGCTCCACCATTTTGGGATCCACCATGATGAAGCGGACCTCCTCCGGCGTGGACTTATAGAGGATGCTGACGATGAGGGAATTGGTACACACGGACTTACCGGAGCCGGTGGTGCCGGCGATGAGCACATGGGGAAGCTTGCCGATATCCCCCACGATGCAGCTGCCGCCGATGTCCTTGCCCACGGCGAAGGCCACCGGGGACTTGTGCTCGGTGAAGGTACGGGACTCCACCACGTCCCGGATGCGAACCGGGGTGACGGCCCGGTTGGGGACCTCGATGCCCACCACGGAAATTTTATTGGGGATGGGGGCGATGCGGACGCCGCTGGCGCCCAATGCCAACGCAATGTCATCAGAGAGGTTGGTGATCTTGGACAGCTTCACCCCCTGCTCCAGCGTGAACTCATAGCGGGTAACGCTGGGGCCGTGAACCACGGCACCGGGGTGGGCGTCCACGCCGAAGCTCTGAAGGGTCTGGGCCAAGCGCTGGGAGTTGCTCCGCAGCTCAGCCCCCACCTCCGTATAGTTGTCGGCGGTATTCTCATCCAGAAGCGTGATGGGGGGATACTGGTACGCCTCCTCCGGCTGGGCCAGCTCCTGCTCCACCGCAGCGGCCACCTCCTCGGTGGCGTCCTGCACCTCCTGCGCCGTGACGGAAGGCTTGGCCGCTTCACGGGGCTTAGTCACAGGGGCAGGGGCAGCAGACGCTGCCGATGGGGACGTAACGGGAACGGCGGGGGCCACGGGGGCGGCTTCCTCCGCAGGCTCCCCCCGCAGCACCTGATCCGGGGTGCGGACGGCGCTGCTCTTACGGGAGAAGAAGGGTTTCTTCTCCTTAGGAGCAAAGGTGGGTTCCTCCGGCTGGGGCTGCGGCTGTTTGGTGGGAGGCTCGTCGTCCAGGGGGATATCGATGGCGGCACGGCGGCGGGGCCGCTTCTCCGCCGGTTTCTCCTTCTCACGGACGGGGGGTGCTTCCTCCGGGATGTCCTCCCGCTCCGCCTCCCGGCGCTCCTGCGCCCGGCGGACGGCATCCTTGGGGGAGATGTGCAGCGCCAGACACAGGGCCGCCAGCAGCATGAGGAGGAACAGGATCAGAGACAGCACCTTGCCGAATACGGCGGAGAAGCCCACGGCCAAACCGCCGGACAGGGCACCGCCGCTTTGCAGGGACCGGCCGGAGAGCCACAGCTCCCGCAGGCCGGTGAGGCCCGGTTCATAGGAGCGGGCGCACAGCAGCAGACGGTGAGTACCGGCACCAGCAGCGTACACACGGAGCGCAGGGTGGCGGGACGGTCCCGGTGGGTCAGCAGCAGGAGGCCCGTCAGCAGCAGGGCCGGGGCCGACAGCCAGTAGCCGTAACCCAGCAGCCCCTTCAGCAGGCCGCCGAAGAAGGTGATGAACAGGGCCTCCTCCTGAAAATAGGACACGACGGCGCACAGGGCCAGCAGCAGGCAGACACCGCCGGCGATCTCCCGGCCGTAGGTAGGGGCAGGAGGGGGCGGCGTGCGGGTATTCTTTTTTGCGGGTTGCGAGGTTTTCTTCTTTTTGGGTGCAGCAGCCATGCGGACTTCCTTTCGTGCAAGAGAACGGGTGTTACTTGACGGCGTTCAGAATGAGGGTAGCCAGACCGGCGGCCCAGCAATAGTAGGCGAAGGCACCGAAGCGGCCCTTGTCAGCGATCATCTTCAGCAGGCGGATGCACAGGTAGCCGGAGACGGCAGCCACCACCACGCCCGCCAGATACACCGGCAGTTGGCTCCAGTCCACGCCGCCGGTGAGGGCATCCTTCAGACTGAGGATGTTGGCACCCAGCACGGCGGGGATGGACAGCAGGAAGGAGAAGCGCACGGCAAACCTCCGCTCGAAGCCCACGAAGCAGCCGGTGGTGATGGTCATGCCGGAGCGGGAAATGCCGGGGACCGTGGCAATAGCCTGACTGACGCCCACCACCAACACATCCAGCACCGTGGCGCTGCGGGCATCCTTGCGGCCCTTGCGGGCCCGGTCGCTGAAAAACAGCAGGAAGCCGGTGACGATCAGGGCGGCGCCGATGAATACCATACTGCTCTTCAGGCCCTCCACCGTGTCCTTGATGGGCAGGATGGCAAACAGAGGCAGCGTACCCAGAATGATCAGCAGGATCAGGCGGCGGGCCGGGGGTACCGGCGTAGGGGTGCTGTGGTGGACCAGATCACCGATGCCGCAGAAAAATTCCCGCACCATATCGCAGATGTCCTGCCAATAGGCCACGAACACCGCCACCAGCGTGCCCAGATGCAGCAGTACGTCGTAGAAGGCGGGGACCTCGGCGTTGATGTTCAGCAGATTCTGGGCGATGGCCAGATGGCCAGAGCTGGAGATGGGCAGAAATTCCGCCACGCCCTGGATCAAGCCCAGAAGAATAGATTGCAGAAAGGTCATAGGTTTTCTCCTTATTTGAAGTTCTATCAGGGGGTATGGCCCCGTATTGTTGGAAGGGGTACGTTTTATCATACCACAGGCGGACAAAAAATACCACCCCTTTTCCTCGACAATCTGCGGGATGGCCGCAGGAGCCATTCTTATCAAAGGAAAGAAGGCCCACCGGATGGCGGGCCTTCTTCACCGTGTGCGGTACACGGGGTCAGAATGTGACGGACTGAAGCTCTTTCAGGCACTTCTGACACACGTTCTTCCCCCGAAACTCCGATACGCCCCGGCTGCTGTTGCAGAAAATGCAGTTGGGCCGGAATTTTCGCAGGACAATGGATGCGCCGTCCACATAGATCTCCAGCGGATCACGCTCGGAAATATCCAGCGTGCGCCGCAGCTCTACGGGCAGGACGATGCGTCCCAACTCATCCACCCTTCTGACGATACCGGTTGCTTTCACAGTGATCTCCCCTTCTTTGCCCCTCAATTTTAGCGTCTACGTGGGATTCGTTTATATTATGCCGTAAATTTGCATATTTGTCAACCAAATGATAAAATCTGTCTGGATAGATGTAATAAAATATGTCGGTGCGGCGTATACATCCATGAGGTGACAAGGATGGCGATGGCGTGGATCTGGACGGGAATGGCTGTGGTCAGCGTGGTGTGCGGCGCCGTATACGGGCGCATGGAGGCCGTCAGTGCGGCGGCGCTGGAGGGGGCCGGGCAGGCGGTCCGGCTGTGTCTCTCCATGGCGGGGGTGCTGTGCCTGTGGACGGGGCTTATGGAGGTCATGGACCGGTGCGGGCTGTCCCGGCGGCTGGGACGGCTGTTCCGTCCGGTGCTGCGGCGGCTGCTGCCCCAGGCCAGCCGGGATCCGGAGACGCTGGCAGCGGTGACGGCCAATGTGTCGGCCAATCTGCTGGGGCTGGGCAACGCCGCCACGCCCATGGGTATCCGTGCGGCCTGCCGTATGGCACGGGGGACGGAGGGCGTGGCCAGCGACGAACTGTGCCGGTTGGTGGTGCTGAACACCGCCTCCATCCAGCTGCTGCCCACCACGGTGGCCAGCATCCGGGCCGTCTGCGGCAGCGCTGCACCGCTGGATATCCTGCCGGCGGTGTGGGTCAGCTCTCTGCTGTCGGTAGCGGCGGGGCTGGCGGCGGCAAGGCTGCTGGAGCGGCTGGGAAGGCGGCGGACATGACGGACTGGGTGATCCCCTGTCTGCTGGCGGGGGTGGCGGCGGCAGCCATGGGGCGGAGGACCGATGTCTACGGCGCCCTCACCGACGGGGCGGCGGAGGGGCTGCGGGTGCTGGGGCGCATCCTGCCGGCGCTGGTGGTACTGCTGTCGGCGGTGCAGATGTTCCGGGCCTCCGGAGCCATGGAGCTGCTGACGGGGCTGCTGTCACCGGTGCTGGAAGGGCTGGGCATCCCGCCGGAGACGGCGGTGCTGCTGTTGGTGCGGCCCGTCAGCGGCTCCGGGGCGCTGGCGGTGGGCAGCCAGCTGATGGAGCAGTACGGGCCGGACTCCTACATCGGGCGGGTGACGGCGGTGATGCTGGGATGCTCGGAGACGACGTTTTATACCGTGGCGGTCTACTACGGCGCTGCGGGCATCCGCCGCACCCGCCACACCATTCCGGCGGCGCTGACGGCGGATGCAGCGGCCTTCGTTGCCGCCGCATGGGCGGTGCGGGTGTTCTTTCCGTAAGGCCGGCTCTCCCGGTGGTGGGGCAGAAAAAAGGAGGCTGGGGACTCGTAGTCCCCAGCCTCCTTTTGTATCTCGATCGTTTTTCAGGGCTTATCTGCCGATGGGCAGTTAGCGGTGCAGCGCTTCCACAGGCCACGCAGCAGCAGATCCTCGTCGCAGACGGCCTCCCGGCGGCACAGGGGCGCCACGAAGCGGCCCAAGCCACCGGTGAACACCAGTGTGCAGGGACAGCCCAGCTCCTGCTCCATGCGTTGGGCCAGACCCTCCGTCATGGCGGCAGCCCTATATAGGGCGCCGCTGAGGAGACTCTCCTCCGTCCAGCCGCAGATCACCCGATCCGGAATCCGCAGGCGGATATCCGGCAGCTGGGCCGTACCAGAGAGCAGTGCCTCCAGCCCCAGCCGTACAGGGCGGCGCCCAGCACAATGGGGATCAGGACCAGTGAGACGGAAAAGGGGCCGAGACGAATGGCACTGCCCGCAAACTGGAGCACCACAACGATGGCGGCAAGGAGTCCGCCTCCTGCGAGATACTGCGTCGTTTTTTCATATGACTTTCCTCTGCTGCCGCTCCGCCGGAGCGGATGCAGCGCATTTCTTTTAATTTTTATATATGTCGGGTCAGCGGCTCACCGGGCCGTTGCGGGGAAGGCGATGCGGATGACAGTCCCCTCGCCGGGCTTACTGGTGAGGCGGATGTCGCCGTGGTGATACTGCACGGCGTGCTTCACGATGGAAAGGCCCAGCCCCGTGCCGCCGGAGGCCTTGGAGTGGCTCTTATCCACCCGGTAGAATCGCTCGAACACCCGGCTCTGGTGCTCCGGGGCGATGCCGATGCCGGTATCCGACACCGTGACGGAGGAGATCCCGTTCTCCGAGGACACCTGCACCTTCACGGTGCCATCCGGGACATTATACTTGATGGCGTTGTCGCAGAGGTTGAAGATCACCTCATACAGCAGCCGCCGCACGCCGGTGACCGGAGCGTGATCCCCGCCCACCGACAGGGACACCTGCTGCTTGGCGGCGGCATCCTGTAGATTGGCCACGGCTTCTTGGCTCAGGGCCAGCAGGTCCACCGTCTCCGTGGGCATGGCGTCCCCCTCGTCCAGCTGGGACAGGCGGATGATATCCTCCACCAGTGTTACCATGCGGGAGGCCTCGTCGTGGATATGGCCCACAAAGCGGGGCATATCCTCCGGCTTCACCATGCCGCTCTGGATCAGCTCGGCGCTGCCCACGATGCCCTGCAGAGGGGTCTTCAGTTCGTGGGAGACGTTGGCGGTGAACTCCCGGCGGTTGCGCTCGGCGTACTCCTGCTCTGTCACGTCGAAGGCCAGCAGCACTGTACCCACCGTCTCGCCGTCGGATTGGATGCGGCTCATATCCAGCTGATACTCCCGGCCATTACGCTGGCAGCGCAGCTGGCTGTGGCCCTTCTCCCGGGCTGTCTCCATCGCAAGGCACAGCTCATGGCTGCGGTCCACCGTCAGGAAGTCACGGCCCACACAGCCCTCGTCCGCCTGAAAGAGCTTGCAGGCGGCGTGGTTGATGCTGAGCACCGTCCCCTTCTCGTCCAGCAACACCAGCCCCTCCTGCATACTGCCGGTGATCTGGGTGAACTCATCGGTCTTTTGCCGCAGGGTCCTCAGTTGGGCGTCGATCTCCTTGTGCTGGTAGTTGATGCGGCTCAGAAGAGGAGCCAGCTCCTCGTAGGCGTCGTTTTCCAGCGGATGCTCCAAGTCCAGCCGGTTCAAGGGATCCACGATGCGGCGGGACAGGCGCCCGGCCATGAGTCCGGCGAAGATCAACGCCGCCACCAGCACCACCAGCATGGGCTGGAGCATTCCCAGCGCCAGCATCCCGGCGGTGGCACGGCTGACGGAGATACGCAGCACCGTGCCGTCCGTCAGGCGGCGGGCCACGTACAGGGTCTGCTGCAAAAGGGTATCAGAGTAGCGGCTACTTTCGCCGCTGCCGTTTTCCAGGGCCTCCTGCACCTCCTGACGGCCGGCGTGGTTCTCCATGGAGGCCACGTCCGTCACCTGCGTATCGTACAGCACCCGGCCGTCGGAGGCGATCCACGTCAGGCGGAACCGCTCCGCCGGAAGGCGCTCCAGATAGGCCGTACCGCCGTTTTCCACGCCGCTGACGGCGAGGCTCAATTCATCCTGTAATTGCTGCTCCTGCACACCGCCGAAGTAGCTGTACAGGCAGCCGGTCATGATGACCATGCCCGCCGCCAGCACTACACCCGCCACCAGCAGAATGGAACGGAAAATCTTTCTTGTCATGCGCCTACCTCCAGCCGGTATCCCACATTCCGCACGGTCTGGATCATGCTGCCGCAGCTGCCCAGCTTCTGGCGCAGGGTGCGGATGTGCATATCCACCGTCCGGGTCTCGCCGCAGTAATCCATGCCCCAGATCTCGTTGAACAGCTGGTCCCGTGTGAAGGCCATGCCCGGATGGGACAGAAACAGCCGCAGCAGCTCAAACTCCTTATAGGTCAGCGTCACTCGCTGACCCTCCACCGTGACGATGCGCTCCTCCGGGTGCAGTACGATGCCCCCGGCCCGCAGCACCGGCTCCTGCTCCGTCCGGCAGCGCCGCAGCACCGCCTTGACGCAGGACACCAGCTCCATGACGCCGAAGGGCTTGGCCAGATAATAGTCCGCCCCCAGATCCAGCCCCTGTATCTTGTCGTACTCTGCGCCCTTGGCGGTGGCCATCACTACCGGGATGCGGCGCAGGGCCGCCGAGGCCCGCATCCGGCGCAGCAGCTCCATGCCGTCCACGCCGGGCAGCATCACATCCAGCACCACCAGCTCCGGCTGCTCCTCCCTCTGGAGGGCCTGCCAGAAGGCGGCACCGTCGGCAAAGCCACAGGCCTCGAAGCCGGTGGAACGCAGGGCGTATACTTCGATATCCCGGATACTGGCATCGTCCTCCACGCACCAGATCATGCTATCCCTCCTTGTGCGTACCGGTGACGGAGAAAATCACCCACTGGGCGACGTTCACCGCATGGTCCCCGATGCGCTCAAAATATTTGGCAATCATCAGCAGGTCCACCGCCCGCTCCCCCTCACCGGGGTCTGTGGTCATGCGGCGGATCAGCGTATGCTTCACCCTGTCGAACCAGTCATCCACAATATCGTCCTCTGCGATGACTTTTTCCGCCAACATTGTATCATGTTTCACGTAGGCGTCAACACTTTCCGTCACCATTTTTATGGTGGAAGCGGCCATATCCCTCAGCAGCTCCTCCCCCTCGTTGACCTGACCGCTGATGACGATCTCGGCAATATCCTCCGCCTGATCCCCGATGCGCTCCAGATCTGTGATCATTTTCAGAGCCGCCGAGATCTGCCGCAAATCCCGTGCCACCGGCTGCTGCTGCAAAAGCAGCTTCAGGCACAGGGACTCGATGTCCCGCTCCTTGCGGTCGATCTCCGTATCCAGCGGGGCCACCTGACGGGCCAGTCTGCCGTCTCCCAGCGATTTAGCCGCCAGAGCGATGCTCTCCTCGCACAGTGCGCCCATTTCGATGAGCTCCCGCTCCAGCTGGGCCAGCTGTTCATCAAACCGGCTTCTCATTATCCGAACCTCCCCGTGATGTAGTCCTCTGTCCGCTTCTCCGCCGGGGCGGAGAACACCTGCTCCGTAGCGCCGTACTCCACCAGCTCACCCAGCAGGAAGAAGGCCGTGCGGTCGGAGATACGCACCGCCTGCTGCATATTGTGGGTGACGATGACGATGGTATAGCGCGCCTTCAGTTCCATGGTCAGCTCCTCGATGCGGGAGGTGGAGATGGGGTCCAGTGCGCTGGTGGGCTCGTCCATCAGCAGCACCGCCGGCTCCACCGCCAGCGCCCGTGCGATACACAGGCGCTGCTGCTGGCCGCCGGAAAGGCCCAGTGCATTCTTCTTCAGCCGGTCCTTTACCTCGTCCCAGATGGCAGCGCCCCGCAGGGAGCGCTCCACCAGCTCGTCCAGCCTGGCCTTGCTGCGGATGCCGTGGGTCCGGGGGCCGTAGGCAATGTTGTCATAGATGCTCATGGGGAAGGGATTGGGTTTTTGAAACACCATACCGATCTCACGGCGCAGGCGGCACACGTCCGTTCCCGGCGCATAGATATCTCCCCCCCGATAGCGGACCTCGCCGGTGATCTTCACCCCCGGCACCAGATCGTTCATGCGGTTCAGGGTTTTCAGAAATGTGGACTTGCCGCAACCGGAGGGGCCGATGAAGGCAGTGATGCTCTTCTCCAGGACGTCCATGGAGACACTGTGCAGCGCCTGATGAGCGCCGTACCACAGGTCCAGATCCTTCACTTGCAGAATAGGTTCCATTGTCGTTCACTTCCTTTTCAGCTTCCGCCCGATGATCCCGGCGGTGAGGTTGATGAGCAGGGTCAGCACCATGAGGATGGTGGCAATGGAGAAGGCCAGCGCCGTCTCCCCGCCCTCGGTGGCATAGACGTACAGGGCCACCGTCAGGGTGGCGGAGGAGGTGTGCAGGGAGTCGAAGAGACTCACCAGCGCCATGCCGAAGCCTGCCGTATACAGCAGGGCGGCACTCTCCCCCACGATGCGGCCGATGGCCAGAATACAGCCGGTGACGATGCCGTCCACCGCTCCCGGCAGCACCACCGTGCGGACCATGTGCCATTTGCCGGCACCCAGCGCCAGCGCCCCCTCCCGGTAGGACTGGGGGACGGTTTTCAGGCTCTCCTGCGTGGTACGGATGATAGTGGGCAGGATCATCATCACCAGCGTCAGGCTACCGGCCAGAATTCCCGCCTGAAGGCCCAGCTTCTGCACGAACAGCATCATGCCCACCAGTCCGAAGATGATGGAGGGAATACCGGTCAGGGTCTCGGCGGCGAACTCGATGATGCGGACCAGCCGCCCGCTGGCGGCATACTCCGTCAGGTAGATGGCGGCACCCACGCCCAGCGGCAGCACCACCGCCATGGCCACAAGAATGATATACAGCGTATTCAATAGATTGGGCAGGATGCCCACGGTATTGCGGATATAACTGGTCTGGCCGGAGATCAGCTGCCAGCTGAGGCCCGGCACGCCACGATAAAAGATATAGCCGATGAGAAAGATCAGCAGGGCGCAGGTCAATCCGGCGCACAGCCACACCAGCCCCCGCATCCCGCCGTTATACAGTCTCCGGCGAAGCGTCCATTGCTGCTTCATGGTTCAGTCCTCCTTCCTGCGTTTGATGCAGACATTCAGCAGGACGTTGATGAGCATGATGAACAGAAACAGCACCAGCCCGATGGAAAACAGCGCCTGCTGATACAGGCTCCCCACGGCGGCATCGGACATTCCGGAGATGATGCCGGTGGTGAGGAAGCGCACCGAGGTGAAAAGCCCCGGCATATTGGCCACGTTGCCGGCCACCATGATGATGGCCATGGCCTCTCCGATGGCACGGCCTACGCCCAGCACCACCGCCGCCGCTACGCCGCTGCGGGCAGCGGGCAGGCTCACCCGGAAGTAGGTCTCCGTCTCCGTGGCGCCCAGTGCCAGACTGGCCTCCTCATACTCCCTCGGCACGGCCTGAAGGGCCGTCTCCGCCACGTTGATGATGGAGGGCAGGATCATCACCGCCAGGACCACGATAGCGGCCAGCAGGGTGGCCCCGGAGGCCAGCTGGAAGGTCCTTTGGATGGCGGGGACCAGCACGATCATGCCCACCAGGCCATAGACGATAGAGGGGATCCCCGCCAGCAGCTCCACGGCGGTGCGGATCACCCGGGCCGCCTTGGGAGGGGCCACCTTCGCCAGGAACATGGCGGTCATCAGGCCCACCGGCACCCCCAGCAGCAGCGCTCCCGCCGTGCCGTAGACAGAGGTGAGGAGGAAGGGCAGAATGCCGAATTGCGGGCCGGTGGTGGCGTTGGTAGGCGCCCACACCTTGCCGAAGAGGAATTTGGTCAGTCCGATCTCCCGGATAGCCGGCAGACCGGAGATCACCAGATACACGCTGATGCACAGCACGAAGCCCACCGCCACGATGCCGCACAGCAGGAAGATCAGGTGGATGGCCTGCTCCATGGCCCTGCGGGTGCGGAGGCTTTTGCCTGCTGTCCGCTTCATAGAGTTCTCCTTTCCCGATGACGGGGAAGCCCCCTCATCCGCCGCAGCAGGTGAGGGTCCCCCGATCTGTTTTACTTGGCGGTAGGCACGGCGCCCGCATTCTGAATGAGGGAGGCGGCGTCCTTGGAGGTGGCGAAGTCGAAGAATGTCTGCGCCGCCGGGGACAGGGCCGTGCCGTCCTTGGTCACCAGCACGAAGGGCCGCTGAATGGCGTAGCTGCCGTCCAGCACAGCGGCCTCGGTGCAGGCCACACCGCCTACGGTGACGGCCTTCACGGTGTCCTTGCTCTCCACAGCGGAGAGGGAGGCATAGCCGATGGCGTTGGGGTTGCCGGCCACGGCCTCGATGACGCCGCCGGTGGAGGTCAACTCCTGATCCAGCTTGCAGGAATCCTTGGTTCCGGTGATGGACTCGAAGCCGTCACGGGTACCGCTGCCGGACTCACGACCGATGCAGGAGATGGTACCGGGGTCGCCGCCCACCTGACTCCAATCGGTGATCTCACCGGTGAAGATCTTGGCGATCTGCTCCACAGTCAGATCCGTGACCTTGCTCTGGGCATGGACAATGACGGCGATGCCGTCCAGGGCGATGACCGTCTCGGTCAGGCCGTCGGCCTTCTCCTCGTCCTTCAGGCTGCGGGAGGCCAGGCCGA
>OOAO01002129.1_pt1 | contig 14192 bp, 14 predicted proteins | sample 1671821 | NCBI WGS metagenome assembly OOAO01 (sample SAMN06348196, study PRJEB24527) | human gut metagenome | biome: human gut; feature: ankylosing spondylitis patient; material: feces | host: Homo sapiens | place: China | collected 2015-10 | reverse complement strand
CGAGGTACTCGACCGCGTGGACGCGCTGCTGGAGGCCGCCGGTATCGTCGCGCCGCTGACGCGCGAGCTGCGTGCCCTGGTCGAGGGCCTGGCACCCGAGGACGCCCAGGTGCTGTCGTTCGACTTCTCTATCATGAACTCTTTCGATTACTACACGGGCCTGGTCTTTAAGGCCTATGCCGGCGGCTTGCCCGATCCGGTCGGTTCGGGCGGACGCTATGACTCCATCTTTACCGGCGCATTTGGCGACGGTATCGAGGTGCCGGCGGCGGGCTTCGCCTTTTCGCTCGAGCGCCTGGAGGCCGCGCGCACCTCGGCCGAGGATGCCGCTTCCGATGGCGACCATGCCGCGGGCCGTGGCGCCGAGGGCCCGCTGCGCATCGCCGTGCCCAAGGGCTCGCTTAAGGCCGACACGCTCGACGTGCTCGAGGCCGCGGGTCTGGACGTCTCTGAGCTGCGTGACCCCGGCCGTCACCTGATCGTGCGCGGTCGCGACACGCGTGCCGGCGAGGGCGCGGTCGGCGATATCGAGTTTGTCATTGTGCGCCCCAGCGACGCGCCCGCCTTTGTGGGCTGCGGCGGCGCCGACTGCGGCATCTGCGGCTGGGACTCGCTTATCGAGGCCGACCTCAACCTTCTGCAGCTGGTCGATCTGGGCTACGGCCTGTGCACTTTCATTGAGGCGGAGCCCGCATGGCGCGCCGGCCAGGCCGAGCGCAACTATGCCCGCCGCGGGTCGCTTCGCGTGGCCACCAAGTACCCGCGCATCGCGAGCGCCTGGTATGCCGAGCGCGGCGTGAACGCCGACATCGTTTCGCTGCACGGTAACATCGAGCTGGGCCCCATCGTCGGCATGACCGATCGCATCGTGGATATTACCGCGACGGGCGCCACGCTGCGCGACAACGACTTGGTCATCACCGGCCGCATTATGGACTGCACGGCCCGCTTCTTCGTCAATCCGGGTGCCGCGCGCCTGGATCCGCGCGTACGCAATCTGGCAGATCGCCTGGCCGCGGCCGTTAAGGACAAGCATTTTGAGCCCGTCGCGGGCTCGGCACAATAGCGCGAGCACGCACGGGCGCCCCCATATCCGGGCTGCGGACCGATTGGTGTCGCTGCCCGGCATCTTGTTTTTCAAACGCAACCTCAACCGATAGGGGATACCGATATGAAGACCATCAAGCTTGCTCCCGGTGAGCGCCTCGTTACCAACCAACTCAACCGCAAGGGCGTGCTGCCGCAAAACATCGTCGATGCCGCCCGCGATATCGTGGCCAACGTGCGCGCTAACGGCGATGCCGCGGTGCGCGACTATTGCCGGCGCTTTGACGGCGTTGAGCTGCAGAGCTTCCGTCTGCCACAAGAGCAAATCGATGCCGCGCTCGAAGGTCTCGACCCGGTCTTTGTCGCCGCGCTCAAGAAGGCTGCACGCCAGATTCGCGAGTTCCACCAGCGCGAGGTCGAGCAGAGCTGGTTTACCACGCGCGCGGACGGCACGATGCTCGGCGTTAAGGTGACCCCGCTCGCGGCGGCCGGCATCTACGTGCCGGGCGGTCGCGCGCAGTATCCCTCCACGGTGCTCATGAATGCCATTCCCCGCCGCAAAAGGACGGCCTTATCAGCCCCTACACGCTCGCCGCGGCCAAGCTCGGCGGCGTGGACGAGATCTATATGGTGGGCGGCGCCCAGGCCGTGGCCGCACTGGCGTACGGTACCGAGACCATTCCACGTGTTGACAAGATTACCGGCCCGGGCAACGCCTTTGTCGCTGCGGCCAAGCAGATTGTTTCGGGCGATGTGGGCATCGACATGGTCGCCGGCCCCTCCGAGGTCTGCGTGCTGGCCGATGCCACGGCCAAGCCTATGGTGGTCGCGGCCGACCTGATGGCTCAGGCCGAGCACGATCCGCTGGCAGCCTGCTATCTGGTGACCTGCGACGAGCAGTTTGCGCGCGAAGTCGAGGCGGGCATCGACATTCTGGTGGCGCAGTCCCCGCGTGCCGAGATCACGCGTGCTTCGCTGGACAACGAGGGCACGATCGTGGTCGCCGCCGACATGGCTGCCGCCGTCGAGGCCGTGAACACCGTGGCGCCCGAGCACCTGGAGCTGCACTGCAAGGATGCGATGGGCTTGCTCGGCGGTATTCGCAACGCCGGCGCCATCTTTGTGGGCGCCTGGAGCTCCGAGCCGCTCGGCGATTATGTTGCCGGCCCCAATCACACGCTGCCGACCGGCGGCACGGCCATGTTCTCCAACCCGCTTTCGGTCGAAGAGTTCGTTAAGCGCTCGAGCGTCATTTGCTATACGCCCGAGGGTCTGCTCTCCGACGCTCCCGCTACGCAGCGCCTGGCCGAGGCCGAGGGCCTGTGGGCACACGCGCTTTCCGCCGCTCTGCGTCGCCGTGTGCTGGAGCAGGGCGAGGATGCCGTGAGTGCCGAGTCGCTGGCCGCGGCCGACCTGACTAAGGTTGCCTGGCCGGGCGACGCCGTGGCGACGGTCGCCGAGGGCGTGGACCTGACGGCGGCTGCGGGCGCGGATGGCGCCGGTGTGACCGGTGGGGAGGCCTAATATGGCCGAACTCACGCCGCGCATGAAGGAGCTCGTCCAGCCCTATCTGGCAGGCATCGAGCCCTACGATCCCAACTTTACGCCCACGCGCATCAACCTTTCGGCAAACGAGAACACCTACCCCGTGCCGGCCGGCGTGCGCGAGGCGGTCGACGCCGCCCTGGCTGCCACGCCGCTCAACCGCTATCCCGATCCCATGTCCAACGATCTGCGCGACGAGCTTGCCGCTTGGCATGGTGTGGCGCGCGAGAATGTCTGCGCGGGCAACGGCGGCGACGAGCTGCTCTATAACTACCTGTTGGCGTTTGGCGGCGCGGGACGGACCCTGCTCAACTGCCCGCCGTGCTTTAGCGAGTATGCGTTCTTTGCGTCGCTCTGCCAGACCGAGGTGCGCGACGTGTGGCGCGACCCGGCGACCTTTAGGCTCGACCAGGCAGCCGTGCTTGCGGCGGCGCCCGAGTGCAGCCTGGCCATCGTGACCTCGCCTAACAATCCCACGGGCGACGTGGCGCCGCTCGACTTTGTCGCGGCCCTGTGCGATGCGTGCCCCGGCATGGTGATGGTCGATGAGGCCTACGTTGAGTTTGCCGACGACTCGTTTGGCGCGGCCACCACGGCGCAGGGACTTATCGCCGAGCATCCCAACCTGGTGATTTTGCATACGCTGTCCAAGGCGTTTGGCGCCGCCGGCACGCGTCTGGGCTATGTGATCGCCGCGCCCGAGGTTATCGACGTGTTCGCGGCGATTCGCCAGATCTACTCGGTCAACGTGCTGAGCCAGGCCGCGGCGCTTGCCTGCTTGCGTGCCCGTGATGCCTACGCGCCCGTGGTGGCGCAGGTCGCATCTGAGCGCGAGCGCGAGCTGGCCGCTCTGCGCGCGATGGCTGCCGAGGGCTTGCCCGTGGAGACGTGGCCGAGCGCGGCGAACTTTGTGCTCGTACGCACGCCGCATGCCACGCGCGTACGTGAGCGTCTGCGCGACGAGTATTCGATTTTGGTGCGCGATTTTAGCTATGCGCCGGGGCTCGCGGACTGTCTGCGCATTACCGTGGGTACCCCGCAGGAAAACGATGAGGTGCTGGCTGCGTTTGCCGCGCTGATGAAGGAGGAGATGTAGATGGGCCGTTATACCGAGGTGACCCGCAAGACGGGCGAGACCGACATTGTCGTAAAGCTTGACCTGGATGGGAGCGGCGTGTGCGACATCTCGACCGGCGTGCCGTTTTTCGACCACATGCTCAACGCCTTTGGCCGCCATGGTTTGTTCGATCTGACGGTGCACGCGGTGGGCGACGTGGAAGTCGACGCACACCACACCGTCGAGGATACGGGCATTGTGCTGGGCGAGGCGTTCTGCCAGGCGCTGGGTGACAAGGCGGGCATTACGCGCTTTGCCGATGCGGCGATCGCCATGGACGAGACGCTTGTGATGGCTGCTGTTGATATTTCGGGCCGCGGGCAGGCCTACTGCGAGCTGCCCGTGCCGACCGAGCGCGTGGGCAGCTTCGATACCGAGCTGGCCGTCGAGTTCTTCTACGCCTTCGCGCGCGACGCCAAGCTCACGCTGCACGTGCGCGAGCTGGCGGGCGCTAACTCGCATCACATTATCGAGGCCGCCTTTAAGGCCGTGGGCCGCACGATGCGCCACGCCTGCGAGCTCGATCCCCGCGTGCAGGGCATCCCCAGCACCAAGGGCTCACTGTAGCCTGCCAAAAAGGGACAGGTTTATTTTGGCAGGTTTTATCTGCGGGAATGCTGTCTCATGTGGTGGGTGAACGTTTAACCGACCAAAATAAACCTGTCCCTTTTTGGCAGGTTTTGAATGGGAAAAGGGAGGTCGCGTGGGCGAACCGAAGATCGTGGTGGTCGACTACCACAAGGGCAACTTGTCGAGCGTCGTGCGCGGGCTTGTGCGTGCCGGTGCCGCCGCCTGCACGTCGGACGATCCGGAGCAGATCCGCAACGCCGACGGCCTGGTCATCCCGGGCGTGGGTGCGTTCTATGACGCGATCGCCTTTATGCGTCAGAGCGGCGAGGAGGTGGCCGTGCTCGATGCCGTTGCCGCCGGAACTCCGCTGCTCGGCATCTGCCTGGGCCTTCAGCTGTTTTTTGAGCGCGGCAACGAGGGCGTGCCTGCGAACGAGGACGCGGACGCGGACGACGATGCCTCCGAGCAGGCCGGTGGTCCCTGGGTCGATGGTCTGGGCATCATGCGTGGCTCGTGCACGCACCTGGAGTCGAGCTGTCTGAAGGTCCCGCACGTGGGCTGGGACCAGGTGCGCATGACGCCCGCCGGTGCGGCCGATCCGTTGCTTGCCGGTTTTGCCGAGGGCGCCAACATGTATTTCACTCACAGCTACGCGGTGGCCGACGACGTCGATGCCGCCGATGTGTTGGCGCGCACGCACTATACACGGAGCTTCCCGTGCATCGTGCGCCACGGCAACGTGTGGGGCTGCCAGTTCCATCCCGAGAAATCCTCTGCGCTGGGTCAGCGCATCCTTAAGAACTTCGTGAGCATCGTCGAGGGGGCCGGCCGATGATTCTGTTTCCCGCAATCGATTTGATCGGCGGCAAGGTCGTGCGCCTGGAGCGCGGCGACCGGAGCCGCTGTAAGGTGTATTCCGACGACCCCGTGGCCGTTGCCCGCTCCTTTGCCGAGCAGGGCGCGAGCTGGGTGCACGTCGTCGACCTGTCCGCTGCCTTTGGCGAGGACGAGGACGCGTGCGCTGCCAACTCGGCGGCGATCAAGGCCATCTGCGGCGTCGACGGTCTGTCGGTGGACGTGGGCGGCGGCGTTCGCTCGCTCGCGCGCATCGACGAGCTGGCCGGCTACGGCGCGCGTCGCATCGCACTGGGCACCGTGCTGGTGACTGAGCCGGGTTTTGCCGAGGTGGCGGCCCAAGGCTTTGGCGAGCTGCTGGTGGCAGATATTGCCGCCCGTGACGGCCAGGTCAAGGTGAACGGTTGGCGCGACGGTGCGGGTGTGGCGCTCGACGATGCCGTGGCGCAGCTCACGGAGCTGGGCTTTAAACATCTGGTGTATACCGATATCGCGCGCGACGGTATGCAGACGGGCATCGACGTGGCAGCATATCGCCACGTGGCCGAGGTCGCGGGCTTTCCCGTTGTGGCGTCGGGCGGCATCTCGACGCTCGATGATATCCGTGCGCTCGCCGCGGTGGGCGAGGGCGCTATTGAGGGCGCCATCACCGGTCGCGCGCTCTACGAGGGCAACTTTACGCTGGTACAGGCGTTGGCCGCCGCGCGAGGGGAGGAGTAGCCCATGCTTACCAAACGCGTCATTCCCTGCCTGGACGTTAAGGACGGCCGCGTGGTCAAGGGCGTCAACTTTGTGAGCCTGCGCGATGCGGGCGATCCGGTGGAGCTTGCCCGTGCCTACGATCGCGAGGGTGCGGACGAGGCCGTGTTCCTGGACATCACTGCCACGAGCGACAACCGTGCGACGACCATCGAGATGGCGGCGCATGCGGCCGAGGAGCTCGCCATTCCCTACACCGTGGGCGGTGGCTTTCGCGACCTTGCGGGCATGCGAACGATGGTGGCGGCCGGTGCCGACAAGGTATCGCTCAACTCTGCCGCCGTGCGCGACCCGTCGCTGATCAGCCAAGCTGCCGCGGCGTTTGGCAGCCAGGCCGTGGTCGTGGCGATCGATGCCAAGCGCGTCGGCCTGCCTGGGCAGCCGGATGCCGACAAGTGGGAGGTCTTTACCGCGGGAGGCCGCAATGCCACGGGTATCGACGCGGTGGCGTGGGCCGAGGAGGTGGCTCGCCGCGGCGCCGGCGAGATCTTGCTGACCAGCATGGACCGCGACGGCACCAAGGCCGGCTTTGACCTGGCACTCACCCGCGCCGTGGCGCGTGCGGTGCCGATTCCCGTCATCGCGAGCGGTGGCGTGGGCACGCTCGAGCATTTTGCCGAGGGCGTGATCGAGGGCGAGGCCGATGCCGTGCTGGCGGCCAGCGTCTTTCACTTTGGAACTTTCAGCATTCGCGAAGTCAAAGAATATATGGCCTCTCAAGGCATCCCTGTCAGGTTGGACTTCTAGCGCTGCGGCTTTCCCCGGCGCCCCCCCCCCCCCCCCCCCCCCCCCCCCCCCCCCCCGCGTACTTTAAGTACGCGTCGTCGGGCTTGTCGCTCGGAATCTCGGGCACCTGGACAACCCTCGCCGACCTGCGAAGTTTGAATTTGGGGAGAGAAATGGAAGAGATAACCGATCCTTCAAAACTTACGTACGACGCCCGCGGGCTGATTCCTTGCGTGGTTCAGCAGCATGACACCGGTGAGGTGCTTATGGTTGCTTGGATGAACGAGGAATCGGTGGGGCTGACGCTCAAGACCGGGACCACGTGGTTTTGGAGTCGCAGCCGTCAGGAGCTCTGGAACAAGGGCGCGACGAGTGGCAACATGCAGGAGGTCAAGGAGCTCTGGGCCGACTGCGATAGCGATACGCTGCTGGTCAAGGTGGACTCACCGGGCCCGGCCTGCCATACCGGCAACCGTACCTGCTTCTTTAAGCGCGTGGAAGGGGGAGTGCGATGAAAGTCGTGACGCCGTTCGAGGTCGCCGAATGCAACACCGAGCTCCTCCGCGCGGGCGTGCCATGCCGCGTGCACCTGACTGATGCCTGCGGGGCGCAGTCGCTTTGGCTCGAGGCCGAGAAGGAAAGGCTCAATGAGGCCCATGCCGTCATCGTCGAGTTCTTTGAGAAAAAGGGCGCAAAGCCTCGGTTCGATGAGACCGGTACCTACTTTACGCTGCAGTAACGAGAGGAAATAACCATGGGAGTCAGAACAGCTAACGTGCAGCCGGGAAACATCGGTGAGACGCTGACGGGACTGGCCGAGGTGATTCACGGTCGTCGCGACGCATCGCCGCAGGAGAGCTATACCGCGCGTCTGCTGACCGACGTCGAGGACGAGCTTCTCAAGAAGCTTGCCGAGGAGGCGAGCGAGGTGATCATGGCCTGCAAGGATAACGACCACGATCATATCCGCTACGAGGCCGGCGACCTGATCTACCACCTGCTCGTGACGCTCGAGCGCTACGGCATCACCCTCGACGAACTGGCCGGCGAACTCAACGCCCGCCGCCACTAGTCATTGGGGACGTTCTTAAACGACTAGTTAGGCGAGGGGCGTGGATTCCCATTCGCCGGTGCGGTGGGGGATATCGAAGGCCCGGTAGCCGCAGTCGTAGGCGTGGGCCTGGGCCTCGCGGATGTTCCAGCAGATGTCGCAGGCGCGGTGCGCGTCCGAGCCAAAGGTGATGGGCACCTCGGCATGGGCGAAGCGGCGCAACAGCCCGGTCGCGGGGTAGTAATCGTCGAGCCCCTTGCGCGGTGCGGCGGTCGAGACCTCAACGCGGCGACCCGTATCGTGGGCGCATTCGGCCATCTGCTCCCAAAACGGCGCGGGGTCAAAGTCGGGTGCAAAGCCGTCCTTCGAAAAGCGCATGACCAGGTCGGGGTGGGCCATCACGTCAAAGCTGAGTGAGCTTTCGCAGGCGCGGCACCAGTCGTCGACATAGCGCTCCCACACGCCGTGTACCCCCAGGTTTTCCCAAACATGCAGGTTGGTATCGTCGTCGATCCAGCCGCAGAGCGAATCGGGTACATCGGGGCGAGCGACGTCCTTCGTTCCCGCCGTGCCCGCAGCGCCGGCCATGATATCGCCCGGATCGCCAATCCAGTGCACACTGCCCAGACGCACCACGGCGCCATCGGACCAGCGCTCCACCAAGGGCTCGCAGCCCTCGTACCAATCGCATTCAAAGCCGTAGATAAAGGCGAGCTCCGGCGCGATTTGCGCGGCGAGTTTGCGGGCGTCCTCAAATGCCAGGCGATGCGCCGTCAGGTCGCCCTCGACAACTTGCACTTCGCAGTTGGCGTCCATGCTGGCGGGCAGGGTGAGGTGGTCAGTCGAGACCATGACGCGGCAGCCGGCGGCAGCAGCGGCACGGACGTTGTCCTCGAACGAGGCGTGCCCGTCCGAAAACGAGGTGTGGGTGTGACAATCGACCAGCGGGCAAGCGGACATGGCGGCTCCTTTGCGTCAAGCGAATCCGCTTCATTGTAATGGCGCAGCCTCGGCGCGGCGGGAACGCTGCAAGTCGAAACCGATTGGAAGGGCTGCGCGGCGCGCGGTGCGGCCTCGCTTGCGCTCTCAAAACGTGTACATCAGCCTCCAAAACCGACAAAAAATGACATGTTTGGAGGCTGACGTACATGTTTGGATAGGGGCAAGGGCGACGACGGACGAAAGTCACGCCTGTGCCACGTTCGATGTGCTAGCGTTTGGGTGAACAAAACGAGCCCGTGCGGAAAGGACCCGGACCGTATGCAATGCGATAGCAAATCCCCGCTGTCTCGCGAGACTGATGCGCCCGAAACCATCGTCAAGCTGGAATGCGACATCGACGATGCATCGCCCGAGGTGCTCGCCTACGCCGCCGATCGCCTGCGCGAGGCGGGTGCGCGCGAGGTGCACTGGCTGCCCCTCTATTGTAAGAAAGGGCGCCCCGGCTGGCAGCTGCAGGTGATTTGCTCGCATGAGGATATCGAGCGCCTGCAGACGATTATCTTTTTGGAAACCACGACGAATGGCATCCGGCGCCAGGTCATGGAGCGCGTTTGCCTGCCGCGTCGCTTTGAGCAGGTCGCAACGCCTTGGGGCGAGGTGTCCGTTAAGGTGGCAACCCTGCCCGATGGCAGCGAGCGCGCCGCACCCGAGTACGAGGACTGCGCCCGCCTTGCCCGCGAGCACGGCGTGCCGCTCCAACGCGTGATGCAGGCTGCCCAGAGCGCGGTACTGCAATTTGAGTAACACGGTCAAGCGACGCGCCACGCCAACCCTATCTGCCCCATCCCGAAAGGACTCCCCATGAAATACCTCATCGCTTCCGACATCCATGGCTCGGCATACTGGGCCGAGCGCCTCTGCACTGCCATCGAATCCGAACAGCCCGACCGCATTGTGCTGCTGGGCGACCTGCTCTACCACGGCCCGCGTAACGACCTGCCGCGCGACTACGCCCCCAAACGCGTGATTCCGCTGCTCAACGCCCTGGCCGACCGCATCATCGCGGTGCGCGGCAACTGCGACGCCGAGGTCGACCAGATGGTCCTCGACTTCCCCGTCATGGCTGACTACGCCACACTATTCGACGAGACCGGACGTGAACTGTTCCTGACGCACGGCCACGTCTTTGGCGCCGGCATGCATAACAGCGTTGACCACGCGCCCGCGCTGCCCGAGGGCTCCGCGCTCGCCTACGGCCATACGCACATCAAGGTTAACGAGGAAAGCGCCGCGCACCCGGGCTTGTGGCTCTTCAACCCCGGCAGCGTGAGCATCCCCAAGGACGGCACGCACAGCTACGGCATCTACGAGGGCGGCACGTTCCGTCACGTGATCCTGGAGGAGGAATAACCATGGCGCAGCACATGGCTCAGCAAAATGCCGAGGGTTCGCGCGATCTGTCCACGCTGGTAGACGCGTCGGCCGAGCTGCAGCATCTGGTGCAGACCATTTGGCGCCTGCGTCAGCCCGACGGCTGCCCGTGGGACCGCGAGCAGACGCACCGCAGCATCGGCAAAAACATGATCGAGGAAGCCTATGAGGCGCTCGACTGCATCGAGGCCGATGATGCGGCACACCTGCGCGAGGAGCTGGGCGACGTGCTCATGCAGGTGGTGCTGCATGCGCAGATTGCGGCGGACGCCGGTGAGTTTACGCTGGCCGATGTGGCACGCGATATCGACGCCAAGCTCATCCGTCGTCACCCGCACGTGTTTGGCGATGCAGATGCCGATAACTCCGACGATGTGCTCAAGATCTGGGACGAGGTCAAGCTTGCCGAGAAGGCTGCCAAGGACAAGGCCGTGGCGGCAGGCGAGGCTGCGCCCGAGGGCTTGCTCGACGGCGTGCCCACGCATCTGCCGGCGCTGATGCAGGCCCAGAAGGTGTCGCGCAAGGCAGCGGCCGTGGGCTTTGAGTGGGAGACGGTCCAGGACGTGTGGGACGAGGTTGCCGAGGAGCGTGCCGAGTTTGAGGCCGAGGCCCCCGGAACGCCCGAGCGCGAAATGGAGTTTGGCGATCTGCTCTTTGCCCTAGTCAACGTGGCACGCAAAGAGGGTATCGACGCCGAGAGCGCCCTGCGTGCCAGCACGGCAAAGTTCCGCCGCCGCTGGGCCGCGATGGAGCAGATGGCGGCCGACGCCCACGTGGATCTTGCCGAGCTTTCGACCCACGGCCTCAACGACCTCTGGGATGCTGCCAAGGCGGAGGAGTAAGACTGCGGGAACGACGGGCTGACACGCCTCATCGTTCCCGTTAAATTTTTCGAAAAACAATTGTATCCCTCGGTTAACTTAGGGCATAATGCAAAAAGTGCGACATGGCTAACTTACGGAGGCACACCGATGGTGCACAGTCGGCCAGTCGCTTGCATCCACTACGTTTCCAAGTGAGAGGGAGACAACATGAGCGATATTTTGGACGTTTACGGTCGCGAGGTACTCGACAGCCGCGGCAATCCCACCGTCGAGGTCGAGGTCGTGCTCGAGGACGGCAGCTTCGGCCGCGCGATGGTGCCTTCGGGCGCTTCGACCGGCGCCTTTGAGGCATGCGAGCTGCGCGACGGCGACAAGGGTCGCTACCTGGGTAAGGGCGTCTCGCAGGCCGTCGAGCACGTCAACAATGAGTGCGCCGACGCCGTCGTGGGCCTCGATGCCTTCGATCAGCGCGCCGTCGATGCCGCGCTAATCGCCGCGGACGGTACCCCCAACAAGACCAAGCTCGGTGCCAACGCCATCCTGGGCGTGTCGCTGGCCGTTGCCCGCGCCGCTGCCGAGTCGGCGGGCCTGTCGCTGTACCAGTACCTGGGTGGCGTCAACGCCCACCTGCTGCCCACACCTATGATGAATATCCTCAACGGCGGCGTGCATGCCGACAACAACGTTGACTTCCAGGAGTTCATGATCATGCCCGTGGGTGCTCCGAGCTTTGCCGAGGGCCTGCGCTGGTGCGCCGAGGTCTACCACACCCTCAAGGGCGTGCTGCACGAGGCCGGCCTGGGCGGCGGCGTGGGCGACGAGGGCGGCTTTGCCCCCAACCTTAAGACCAATGCCGAGCCGTTCGAGTACATCACCAAGGCCGTCGAGAAGGCTGGCTTTAAGCCCGGCATCGACTTCATGTACGCCATGGACCCGGCCTCGACCGAGTTCTACAACGCCGAGACCGGCATGTACGAGCTCAAGGGCGAGGGCGTGGAGTATACGAGCGCCCAGATGGTCGATTACTGGGAGCAGCCCGTCGATACCTACCCCATCATCTCCATCGAGGACGGCATGGCCGAGGAGGACTGGGACGGCTGGGTTGAGCTCACCCGCCGCATTGGCAACAAGGTGCAGCTCGTAGGCGACGACTTGTTCGTCACCAACACCGAGCGCCTCAAGAAGGGCATCGAGCTGGGCGCCGCCAACGCGATTCTGGTCAAGGTCAACCAGATCGGTACGCTCACCGAGTCGCTCGAGGCCATCGAAACCGCCAAGGAGGCCGGCTACGCTTGCATCGTGAGTCACCGTTCCGGCGAGACCGAGGACTCCACAATCGCCGATCTGGTCGTGGGCGTCAACGCCGGCCAGATTAAGTCGGGCGCACCGTGCCGCAGCGATCGTATTGCCAAGTACAACCAGCTCATCCGCATCGAGGACGAGCTCGAGGGTAGCGCGCACTACGCCGGCAAGTCTGCGTTCTACAACATTCGCTAAACGGGCGAATTTGGCGAGGGGGAGGCTGACTCGGTTCCGCCTCGCCTTGGCTGGATGCCGCAAAGCGCTATGGGCGCTGGGCCGTGTGGCTCAGCGCCTTTTTTATGTCGAGCAAAGGCTGCCGAAGGCGGTGCGCGCGCTCGTGCTATAACTAGAATACTTAGCGCAAACAAACCTCAACCGCACAAGGCGCACATGGATCAGATTTACGACAACAGGTACTATTCCGCCGGTTCGCGTGAGCCGTCGCCTCGCCGTGCGCGCACGGTGCAGCTCGGTGGGTCCGCCTACGCCGGCGCCGACCGCTCCATTCAGCGTCCGGCAAGTACCTCGCGCCCCAATGCTCAAGTGAATACTTCGGCAGATGGACCGGTGCGCCCGGCACGTTCGGCACATGCGCCGCGTCTCTCGGCCCAGACGCACGACAAATCGAGCAGACCTTCGAGCCGTCTTTCGGGCTCGGACTTTATGCGCTACGCCAACGACAATGCGGTGGTCAAGGCGATCTATGACTTTACGCATGGCTCTCTGCGTCCGCTGTTTATCGGTATCGTGGTGGCGCTGGCGCTCGTGAGCCTGTACTTCCCCGTGCGCGACCTGTACGTGGCTAAGCGCTCGAGTGATATCTTGGCCAAACAGGTCGAAATTCGCGAGCAATACAATGATGAGCTACAAAAAAGCGTCGACAAGCTGCTCTCGGAGGAGGGCATCAAGGATGCGGCATCCGAGGATCTGGGCCTGGTGATGCCCGGTGAGACTAGGATTGATGTCTTAGGTTTGGATGACGATTCGGACTCGTCGTCGGCTGAAAAGAAGTCGTCGAACGCCAAGAAGGCCAGCGAGGTGGCCAAGGAGATCGAAGAAGTCGGCAAAGACGCGCCGTGGTACATCCAGGCGCTCGACATGCTGTTTGGTTTTAACGGCGTCGAAGGTCAGACGGTCGCGTCCAGCGGCGAGTAGGCGAGTAGCGCCCGGAGGGGAGCCCGCAATGGCAGAGTGCAAACGATATAAGGTGGCCGCGATCGACCTGGGAACGGTGTCGTCGCGACTGGTGCTGGCCCAGGTCGAGGGCGGGGCGATCGTGGAATCGTCCAAGCATACCGAGATTACCGATCTAGGCGAGGGTGTCGACGCGACGGGGCGCTTTTGCGAGGCGGCCGTTGAGCGCGTGCTTGCCGCATGCCGCATGTTTGTGGACGAGGCACGTGCCTTTGGGGTCGCGTGCATCTGCACCACCTGCACGAGCGCCGCGCGCGATGCATCCAATGCCGCACTGCTGCTGGACGGCCTGCGCGATCTGGGGCTTGAGCCGCAGGTGATTCCGGGCGAGGTCGAGGCGCGCCTGACGTTTTTTGGCGTGGCGCACGACTTTGCAGGCGAGCGCATTATTGTCGCGGATTCGGGCGGCGGGTCCACGGAACTCGCGACGGGTGTGTACGCACCGGAGCGTGGGGTCTTTGCGCTGGAGGGCACGCGTTCGCTGGACATTGGCTGCCGTCGTGTGACGGAGCGGTTTTTCTCGGCATTGCCGCCAACGGACGGCGAGCTTGCTGCCGCCGCCAACTGGGCGGGCGAGCAGTTCGCTGCCTATTTTGAGGGCCTGCCCGTCGATTTTGAGCGTGCCGAGCGCCTGGTCACGGTGGGTGGCACCGTCACCACGCTCGTGGCGCTCGTTCACGAGCTGGAGCCGTACGACTCGAGTTTTGTGCACCTGCGCGAGCTTTCGATGGAGCAGGTCTCGGCCGCTATCGAGCGCATGTCCACGCTGGATGTTGCAGGCATCGCCGCGCTGCCAGGCGTGCAGCCCAAACGCGCGGGCGTGATCTTG
>OOAO01002127.1_pt1 | contig 14197 bp, 10 predicted proteins | sample 1671821 | NCBI WGS metagenome assembly OOAO01 (sample SAMN06348196, study PRJEB24527) | human gut metagenome | biome: human gut; feature: ankylosing spondylitis patient; material: feces | host: Homo sapiens | place: China | collected 2015-10 | reverse complement strand
TCTCGAAAGGACCGTTTCGGTCGTCTCTTCCGTACCGGTGATCGAGGCGATGTTGGTCACCGGACTCGGTACCGAAGCTACGCTTTTGCCTCGCAATGAGCGATCCCCGCGCAGCGTGTAGTCCAGCCGTTCCAGGTCGGTACGGTGCAGCAGCGTGCCGTGGAAGAGTTGGCTGGTGCGCGTCACGTGCGAAGCGGTGCCCGATATTTTGTATCCGGCCGCCAGCAGTTCTTTACGCGCGCCTATCGTGGCTTCGATTCCGTTCGCCCGCAGCGCGGCGACGATCGGAACGCCGAAGTCCCGGTCGAGCACCGGGACGGAGCCTTTGTCCGCAATAAAGGCGTAGTTGATGTTCCCGTAGTCGTGGAAGACGGTTCCGCCTCCGGACAGCCTTCGGACGACCTCGATGCCGTGTTCGCAGCAATATCCGGTGTCTACTTCCGCCTCGATGCGCTGGTTGCGCCCGACGATGACCGACGGCCGGTTGATATAGAATAACAGAACGTCCCCTGCGGGACGTTCTGTCAAAAGATACTCTTCCAGGGCGCAATTGAATGCCGGAGAGTCGGATATGCTCCTAAGCAGCAGCATACCGCGTGTTATTTTACGTGGAATGCCACGCGCAAGTCTTCCACTTCCTTGTCCGTGATCGGTTTCAGTTCGCCGATCGGGGCGGCCATAATCAGCGATTTCGCGCTGAATTCGGCTACTTCCAGCCGGTCGAACGTTTGCAGCAGACCGTCGCCGGTGATCAGCACCGAGTCGTTGGCCAGCAGTACGGCGGGTACGCTCTTCAACGCTTCCGAGATCTTCTTGCTGTCCTCGTACTGAACGCCGAACGGAATGATCGGGGTATCCTTCAGGAAGATCCAGCTTTCCGGGATCGTCCGTACGTTGAACTTCACGCCCGAAGTGCAGAAACCCATCAGGTGAGGAGGCTGCGTGATGATGATCGAGTTGATCTCCGGATGGTTCTGGTAGATCTCCTGGTGCAACGCTACCGAGCGGCTCGGGATCTTGCCCGCTTCCACCATGCCGTTTTTCACCTGCACGATGTTGCTCGGTTCGATGTCCCAGCGCGGAACGCCCGGAGGGGTGATTAGGAAGTCGTTGCCTCTCCAGCGTACCGATACGGTACCGTAGGTGCTGATCATCAATCCCTGGTCGCAAGCGCGGCGCACCATCTTGACGATCAGGCTGCGGATCGCGCGTTCGTCGGACGGGTAGGTGACCCCCATGAAGTGCGGGAAATCGGTCGGCAGCGAACGTTCGTGCTGGTCGATCTGCTCGTCGGTCAGGTAAGTCGGCTCGCCGAGCGTCTTCGCGTTGATGACCGTGCGGGCGCAGAATTCGAGCGTCTCGAAACGCTGATAAGCGTCCATCAGGTCTTCGCCGCAGAGCACCACGCCGTGGTTCTCCATGATCACGGCCTTATAGTCGGGGTGATTTTTGAATTCGGTAGCGATTTTCTTGCCCAGTCCCTGACTTCCCGGGACGTCGTAAGGAGCGAACCCGATCGTTCCGCAGACGCGTTTTGCCTGGGGAATGATGTTGGTGTTCGGAATCTGGTGCGTGATACTGAACGATACGAGTGCGGGCGGATGCGCGTGGATCACTGCGGTCATCTTCGGACGCATTTCGTAAATCGCCTTGTGGAACGGGAATTCCGAGGACGGTTTGTGCGGTCCGATCACCGTACCGTCCGCTTTTACGCAGACGATGTCTTTCGGGGTCAGCGAACCCTTGTCCACTGCTCCCGGCGTGATCCAGATGTCACCGTTTTCGTCCTTGATCGAAATGTTACCGCCCGAGGTGGTCGTCATTCCGCTCCGGTAAATGCGACCGATCACGACCGTAATCTGGTCGGCGGGGTGCATCAACTTAGTGTCTAACTGTTTCATAACCTAACTAATTGTTTTTTTAGCTCGAATGCTAAACCTGTTGTTTATCTAACTAACCTAATCGTGTTGCCTTTTTTGTAAGCCCGGCGGAAAACTTCCGTCCGCCGCCGGGCTTTGTTTTACAGTTTGACGCTAACGTTTCCCGTAACGCGCGTTTCGTGCGCGCTTACAGTTTATCGGCGTTGGCCAGCAGGTAGGCCTCCGCTTCGGGATTCCACAAACCCTTGTGCTTTTCGCAAAGTTTGTGCAGTTCGGCGTAAACCGGATTCGATTTGCCTTTTTCCCCGAATTCTGCGATCGGGGTCAGCGGCATTTCGATATGGGTGTATATCAATTTCTTTCCGCCGGGGATGCTCGGCAGGTTCAGCGTCGTTTCGATCACGGCGTTGATACCGCCTACGTGCGTTACCAGGCCGGCCGGATCGAGTCCTTTGCCCATCATCTCGATGGCTTCCTTCATGTCGTCCGTATTGCCGCCGCTGGTGCCTACGACGTGCGTGTAGGCGTAGTGTACGTTGTAGAAGTTGAATTGCGCCTTGAAATCCGTTTTGGCCGGGCCAGCGAAGAAGTTCAGGCAACCGTCGAATCCGAGGATCGCGTCTCCCTGTTCCACGACCGGAGCGACCGGAGCGAATACGAACACGTCGTCGTAGCCTTTGCCGCCGTTCAGCGCTTTCAGTTCCGCTGCCGGATCGGCCATTTTGCCGGTGTTGACGTATTTCAGTTCGATGCCGTTTTTAGCGGCTTCCGCGGGCGAATAGAGCGATGCGGCGCGATCCAGACGCGTCTGGTCGATATCGGTCACCACGATCAGCCTCGGTTTGCGGTCGGTGCGGTGGATGGCGTAGTTGATGGCGGCCAACCCCATCGGGCCCACGCCGGCGAGTACCGCCATGCTGCCGCCTTGTTTGATCTCCATCGCGTGTTTGTACGACCCGGGCGTGATGTGGTAGTTCGCATGCATCGCGCCGATCACGCACGACAGCGGTTCGGACAGCGAAGCGGGGTAATATCCGGCGCCGGTATACGGCAGCAGGCAACCGTTTTCCATCACTTCGTTCGGAATTACCACGTAGGTGGCGTCGCCGCCGATGAATTGGTACGAATAGCCCGGAGCGCTCAACACGCCGACCGGCCCTTTTTCGTAATTCAGCGCGGGTTGGATCGAGAATTTGTCGCCGGCTTTGAATTGTTTGCTCCACTTGCTGCCCACTTCGACCAGTTCCCCTGCGAATTCGTGGCCGATAATGACCGGACGCTGCGCGATGTCGCGCGGAACGCGTTTGTGGATGTCGGCCTCGTGGGAGGCTTTGTACGACGACATGCAGATGCTGTCGCACACGACTTTGGCGAGTATTTCGTTATCTTTGATCTTCGGCAGTTCGAATTCCTCCAATCGGAGGTCGTTTTTGCCGTACAGTCTTACAGCTTTTGTTTTCATGTGTTTTGGTTTTAAAAGTTCACGACGACAAGGTTTCACATGAAAAATCTAAATTTTCTGCAAAGATATACATTAAATTCATATCATGCGAATTTTTGTCATACTTATATAGGTTAAAGGCGTTACGAAACGGTTAACTGTCGGGCCCGCACCGTCCGTATTCGTACGGGCCCGATAGTCGGTGTGTTCCGTCTTCCGTTAGCTCAGCATCACCTGACCGCCGGTGACCGGTACGGCCTGCCCCGTTTCGCAGGTCTGTTCGATCAGGTACAGCACGGCTTTGGTAACGTCCTCCGGGCCGGTTCCCTTACGCATCGGAACCTGATCCATGTAGAACTTGCGGACGTCTTCGACGGTCTTCGCTCCCGGCACTTTGCCTGCGTGCAGGTATTGCAGGAACAGTCCGTTCTCGGGGTTCGACCACAGCGGCCCTTCGTAGAAGTTGCCCGGACATACCGAGTTCACCTTGATCCGGAACGGAGCCAGTTCCAGCGCGAACGACTGCGTCAGCCCGATTCCGCCGAACTTGCCGCCGGCATAGGCGAAGTTCGCCTTCGAACCGCGCAGACCCGATTTCGAGTTGATTTGGACGATGTCGCCGTAGTTTTCGGGCGCGTATTTGTTCTGCAGCTTCATCACGCGCGAAGCCGCTTGTGCACAGTAGAAGTAAGCGTTGTAGTTGATTTTCGTGACGAATTCGAAGTTTTCGGGCGTCATCTCTTCGAGACCGCCGGCGCGCAGAACGCCCGCGTTGCTGACGAATACGTCGAGTCCGCCGAAGTTGCACACCGTTTCGTGGATCAGGTTGCGCAGGCTCGCCGTATCGGCTACGTTCGTCTTGACGAAAATCGCGCGGTTGCTTTTGGCCATGCCGCTGAGCCGCTCGGCGGTCGCCAGACCGACCGTTTCGTTCAGGTCGGCCACCACGATGTTCGCCCCTTCTTTGATCAGACAGGCGGCGATCCCTTCGCCGAACCCCTGGGCGGCTCCGGTGACGATGATCGTCTTGTTCTCGACGCGGCCCGAAGCTCCGCCGGCGCTTACTTTGCGGCGGTAGTTTTCCACTTCCCAGTTGTCGATGAAGTCGATCTGTCGCTGGGTCATCGGGTGTTCGCCGCCGAATGCCTGCGCGATCAGGGCGATCTTCATCATGTCTTCGTAGACGTCGAGGATGATGTCGCAGCCCGCGGCGTTGTCGCCGACGGCTACCAGGCCGATCCCTTTGATCAGGATCACTTTCGGCGTGTAACCGTTCTTATTTACATACGCTTCGATCTCTTTTTCGGCCGTTTCCAGCAGCGCTTCCTTGCTATCGCAGTCGAAATAGAGGTATTTCGATTTGCAATATACGATCGCGTCCGGCGAGAACGGAGCGGCTACCTTGGCGTACTCGGCCGCCGAAGAGAGAAAGTGTTTGGTCAGTTCGTTATTGCGTACTTTCAGCGTTTTGAGACCCTGCTTGCTGAGCATCATCCGGATGGCGGGCAGCACTTCCTGAGCGCATTCGCATACCAGAACGTCTCCTTCGGGCAGTTTCGCGCCGGCCGCCTTTTCGATCGTTCCGAGCACTTTTTCGTAGATGGCTTCCACCTCTTTGGTCGTATTCGCTCCGACGAAGATGCCGTGGTTCTGCAGCAGCAGGATTGCGGGCTCCTTGCCGAATTTCGCTTTGTAGGCGTTGATCCGGTTTTCGACTTCTTTGAAGAGCACGTAACCCGGGTCGGTGTACGGAATGTAAACCGCATCGTCGCCGAACAGCTTTTGCGTTTCGGCCTCTGCGTTTTGGCCGCACATCAGGCCGTTGACCATCGTCGGATGCAGGTGTACGATGAAGTTAGCTTCCAGCGCGTTGTGCATCGACGTCTCGACCGACGGACGGCGATCTTTGGTGATGCAGGCGGCCGCCAGGTCGTTTTTGACCTCTTCCTCGCGGGCTGCCGTGTCGCTGCTGTACGTTTTTTCCGAGATCACGTTCAGCTTTTTACGGTCGAGCACCGCAAAGCCGTCCTCGGTAATGGTGGCCAGCGCGCATCCGCTCGCTTTGACCCACAGTTTTTCCGCATTTTTGTACGAAGTGTTTCCGCCGCCGGCGATGACATAGCGGCTGTCTTTGCCGTATTTGCGGGATATCTCGATCAGTTCTTCTATCTCTTTCATGATTGGTTTACGGGTTTAAAGGATGATGGATTTGATAACGCGGTCGCCGTGCTTGACGTATTCGTCGCGTTTGTCGATATCGGCCTTTCCGCGGCTGTCTACGTAGCCTTGCATACCGCTGCGGACGATGTCCTGATGGGCGGCCACGACGCAGGCGCCGCAGTAGTTGATGAATTTGAGCCGTTCGGTCAGCGGCGCGCCGCCGCGGGCGAACAGTTCGATCGGTTCCATCGCGGGCGTGTTGTGTTCCGAGCCGAACGTTACGACGAAACCGTTGTCGTGCAGGTAGCCGGCGTACTTCTCAAGCACTTCGACGCTGTTGCGCGTCGTGATGAATTCTACCGAGAAAATACCGCGCTGGCGCAGGATCTCGGCCGTTTTCACGACGTCCTGTTCGAAGTCGGTGAATCCGCCCTTCGCATCGTCCGCCAGGAACGGGTAGGTCGGGATGCCCCCGGCGGCCAGGATGATCTTGCGTACCGTGTCCATCGGCAGGAATGCTTTCGGGTCTTCCGGGACGAAAGCCGCTCCGCCCGCTTTGAGCAGGTTGCCGCGAATTTCGTTCTCGACGGCGGCGAGGTCGTCTACATTCGATTTCAGCGCCTTGCCTCCGAAAATCGTTTCGAAGAATTTAGCGATGGCGGCCTTGTCGTTGTTAAAATGCGCGTATGCGGCGATCCGCAGCGCTTTGGCCAGATGGCGTTCGCGGATCGAACCTTTGGTCAGCGTCTTCTCGATCAGGTCGAAGTCGAGCCTGAACGGGGCGTCGTACGATGCGAGCACGTCGTTCAGCTTGCCGCACATGGTTTTTACCTGCGCGTTCGATTCGGCGCGGACGTTGGCCAGTTGCGAGGCGTACGGTTCGGGCAGGTCGATCGGGTAGGCGAGGCCTTTGCCGCTGAGGTAGGTGCGGCCCGGGTTGTTCGGGTCGTTCACCCGTATGCCGGCGGCTTGGTCTTCTTCTTGCAGGCTGATGAACTCGATGTTGAACAGCGGGAACAGCTTGCGCTGAATACATCCGTCGTTCCACTCTTTGTAGCCGTCCATCGAATAAAAGTCGTTGATGCCGACCACTTTCACGTTTTCGTTGACGGCGCGATCCAGCGCGTCGGTCAGTTTGTCGAAAGCGCTGAACGAGTACGGCGTGTGCAGGTGTGCGTTGACGTCGACGCATTCGAGCTTATGTTTTTTTGACACATCCATGATTGTCGGTAGTTTTACGTTTATTAGGTTTTGACATGTTTCGTTAAGAACGAAAGGTCACACGGACTTCGATATCTATGCGACCTTTCGGAAATCGGTGTTATGTTACACGTCTTTAGATACCTTCTTTAGCTCGGCGGATCTGTTCGGCATCGGTGTAGTTACGCGTCGGAACGTATCCTTGCAACGGAACGATCTTTTCGTGGATGATGTCCAAGAAGCTGTCCGGTTGCGGGAAGAACGCGTATTCCAGCTCGTAGGCCGGCGTGATCCAGTCGCGCGATCCCAGAACGACGGCGGGCGCGTCCAGGTAATCGAACGCCAGTTCGGTGATGTTGCGGGCCAGGTCGTTCAGGAACGAGCCGCGCGCCGTAGCGTCGCCGGCGATGACGATCCGTCCGGTTTTCTTCACCGAAGCGAGCACTTTCTCGTAGTTGAACGGAACGAGGCTGCGCGCGTCGATCACTTCGGCGCTCATGCCGTATTTCTCTTCGAGCGTTTTGGCCGCTTCGAGCGCGCGGTACAGCGTGGCGCCGATGGTCAGGATTGTGATGTCCTTGCCTTCGCGTTTCACGTCCGGTTCGCCCAGAGGAATTTCGTAGTATCCTTCCGGAACGCCGCCTTCGTGGAACTGCTCGCCCACGTCGTAGATACGCTGGCTTTCGAAGAAAATCACCGGATCGGTGCCCTGCAGAGCCGCATTCATCAAACCTTTGGCGTCGTACGGAGTAACCGGGAACACCACTTTCAGGCCCGGGATATGGGCTGCCAGCGACGTCCAGTCCTGCGAGTGCTGCGCGCCGTATTTCGAACCTACCGATACGCGGACGACTACCGGCATCTTCAGGATGTTGCCGCTCATGGCCTGCCATTTGGGTAGCTGGTTGAACACTTCGTCGCCGCAGCATCCGAGGAAGTCGCAGTACATGATTTCGGGGATTACGCGGCCGCCGCACATGGCGTATCCGATAGCCGTTCCGATGATGGCGGCTTCGGCGATCGGCGAGTTGAACAGGCGGTGGTACGGCAGCGCTTCCGTGAGACCGCGGTATACGGCGAACGCGCCGCCCCAGTCGCGGTTTTCTTCACCGTAGGCGACCAGCGACGCGTCTTTGTAGAAGCGGTCGATGATGGCTTCGAAGATACCGTCGCGCAACTGGAACTGTTTCATCTTCGAGAACGGCTTGCCGTCCTTGTCGAACGCGAAACGCTCTTTCTTGGCGATCTGCTGTACGCGCGGGTTTTCGCTCATCGGGTGGTTCACTTCCGGCTTAGCGTCCGACAGCGAGTCGATCGACTGGTTCGAGAACATCATCGTGCCGAGCAGTTCCTGATCTTTGTGCAGGTCCATACGCGGGGAAAGTTCGTCGTCGATAGCCAGTTTGAAGGTATCGAACATGATGTCCTTCACCTCTTTGGTCGTGGCGTCCAAGTCGGCCTGCGTTGCGATGCCGGCGGCGATCAGTTCCTTGCCGTAGGCTGCGATGCAGTCTTCCGCTTCCCAGGCTTCCACCTCTTCTTTGGTACGGTACGACGAAGCGTCGGAAGGCGAGTGGCCGCTGTAACGGTACGTCAGCACGTCGATCAGTACCGGGCCGTCTTTTTCCTCTTCGAGGATCGCTTTCTTACGGCGGTAGCAGTCGATCACGGCCAGCGGGTTGAAGCCGTCCACGCGTTCTGCGTGCATCTGGGCCGGGTTGACGCCGGCGCCGATGCGGGCCGCGAAGTCGAAGCCCATCGTTTCGCCGCGGGTCTGACCGCCCATGCCGTACTGGTTATCCATGATGTTGATGATCACCGGCAGGCCGCCTTTCATATCGTCCGCCCACAGTTGTTTGAACTGATCCATCGCAGCGAAGGTCATGCCTTCCCAAACCGGGCCGCGGGCCATCGACGCGTCGCCGAGGTTGGCAACCACCACGCCCGGCTTGCGGTTCACTTTCTTGTACAGGGCCGCACCTACTGCGATGCTGCCGCTACCGCCTACGATGGCGTTGTTCGGGTAGATGCCGAACGGCGTGAAGAAGGTGTGCATACTTCCGCCGAGGCCTTTGTTGAACCCGGTCGTGCGGGCGAATACCTCGGCCAGCGCGCCGTACAGCAGGAAGCGGATACCCAGTTCTTTTACGGAACCGCCCTTGAAAGCTTTCTTGGCGACGTTTACCGTAGCGCCGTCCCAGAATTCGTTCATCACCTTCTCCAGATCCTTGTCGTCGAGTAGCTCGATGGCGCGAAGACCTTTGGCGAGAATTTCGCCGTGGCTGCGGTGCGAACCGAAGATAAAGTCATTGATATCGAGCATGTAAGCCATACCTACGGCGGCGGCTTCCTGACCGGCCGACAGGTGCGCCGGGCCCGGGTTGTTGTATTCCACGCCGTTGTATCCGCCGGTCGTTTTTACCAGTTGCAGCATGGTTTCGAATTCGCGGATCACGACCATGTCGTGGTAAATGCGTTTCAGATCGTCCTTGGTGAAGTTCTTCGCCTTGAGCTCTTCCTTGATCGTCTTTTTGTACTGATTGACCGGAATCGGGGTGAAGGTGATCTCACCGGCTTTCCGCATCTCTTTCGGGTCGATATATTGCGACTTAGGCATAATATATGATTTTTAAGTTTTTAATTAGTTGTTATTCGGTTAGAAAGCAAAAATGGTTTCTTTGAAAATTTCGGATACGGTCGGGTGCGGGAATACGACTTCCTGCATCTCTTTGAGCGTCATTTCCTGTTCGATGGCCATGCAGGCGCCGTAGATGATCTCGCTGCACGGGTTGCCGAGCATGTGTACGCCGAGCACTTCGCCGTATTTGGCGCCTACCAATACTTTGCACAGGCCGCTACCGCCTTCGTTTTCGGCGACGAAGCGTCCGGCATAGGCCATCGGCAGTTTTGCGATGCGGTATTCGATACCTTCTTTTTTAGCCTGTTCTTCGGTCAGTCCGACGCCGGCTACTTCCGGATTCGTATAAACTACGCCCGGGATCGCGTTGTAACGCATGACGTCCGGACGGCCCGTCAGGTTGTTAACGACTACTTCGCCCTCGCGGCTGGCCGTGTGCGCCAGCATCGAGAATCCGGTCACATCGCCCGCGGCGAAGACGTTCGGCACGTTCGTGCGCATCCACTTTGACCGCGCCGCGGTTCAGTTCCAGACCGAGGTTTTCGAGGCCGATGCCCGCCGTAACGGCGCGACGACCGACGCTCATCAGGATCTTGTCGCCTTTGGCCGACAGCGTTTTGCCGTCTTTGTCTACATAGACCACTTCGTTGCCGCGAATTTCGGTCACTTTGCAGTTGAGATTGAACTTGATCCCTTTCTTTGCGTAAATATCCTGCAACATCGAGCTGATTTCGCCGTCCAGTCCGCCGAGGATTTTCGGCAGCATCTCTACGACGGTCACTTCGGTGCCGAGGCTGTTGAAGAAGCTCGCGAACTCCATCCCGATCACGCCGCCGCCGATAATTACCAGCGATTTGGGCTGCTCTTTCAAGTCGAGGATTTCGCGGTTCGTAACGATCGCGTCGCCGGCTTCTTTGACGCCCGGAATCGGCGGAACGAAGGCTTCCGAACCGGTGCACAGTAGCAGGTTCACCGCATAGTACGTTTCGCCGTTGCACTCGATCTCGATTCCGTTGGCCGAGCGTCCTTTGATTTTGGCTTCGCCCTTGACGACCCGCACCTTGTGCGCTTTCATCTTCGAGCCGACACCGCCCACCAATTTTTTCACCACTTTATTTTTGCGGTCGACGATCTTGCCGAAATCGAACGTCGCGCCCGGCGCGCTGATTCCGTATTTGTCGCCGTGTACGGCGTAGTCGTATACTTTGGCGCTGTAAAGCAGGGTTTTGGTCGGGATGCATCCTTCGTTCAGGCAGACGCCGCCCAATTCCCTCTTTTCGAACAGCACGACGTTCAGCCCTTTCGCACCGGCGCGTTCCGCAGCCACGTAGCCGCCGGGACCGCCTCCGATAATTGCTAAATCAATCATTGTATTTCGGTTTATAGTTTTAAGTGATGAACTCCGAAACGCCTTCAGTGGCGTTTCGGAGTCCGGTTGGTTTTACAATTCGAATTCGAGGTTTTCGATCTCCGTGGCGATCTGTTTCACGAAACGGGTCGCTTCGCCGCCGTCCAGCGCGCGGTGATCGTAGGTAAGGCTCAGTCCGATGTGCGGAACGAAACCGTAGACTCCGCCGCCGAGGTCTTTCGGACGCGGAACGATCGTGTTCACGCCGAGGATCGCAACCTGCGGCAGATTGATGACCGGGGTAAAGATCTCTACGCCGTAGTTGCCGAGATTCGATACGGTGAACGAAGCGGCTTCCGAAGAGAGCAGATCCGGATCGATCGAGCCTTTCTTGCAGGCTTCGGCGACCTCTTTGAGCTGGCTGGCCAGCCCCTGGATCGACAGGTCGTCGGCATTCTTGACGGTCGGAACCATCAGGCCGCGTTCGGTATCGACGGCCAGTCCGAGGTGCACCTTCGAGAAGTTGCGGGTGCTGTCGCCGAGGAAGTGGGCGTTGACCTGCGGGAACTTCTTGAGAGCCTTGATAACGGCCATACATACCATGTCGTTGAGGGTGATGTTGGTCGGGTAGCCGTTTTCGACCGCTTTTTTGACCTTCTTGCGCAGCGCCATGATGCGGCGGGCGTCGGCGCTGAGGTGGTGGGTAAGCTGCGCCGAATTCTGCAACGAAGCGTGCATCGCCTTGGCGATGATTTTGCGCATGTTCGAGATCGGCTTGATTTCGCTGTCGGTGGCGTAAACCGAATTCTTCAGCGCGCCTACGTCGGCGCCTTTGGCCATGCCGGCCAGTCCGCTTCCGGCCGTCGGAAGGGCTGCTCCCGTCTCTTTGATAATGGCTTTGGCCAGGGGCGTGGTTTTCGGAGCGGCTTCCGCGGCGGCTTTTACGTCGCGTTCGATCACGCGGCCGTGAGGGCCCGTTCCGGTCAACGCGGCAGCGTTGACGGCTTCTTTTTCTGCCAGCGCTTTGGCGCGCGGGGATACCGGCGACATTGTCCCCGAAGGAGCTGCCGCAGGCGCTGCCGCCGGTGCGGGCGCTGTCGTTTTTACTTCGGCGGGCGCTACCGTGGCCGCTGCCGCCGGCGCCGCAACTTCTGCTGCGGGAACTGCGCCACCCGGACGGAATTCGTCGGTGGATTCGCCTTCGTTGCCGATCACCATTACGTTGGTCAGCACCGGTATTTCATCGCCGTTGTCGAAAAAAACGTCCAGAACCGTTCCGGCTACCTGGGCTTCTTCCTCGAAAGAGGCTTTGTCCGTTTCATAGGCGAAAAGGATGTCTCCCACCGCTACGGTGTCGCCTTTTTTCTTTTTCATTTCGGTCAGGATACAGCTTTCTACGGACTGTCCCTGCTTCGGCATGATAACTACTGTTGCCATAATTTAGGTTTAAGTATGTTGGTTTTAAATTGTAGTTTTTGGAAAATCATTGCAAAGTTACAACAATAACTTAGATATACAAGTGATTTTGATAATTTTTTTTAAGCGTTGATAACAAGCGTGTTATTGAAAATATTAATACTTACAAGTTTGTAGCTTGTATATACAAATTTGTTGACTTGGAATTTGGAATAACAGAATACTTTGTCTACTTTTGGACTGCCCGGCGCGCGGTTCGGACGGTCGCCCGATCGCAGTATCCGGTTGACCGATAAGCCGGTTCGTCGGCGTGCGGGGCGATTAATTCAGAGAAGTTGTTATGGGCAATTTGCCGCAGTATAAACAAATGTACGAAACGTTGCGCGGACAGATCGCGTCGGGGGAATTCCGTCCGGGCGACTTGCTGCCGTCCGAGCACGACCTTTGCCGGCAGTACCGTCTGGCGCGGCCGACCGTGCGCAAGGCGCTCGACCAGTTGGTCGCCGACGGGTTCATCGTCAAGCACCAAGGCAAAGGCAGTATCGTCAAAGGGGCGCCCAAAGGAATCGGCATCCTGTCGCTGACCGGAACGACCTCGGCGCTGAGCAGCGCGAATCTTTCGACGCACATCATCCTGAAGCCGGAGTCCCGGCCGCTGGACGAGGCGTTTTCATTCCCGGTCGAACCGCAGGAGCAGCGGGCCGGCTGTTTTTATTTCGAGCGGCTGCGGCTGGTGAACGGCGAGCCGGTGTTTTTCGATATAACGATGCTGCCCGATATCAACCTGCCCCGTTTCGCCGAATACGATCTCGAAAACCGTTCGCTGTTCGATTCGCTGCGAACGCGCTATCAGATCGTCGTGACCGGCGGAACGCAGCAGCTTTTCGCGATCCGCGCCGACAAGCGGCTGCAGGAGTACCTGAACGTGCGCGCCGGCCATCCGATCCTGCAGTTGAACCGGAAGATCGAGACTAATCGTCCCGGTTTCCATATTTACAGTCAGGTTTTCTGTGCCACGCAGGGCTACGGCCTGATCGGAACTTTTTGATAAGAGGGGGATTCATTGCATAATCGACCGAATTTATTATGAAAAACGATACGAATATGAGTCAGATCAAGCAGTATGCGATCGATACGTTCAACGCCGAGGCGGACGCCATTCGCAACCTGAGCAACCTGTTGACCGACGATTTCGACCAGGCGGTCGAGGCGATACTGGTTTGTACCGGCAAGGTCGTCGTTACCGGCATGGGCAAATCGGGTATCATCGGTAAAAAAATCGCCGCTACGCTGGCCAGTACCGGGACGCCGGCTTTTTTCCTGCATCCGGGCGAAGCCTATCACGGCGACCTGGGTATGATCTCGAAGAACGACGTGGTGCTGGCGATCGCCAATTCGGGACAGACCGACGAGGTGCTGAAGCTGATCCCGTTCATGCAGAACAACGGCAATACGATCATCGCCATTACCGGCAACCCGCAGTCAACGCTGGCTAAAAATGCGCATTTTCATTTGAATATCAATGTGGGGCGCGAAGCGTGTCCGCTGAATCTGGCTCCCACGTCGTCGACGACCGCGATGCTTGTGATGGGCGACGCGCTGGCGATCGCGCTGATGAAGATGCGGAATTTCAAGGCGGAGGATTACGCCGTGTTTCATCCGGGCGGAAGCCTCGGACGCCGGCTGTTGACCCGCGTGCGCGACGTGATGCGCAAGGACGGCGTTCCGTGCGTTCCGAAGACGATGACCCTCGGCGAGGTCATCATTGCGATCAGCGACGCCCGGCTCGGGATTGCCGCGGTCGTCGAGAACGGCAAGTTGATCGGTGTGATTACCGACGGGGACGTGCGCCGGGCGATGGCTAAATACAAGGAGAATTTTTTCCGGATCGAGGCGCAGGAGATCATGTCGCGCAATCCGAAAACCATTTCGCCCGATGTCCGCATTACGGCGGCCGAGGAGATGATGCGCGTCAACAAGATTCATTCGATCATCGTGGTCGACGATGCGGGCGCCGTGGCGGGCGTCGTCGAATTTTTCAACGTGTCGGTGCTCGGGTAGCGTTCCGAAATGCCGTAAGCGACCGTCGAAAAGCCCGCGCAGAATAATTCTGC
>OOAO01002115.1_pt1 | contig 14298 bp, 10 predicted proteins | sample 1671821 | NCBI WGS metagenome assembly OOAO01 (sample SAMN06348196, study PRJEB24527) | human gut metagenome | biome: human gut; feature: ankylosing spondylitis patient; material: feces | host: Homo sapiens | place: China | collected 2015-10 | reverse complement strand
TCACGGCTATGTGACCGACGACTTGGTCGATCATTACCGTGCCCGCGCCAAGGGCGGCGTGGGTCTCATCATCACCGAGGTCGTGACGGTCGAGCCCACCTATACCTATCTGCCGGGCGATATGTGCTGCTACGACGACACGTTTATCCCCGGCTGGGAAAAGCTCGCCGCAGCCGTCCACGAGTATGGCTGCAAGAACATGCCGCAGCCCTTCCACCCCGCCTACATGGCCTTTAACATCCCGGGCACGCCGCGCCTGATCGCTCCGTCCTTTGTGGGCCCGTCCTATGCCCGCGAGGCGCCGCGCCCCATCACGGTCGATGAGATTCACGAGCTCACGCATCAGTTTGGCGACGCTGCCGTGCGTATGCAGAAGGCCGGTGTCGATGGCGTCGAGGTCCATGCGGCGCACGCCCACGGCATGCTCGGCGGCTTTTTGACCCCGCTCTACAACAAGCGTACCGATGAGTATGGCGGCTCGCTCGACGCTCGCATGCGCTTTTTGCTCGAGGTTATCGCCGAGATTCGCGAGCGCTGCGGCAAGGACTTTATCATCGACGTCCGCATCTCGGGCGATGAGTACACCGATGGCGGCCTGACCCTCAACGACATGATCTATGTCTCACGTCGTCTGGAGAAGGCCGGCGTCGACATGATTCACGTGTCGGGCGGCACCACCATCAAGCGCGGATCTGCGATTCCCGCCGCCGGCACGCAGCAAGCCTCGCACGCCGCCTGCTCGCGCGAGATCAAAAAGCACGTCAACATTCCCGTCGCCACCGTCGGCCGGATCAACGAGGCTTGGATTGCCGAGGAGCTGATCGAGGACGGTGCTGCCGATATCTGCATGATGGGTCGCGCCAATCTGTGTGATGCCGAGTTCTGCAACAAAGCCGCTGCCGGCAACGCCGACGACATCCGCCCCTGCATTGGCTGTCTGCGCTGCCTGAACGGCATTATGTTTGGCAAGCGCATCTCCTGCACCGTCAACCCGGACGTGGAGCGCGATGAGGCCGGCTACGAGCCTGCCGCCGAGGCCAAGAACGTACTGGTTGTGGGCGCTGGTCCTGCGGGCATGGAGGCAGCCTACATTGCCGCCAAGCGCGGTCACAATGTGGTGCTCGTGGATAAACAGGACGAACCGGGCGGCGAGATGCGCATCGCGGCCGTTCCGCCGGCAAAGCAGGAACTCACCCGCGTGATCAAGTACCAGTATCGCCGTCTTGCTAAGGCGGGCGTGAAGTGCGTCTTTGGTACCGAGCTTTCGGCCGAGGACATTCAGCGTGACTACGCGGGCTACGAGGTTGTCCTGGCTTATGGCGCCGAGCCCATCGCCCCGGCCTTCATGCAGGGATTTAAGCAGGTCATGACGGCCGACGACCTGCTGGGTGGCAAGGCCTTCCCGGGCAAGAAGATTGTCATCGTGGGCGGCGGCACCGTCGGTTGCGAGACGGCCGACTACCTGGCCCCACTGGTCAACGATCTGTCGCCGGCCAATCGCGACGTCACCGTTATCGAGATGACCAAGACGCTCGCCGCCAACGAGGGTGGTGCCGGTCGCGCGGTGCTCATCACGCGCATGCTCTCCAAGGGCGTCCACGTGCTGACCGAGGCCAAGGTGACCGAGATCACCGAGGATGCCATCAGCTACGAGAAGGATGGCGAGGCCCACACCATCGCCGATTCCGATACGCTGGTGCTCGCCATGGGCTATCGTCCCAATACCAAGCTGGCCGACGACCTTGCCGCTGCCGGTGTTGCCACCCACGTGCTGGGCGATGCCAACAAGTGCGGCAACATCCGCGATGCCATCGGCGATGGCTACAAGGTTGCCTGCGAGCTCTAGTCAGCTCCTTGTTGCGTGGGGGCAGGTTACTTTGCACCAACTTGGTGCATGTAAATCTGGCCCCATTGCACCATTGCGGCTTCATGGAGTAGCGCCCGTACGCATCGAATTTCTCCTCTCATAGATGTGCGGCACAAAGAGCCCCGAGTTCATACGAGCTCGGGGCTCTTTTCGTTTGGATTGCAGGCGTATTGACAGACGAAAACAGTCTGTGTCCGGTATTGAGCCATACGAAAGCGAAATTATGCGTCTTAATTCCGTACGCAAATAAAGACGAAAACCGTTTGCGTCTTTGATAAATCAGTACGCAAACGGTTTTCGTCTTATAATACGGTTATGAATGGTACGAAACGAGAGGGTTGTGCATATGGTTGTTAGAGAGAACCCTACAGTCGAATACAAGGAAAGCGTTACGCCGACGTTTCTTAAAACGGTGAGCGCCTATGCAAACTACGGGACGGGCAAGATTGAGTTTGGCGTTGATGACGAGGGCGTGGCTGTCGGCCTTGCAGATCCGGTCGCAGAGTGTCTCCGCATCGAGAACATGATTAATGACAGCTTGGATCCCGCTCCCCGTTACACGCTTGAGCGCGATGAGAAACACGGGACCGTAATCCTTACGGTTTATGAGGGCCAGGACAAACCCTATCGAAGCAAGGGAAAGGCCTACAGGCGAAACGATTCGGCAACGGTGGAGGTCGACCGGTTTGAGTATGGCAGGCTGACGCTCGAAGGCAGCAACGTAACGTTCGACGCGCTCACGTCGGCTCGCCAGGACTTGAGTTTTCACACGCTCGAGCATAAGTGTGTTGAACATCTCGGCATTTCCGAGCTAACGCCGGATATTATGCGCACGCTTCGCTTGCTCGGCAAAGATGGCTATACCAACGCTGCGGCGATTTTGGCGGATAAGAATGATTCTCCGGGCATCGACTGCGTCCGTTTTGGCGATACCGAGGATGTGATCTTGGACCGTGAGACGACGACAAATGTATCCGCAATTGAGCAGGTGGACAGGGCGGTGGCTATGTTTGCACGCTACTACCGTTTTGAGCGTATCGAAGGGATGGAGCGCGTCCAAACCGATCGAATTTCTCTTGAGGCATTCCGCGAAGCTGTTGCAAACGCTTTGGTGCATCGGACGTGGGACGTTCGAGCGAATGTTCAAATTGCCTTGTACGACGATCGTGTTGTTGTGACTTCGCCCGGATCACTGCCCGCCGGTTTGACGACGGAACAATACCTGTATGGGCAGATATCCGTGCTCAGAAACCCAATTGTCGCCGAGGTCTTTTTAAAGCTGGATTACATCGAGAAATTTGGCACGGGAATCGCGCGCATTAGACGTGCCTATCGCGATTCGATCAATCAACCAATTTTTGATGTTCGCGGCGGCATGGTGGCCGTCACATTGCCCGCTACCGATGCCTTTGAAGGGTCCGAGGAAGAGATCCAGGTTCTCAATGCCTTGTCGGGCGGGCGAATTATGTCGCGAAGCGAGATTGAAAAACAGACGGGGCTGAGCCGCATGCGGACGTTGGCGGCACTCGAATCTCTGCTTGAACGGAATGCAATCGTAAGGCAGGGAACCGGGCGGGCCACGAAATACGAGCGCTCATAGTCCAAAAGAGCCATGGTACAAGACGGACCCCAAGCCAGCGTTGGCTTGGGGTCCGTTATATCCCGGATGGTAACGGGCCGATTATTGTCAAGTTATAGCAAAGTATAGCGACGTACAGCAAAGTATAGTGAAATATAGCAAGCCGTATAGCGCGCCTTGACTATCAACCCTTGATTATCACCGTCCGTATTTCACAGCAACTTATAACAGGCTCGGGGTGCCAATTTGGGGTGCGGTAGTACTGCGTCACGAAAAGGGCCTATCTACTACGTTTAAGCCGCAGGGGTCAACCATAGTCGGCTTTTTCGAAAATCGACAAGCTGTCTACCTGCGGTTTTGTTTTCACGGTTTTCGGTATGGCCGAGGCTATCCGTGTTAACGTAGTAGATGGGCCACTTTTGTGGCAAGGGGGCCGATCTGCGGGCCAGGGTAGCTAAAAGAGCCCCGTCCCAAAAAGACTGATTGGGAGCTGGGGCGTGTCGATGCGATAGTATTACGTGGTGGAATTCGACAAACCGTGGGCTTCATCCGAGGGCTTTATGGAACAACACCAGCATTATCAGAGCCTGCAAGATCAGGCATACAACGCACTGCGCTCCAAGATTATCTATGCCGAGCTCAAGCCCGGCACGCGCCTTTCGGCGATTGGTCTGGAAAAGGAGACGGGGATCGGGCGCACGCCAATTCGCGAGTCCTTTGTGCGCCTGCGCGAGCAAGAGCTGGTGGAAACGCGTCCCAAGAGCGGCACCTACGTCTCTAAGATCAGCATGGAACACGCCGAGAATGCCTGTTTCTTGCGCGAGAAACTCGAAAGAAGCGTACTCATTAAATGTTGTCCGGCTGCCACGTCCGAGCAAAAGCATCGGCTCGAGCAGATTCTTGCCGAGTCCGAGTCGCTCGACCATATCGAGACGCGTCGCTTTTTCGACTTGGATAACCTGTTTCATGAGACGTGTTTTGAGATTGCCGGTCGTCACATGCTGTGGGATTGGATGAAGAGCGTCAACACACATTTTGAGCGATACAACTGGTTGCGTATGGTGTCGCAGGATCTGGATTGGGAGCCGATTCGTCGACAACATCGTCGGATTCTCGAGGCCATTAAGAGGGGCGATACCGACACGGCGAGCTACCTGGCAGAGACGCACTTGCACCTGATGCCCGAGGAGCAGGGCCCGGTTATCGCCTTGCATCCCGACTATTTCGAGCTGTCCAAAGACTCGTCTATCTAGCCCATCACCGCATCTGCTCGAGACGCAAAAACGATCCTGCTCACCTACAACGTTTTGCAAGCGAGATTTTTAAAAAAATGCCTAAAATGGCTCAGACTGCCGACAATTGGGAAACGGGGTGCGCTATGGCGCAGATGAGAATCAAGGACATTGCCGCCGAGGCGGGCGTGAGCCCGGCCACGGTCTCGCGCTATCTCAACAACCGCCCCGGGCAGATGACCGAGGAAACCCGCGCTCGCATCGCGGCGGTTATCGAGCGCACTGGCTATCGCCCACGTGCTGCTGCACGCAATCTACGCAGCTCACGCACCAACCTCATCGGCGTGATTCTGGCCGACATCACCAACCCGTTCTCCAGCGCCATGCTCGAAGGGCTTTCCGCTAGCGCCGCCGCGCGCGGCTGCTCGCTTATGACGGCCATTAGCGGCAATGACCCCGCCAAGGAAGCAGAGTCGCTCACTAGACTTATCGATGCCGGCGTGGACGGCCTGGTCGTCAACACCTGCGGCGGCAACGACGAGGCAATCGTCGCAGCTGCGGGACGCCTGCCTGTTGTGCTGCTCGACCGCGATGTTGCCGCCGGCGGTGTCGATCTGGTGACCTCCAACAACCGTGAGCTGGTCGCCGGCCTGGTAGACGCCTTGGCCGCTGCGGGCAGCGAGCGCCTGTGCCTGCTCACCGAGGCGAGCGACGACAGCCCCGTGCGTCGCGCCGAGGGCTTTGCCGACGAGCTTTCGCGCCGCGGTCTTGCGGGCGAGGTCGTCACCTTGGCGGACGGTGGCGCCACGGGTGTCAGTCGCCTGGACGAGACCATCAGCGGCTATGCGGGTAAAAAGCTCGGCCTCATTGCCGTCAACGGCCTGGTCTTCCTGCGTCTGACCGAGGCACTGGCGCAGTTGGGACCCTCGTTGCCGGCTGGCCTCAAGATTGCGACGTTTGACGATTACCCCTGGAACCACGTGCTCTTTGGCGGTGTGACCACGGCCGCGCAGGACACCCTCACCATTGCCGAGCGCGTGGTCGAGCGCCTGTCCGAGCGCATCGACGTCGTTACCACTACGGTGGGCGACGCCGCAAAGCTCGCCCCCAAGCGCATCGAGGTCCCCGGCCACATCGAACACCGCGCTTCGACCTCGCGCTAACTACTCGTTCGCAACTGCCTGTTCGCACACGTTTTTTGAGCGCTTGATACGCTTTAACCCTGCGGAAACATTTTTCTGCGATAGTATCTGCGATATAGACCAGTCGAAACCCGCCCGAAAGAAAGGGGAGCGACATGAACCAGCAGAACATCGATTACGTACTCCGCTCCGTAGAGCAGCGTGACATCCGCTTTGTGCGTCTGTGGTTTGTCGACATTCTCGGCCGCCTCAAGAACTTTGCCATTAGCCCTGAGGACCTCGAGGTCGCTTTTGAGGAGGGTATTGGCTTTGACGGCTCGGCCATCGAGGGCTTTGCCACGCCCGAGGAAGCCGACATGCTGGCGTTCCCCGATGCCTCGACCTTCCAAATCCTGCCGTGGCGCCCGAGCCATAACGGCGTTGCACGCGTTTTCTGCGACGTGTGTACTCCCGATCGCAAGCCCTTCGCCGGCGACCCGCGCGACGCCCTGCGCCGCATGTTTCGCAAGGCCGAGAAGGCTGGCTATCTGCTTAACGTGGGTGCCGAGCTGGAGTATTACTACTTCCCCGACGAGCACACCCCCGAGCCGCTCGACAACGTGGGCTACTTCGATCTTTCGGTGAGCGATGCCGCCCGCGACCTGCGTCGCAACACGGTCCTCACGCTCGAGAAGATGTCCGTGCCCGTGGAGTACACCTTCCACGCCGCCGGCCGCTCGCAGCACGGCATGAGCTTGCGTCACGCCGAGGCCCTGAGCATGTCCGACGCCGTCACCACGGCCAAGCTCATCATTAAGCAGCAGGCCTACGAGAGCGGTTGCCACGCTTCCTTTATGCCCAAGCCGTTGGCGGGCGAGGACGGCAGCGCCATGTTTTTGCATCAGTCGCTGTTCGACCACGACGGCAACAACGTCTTTTGGGGCGAGGACGACGAGAAGTACCACCTCTCCGAAATCGCCAAGCACTACATGGCCGGCATCTTAGCGCACGCGCGCGAGATCAGCGCCATCACCAACCCCACGGTCAACTCGTACAAGCGCATCACCACGGGTGGCGACTCCGTGCCGCAGTACGCCACGTGGGGCCTGCGCAACCGCGCGAGTATGGTCCGCATCCCGGTCTACAAGCCCGGCAAGCCGCTGTCCACGCGCATCGAGCTGCGCAGTCCCGACCCCATGGCCAACCCGTATCTGGTCAACGCCGTCACGCTGGCGGCTGGTCTGGACGGCATCGAGCGCAAGCTGGAACTCCCGCCCGAGGCCACGGCCGAGACGCTCAAGCTTACCGACCGTCAGATGGTCGAGGCCGGCTACGCGCCGCTGCCTCGCTCGCTCAAAGAGGCGCTCGACGTGTTTGAGGACTCGCAGTTTATGAAGGATGCTCTCGGCGAGCACATCCACAGCTTCTTCCTCAAAAAGAAGCGCGACGAGTGGCATAAGTTTGAGTCTACGATCACCGAGTGGGAGATCAAGCACTACCTGGCGAACTCCTAATCGCGCTGGCTTGTTCCAGTACGATTGAGCTCATTTCTTTGGAGGCCGATATGTCCGAAAAGAGTGCCCTGTTCATGGCGCGCACGACGCGCTTCCACGAGTTTGCCCGCAGCCTGACGACCACCCTGGGTGTCGAGGTGAGCCTGGCCACTCCCGATTCGCCGACTGCGGCGCATGACTTTGACCTGCTGATCCTCGATTCCGATGGCATCCGCAGCGACCGCATCGATCAGATTGCCAAGTGGCTTGACGATCGCGGCGGGGTCCCCATGCTGGTGATCGTCTGCCGAATCACGCGCATGCCGACTTTGTATGCCCCACGGCGACGCCCAATGAGCTCAAGGCTCGCGCGCAGCGCCTGATGGGCGAGGAGGAGACCGTCACCGCCGACGATGTGCTCAATATCGATAACCTCGAGATTAACCTGGCTACCTACCAGGTGACACTCGATAACGAGCCCATCGACCTGACGCTGATGGAGTACTCGCTGCTGAGCTTTTTGGCGACGCACCCCAACCGCGCCTACAGCCGCGAGGTACTGCTGCATCGCGTGTGGGGCTTTTAGTACTGCGGCGGCACGCGCACCGTCGACGTGCACATTCGACGCATCCGCTCCAAGGTGGGCCCGCAGATCGCGGCACACATCACCACCGTCCGCGGCGTGGGCTATCTGTTTAAGGACTAGATTTCCACCACAAAGGGGACAGACACCTTTGTGGTGGTTTTGACGCAGGTGCGGGCTCCTTTCGAGTTTGCAGCAGAACTTAAGCCTTCCTAAAAGATTGCGTTCTCGTACACGTACGCCCGCATATTGGGGTACAACTCAACGTGAACAATGATGGCCCGCCACGTGTTTGGCGGGCCTTTGGTTATTTGACGAAAGGATCGCAGCTATGAGCGAGAACGATTCCCAGCGTCCCCAGGATGTTGGCAATGCCGGCGAGACTCAGCAGCAGCCGCGCGTGCAGGTGGAGTCGACGCCTGCCGGTAGCAACATTCCCTACGTGCAGGCCTATGACACACAGACCGGCCAGCCGCTGGGCGGTGCGCAGGTCGTGAACAAGCACACGGTGGTCAAGACCAAGACCAAAAAGCTGCCGATCTTTATTACGGCACTCGCCGGTTGCGCCTGTGGCGCCCTGCTGGTCATTGCGCTCATTATGAGCGGTACGCTCGATATCGGTGGCGGCAAGAATGCCGTGACGGCGGGCGCTTCGGGTTCGTCGACGCAAAAGATTACGATCGACTCCGAGGACACCACGTTGGCCGAGGCCGTTTCTGCCAAGGCCCTGCCCTCCGTCGTTTCCATCACCGCCACGTCGAGCGGCGGCCAGAATGGCTCGCTTTCGCAGTCTGCCGACGAGTCGAACAACTCGGGCAGCGTCGGTTCGGGCGTGGTGCTCGATACCGAGGGCCATATCCTCACCAACAACCACGTGGTCGATGGCTATGACCAGTACGTGGTGACCATGGACGACGGCACCACCTACGAGGCCGAGTTCGTGGGCAACGACGCTTCGAGCGACCTGGCCGTCATCAAGCTCAAGGACGCCGACGCCTCCAAGCTCACGCCGATTGAGATTGGTGATTCCTCCAAGCTCAACGTGGGCGAGTGGGTCATGGCGATCGGCTCGCCCTTCGGCAACGAACAGTCTGTCTCCACCGGTATCGTCTCGGCGCTGTATCGCTCCACGGCCATGAGCTCTACCAGCGGCAACACCATCTATGCCAACATGATCCAGACCGATGCCGCCATCAATCCGGGCAACTCCGGCGGCGCGCTCGTCAACGACAATGGCGAGCTTGTGGGTATCAACTCGCTTATCGAGAGCTACTCGGGCTCCAGCTCGGGCGTGGGTTTTGCCATTCCGGTTAACTACGCCAAGAACATTGCCGACCAGATCATCGACGGTAAGACGCCGGTGCATCCGTACATGGGCGCTACGCTTTCGAGCGTCAATGCGCTTAACGCCCGCACCAACAAGTTGAGCACCGATAGCGGCGCGTATGTGGCGAGCGTCGTTGAGGATGGTCCTGCCGCCAAGGCCGGCATTCAGGAGGGCGACGTCATCACCAAGCTGGGCGACGATGAGATTTCGAGCGCCGATGGCCTGATCATCGCACTGCGCAGCCACGAGGTGGGTGAGAAGGTCGAGATCACGCTCATGCGCGGCAAGGAAGAGAAGAAGGTCACCGTCGAGCTGGGCTCCGACGAGGAGCTGCAGAACCAGCAGCAGGACGACAGTTCGACCGACACCGGCAACGGCGGTATTACCGACGAGCAGCTGCGCCAGTACCTGGAGGAGCTGCTGGGCCAGCAAGGTCAGGGTCAGGGCAACGGTCAGGGTTTCTAACGAGCCGTTTCGCACATATCGAGCCAGAGGGGGGGCTGTTCCGCCAACGCGGGACAGCCCCCTCTTTTCCTATTGATCCGTTGGGACAGAGGAAAACGAATCATTTGGAAATGGCAAGGGCATGGTTTGATCGCGCGATCCATCCCGGTTCGGCGGCTGCCGATTCGGTGCGGTTTGAGACCGCTATTCGGCGCCATGGTGACCGGTGGTACTCTAGTATCCGTTTGAAATCGAGCGAAGGAGTGCCGCTATGGAGCAATCGAGCCTGTTTGGTGACGGCGTGGACATCGATACCGAAACGCCCGCGGGCGCGGATGCCGCTGCACCGGCCGACGCCCATGCCCAGGCCGCCGCGCGCGCGGCCGAGCTGCGCCACGAGCTCGATTACCACGCCTATCGCTACTACATGCTCGATGCGCCTGAGATCACGGACGCCGCCTTCGACAAAATGCTCGTTGAACTGCAGGAAATTGAGGCTGCCTATCCCGATCTGGTGACACCAGATAGCTATACCCAGCGCGTGGGCGGATACGTGAGCGAGCAGTTTACGCCGGTCACGCACATGGCCCGCATGTATTCCATGGACGATGCCATGGACCTGGACGAACTTGACGCGTGGCTCCAGCGCACCGAGGATGCGCTCGGCGCCGGTAGCGTCACCTATACCTGCGAGCTCAAGATCGACGGCTTGGGCGTCGCGCTTACCTACCAAAACGGCACCTTCGTACGCGCCGCCACGCGCGGCGATGGCACCACGGGCGAGGACGTGTCGCTCAACGTCCGTACCATCAAGGACGTGCCCATGCACCTGTCCGAGCCGGCGCTCGCCCACATGGGCGCCGATCGCGAGCGTACCATCGAAGTGCGTGGTGAGGTCTACATGCCCAAGGGCAGCTTTGTCCGTCTAAACGAAGAGGCCGATGCCGAGGGCCGCGACCCCTTTGCCAACCCGCGCAACGCTGCTGCAGGATCCCTGCGCCAAAAGGACCCCAAGGTCACGGCGCGCCGCGACCTGGCCACCTTTATCTATGCCATCGCCGATACCGATCCGCTGCACGTCCACAGCCAGCGCGAGTTTCTCGACTGGCTGCGTAGCGCCGGCTTCAGCGTCAACCCCAACGTGGCTCGTTGCGCCACGCCGTCCGAGGTCCACGAGTTCTGTGCCCAGGCGCTCGAGCACCGCGGCGACCTGGATTACGACATCGACGGCGTGGTCGTAAAGGTCGACAGCTTCCAGCAGCAGCTCGACCTGGGCTTTACCGCTCGTGCACCGCGCTGGGCCATCGCCTTTAAGTTCCCGCCCGAGGAAAAGCAGACCGTCCTGCGCGAAATTCGCATCCAGGTGGGCCGCACCGGTGTGCTCACGCCGGTCGCCGAGTTCGACCCGGTGACGGTCGCCGGCTCCACCATCGCGCGCGCCACGCTGCACAACATCGATGAGATCCGCCGCAAAAACGTGCGCGAGGGCGACACCATCATCGTGCACAAGGCGGGCGACGTGATCCCCGAGGTCGTGGGTCCCGTGCTCGACAAGCGCCCGGTCGACAGCGTTGACTGGCAGATGCCCGAGGTCTGCCCCGTGTGCGGTAGCCCCGTGGTCCACGAGGACGGTGAGGTGGCCTACCGCTGCGTGTCCATCGACTGCCCCGCACAGCTCAAGGAGCGCCTGCTCCACTGGGTGAGCCGCGGCTGCATGGACGTCGACGGCCTGGGCGACGAGATCGTCGACAAGATGATCGCCGCTGGTCTTATCCACGATGTCGCGGACTTCTACCAGCTCACGGTCGACGATATCGCCGGCCTGGACACAGGGCGCACCTATGCCAGCTCCAACAGCAAAAAGGGCGTCAAGAAGGGCGACCCCATTCCGGTGGGCCTCAAGACGGCCGAGAAAATCATCGCCGAGCTCAACAAGTCCAAGAGCCAGCCACTCGGTCGCGTGCTGTTTGCCCTGGGCATCCGCCATGTGGGCAAGAGCGTGGGCGAGGTCATCGCCGAGCGATTCCTGTCGATTGACAAGCTTATCTTGGCGAGCGAAGAGGATATCGCCGAGTGCGAGGGCATCGGTCCCAAGATTGCGGCGAGCGTCAAGCAGTTCCTGGCCGTGCCCGAGAACCTTGCCGTGCTGGAACGTCTGCGCCAAGCGGGCCTTTCGCTCGAGGTCGACTTGGGCGCCGCTCATGCGCAAGCCGCGGCCGAAGCTGGCGTGGCGGGCGAGCTCGCCGACGCACAGCCGCTTGCGGGTCTGACCTTCGTGCTCACCGGCACGCTCGTCAACCGCACGCGCGACGAGGCAGGTGCGGCGCTCAAGGTACTCGGCGCCAAGGTTTCGGGTAGCGTGTCAAAGAAGACGAGCTATCTGGTCGCCGGCCCCAAAGCGGGCTCCAAGCTTACCAAGGCCGAGCAGCTGGGTGTGCCCGTGCTGGACGAGGACGCGCTCGAGCGGATCTTGGCTACTGGCGAGGTGCCGGAGGCGTAATGGATATCGAGAATCGCAATTGCTCGCAGGCGGAAGGGCGCGCGAGGCATTCCCAAGTGCAGGCAAAAGAGCGCTTAATGATGCGAATTTGCGTTGCCGAGCGCGAGCGCGCGGCGGGTGCATCTCGCGATGCCTTTGAGGCGTTGACCGAGTTAGAGGCGAGGCTCGGTCTAGCCTAGAGAGACCGGCACCGTGATCTGCGTCACGTAGGTTGCTGGGTCGTCGCTGATGATGTCGTCGATGAGGGCGATCTCGCGTGAGGGACCGGCGGGTGTCAGGCCGTGCTCGCGCATATAGCCGAGCAGCTGCTCGTAGCGTGGGGCTGCTTGCCCGTGCGTGCCGCGGAAGCTTATGGTCAGGCAGCGCGCGGCAGGTCGCGTCTCAACATCGCCCAAATAATCATCGGTGTCATCGAGCAGCAGAAAGACCTCGTCGTAGCCATCAAAATCGCCGGCGGCGAGGCGTTCGGGCGCGATGCCCACACCCAGATTGCCCAGATAGGCAAAGGTTTCGTGCTGCCCCTGCTGAAGCTGGCGGATATGCCATCCCAGCGAATAGGCGTCGGTGGGATTGACGCGCTCGTGCAGCGTGGCGCAGCGAAGTTCGGGTTCCTCGATTTCGCTAATGGTGTCGAGATCAGCATTCAAAGCGCCATGAAGCAAGGCAAGTCGCTGGTCAATCTTGCGCGACATGCGCTCCAGCTCACGCCGCCTGTGCTCAATTAACTCCTGTTGCTTGGTCAGTTGCCGTTGCATCAAATCCATATCGCGCGTAGTGACAAACTCGCGAATCTGGGTCAGCGGCAGGTCGAGAACGCGCAGGTTGCCGCTGGGGTTGAGGGGGGAGAGCTGCCGCGATCCGTAGTAGCGGTACCCACTCGCCGGATTGACATATGCCGGCTCCAATAGCCCCATCTGTTCGTAATGGCGCAGTGTGCCCACGCTCAAATTGAGCAGGCGCGCCACCTCGCCAATGCAGAGCAGGCCCTCGGTGTGTTCGCTTGGCATGTCGGTCACAGGACCGCTCCTTTCGGTAAAAACAGGGGAGGAGCGCCAGGCTCGCGTTGCCCCGCTACGCCACCAGCTTGTCAAAAGTTCCGCGGCGGTTGAGCACGGTAAACGCGACAACGCAAATGACCGCCGACAAAATCGATCCGCACGGCGAGGCGATGCCCATGGGAAACAACGTGTCGGAATAGGCGTTCGACAGCAGCCATGCACCGGGTACGCGAATGAGTACCACAGCCAGCACGTTGTGCGCAAAGCCGATGTAGCTCTTGCCATACGCAGCGAAAAAGCCGCTAAAGCAAATGTGGATGCCGGCAAAGATCGCGTCGAAAATGTAGCTGCGCATATAGCCGGTACCGGCGGCGACTACTGCAGCGTCCTTGGCAAAAAAGCCGATAAACGCCGGCGCCACCAGCCACATCAGCACCGTGATCAGGCAGCCGTACACCACCGAGATGGTCATGGCATCCTTGAGCACCTGACGCGCGCGGTCGCCCTTGCCCGCGCCGGCGTTTTGCGCCGTGAGCGCGCTGACGGTAGCGCCCATAGAACTCGGCACGATAAACAAAAAGCTGATCATCTTTTCGACCAGGCCCACGGCGGCGGCGTCGACCAGGCCGCGGTGGTTGGCGATGACGGTGATGAACATAAACGCCACCTGGATGCAGCCGTCCTGCACGGCCACGGGCACGCCGATCTTAAGAATGCTGCCGAGCACCTCGGGCTGGGGGCGCAGGTCGCTGCGCTTAACGTGGATGTTTGTGCGACGGCTCTTGAGCCACACGAGCGCGAGGGCCACGCTCGCCGTCTGCGCGGTCACCGTGCCGAGCGCCGCGCCCACGGGGCCGAGCCCCATGTGGCCGATAAACAGAAAATCAAGCGCGATGTTGATGATACATGCCACGCCAATCACGTACATGGGCGAGCGCGAATCGCCCAGCCCGCGAAAGATGGCCGAAAGAATGTTGTATGCGGCGATAAACGGAATGCCCATAAAGCAAATGCGCAGGTAGGCGGCGGTGCCTTCGACCGCCTCGGCCGGCGTGCCAATGAGCGCCACGATCTGCGGGCACAGTGCGAGCAAGATAGCGGCCAGCACCACCGAGACACCCATAAAGAGCGTGATGGTGTTGCCGATGGCGGTC
>OOAO01002112.1_pt1 | contig 14317 bp, 10 predicted proteins | sample 1671821 | NCBI WGS metagenome assembly OOAO01 (sample SAMN06348196, study PRJEB24527) | human gut metagenome | biome: human gut; feature: ankylosing spondylitis patient; material: feces | host: Homo sapiens | place: China | collected 2015-10 | reverse complement strand
ACATGCAGAGAATCGGCAGTCGGGTCGATACCTACGTATGCCGTAGTTTGTCCTTTAGCCAATAGTTCTTCTGTTCCCGGCATGATATCATGAATCATGCCTCTCCATTTTAATTCATCAACAAAATTCATCGTATTCTATTTTATATCGTTTCAAAAGCGGATCGTGTTGTACATCTGTTGTGCAAAGTTAAGAAAAGGATCGAATAACAAACTGTTCTCCCTGGTTTCTTCGCTGATAAAATGGAATTTATCGTTCAAAGCATCGACAATCATTAAAAGTACACAAACCATAATGAAATATTTTGCGATACCGAGGAGGGTGCCAAGCAGTTTATTGACCAACCCCAACGAAATAATATCGACCAGTCTGGTCAACATCTTCCCCAGCAAATAGACTGCAATCACAACCAACAGGAAGGTAACGGCCAAAGCGATATAAGACAAGTAACGGGACGTGATATTCAGGAAGTCTTTCAATATCCCTTCGGTAAAAGGGCTGTAGCGTATGGCAATGAAAACCCCCAATATCAGCCCGGCTAAAGTGGCGACCTCGATAATCAATCCTTTCGAGAATCCACGGAAAGCGCCGTATAGTAAAAACAAGAGAATAACAATGTCAATATAGTTCATGGCAAATCCGATTTAAACGGGTTTCAAAGATACGAATTTATCGGGAGCATTTTTCCCTTTCATTTTCTATTATTTGATAAATTCTTAGTATTTTCGCCAATTGGTAAATAGGGTTCTTATACCCCCTTGTTAATATATCACTTTATAAAAACAAAATATAATGTACAGAACACACACATGCGGAGCACTTCGGATTGAAAATGTAAACGAGAATGTCTGTTTGAGTGGCTGGGTTCAGAAAATCAGAAACCTGGGAGCCATGACATTTATCGATCTCCGCGACAGATACGGAATTACCCAATTGGTGGCAGAAGAATCTGCTTCTGAAGAGATAAAAAAACAAGTGGCACAGTTAGGACGGGAATTTGTGATTCAAATTCAAGGTAAGGTGGTGGAGAGAGCCAGTAAAAACAATAAAATACCTACAGGAGAGATCGAAATTATCTTAGATACGGTAAAGATTCTGAGCCGTTCGGAGATACCTCCTTTTACTATCGAAGACAATACGGACGGGGGTGACGAGATCCGGATGAAATACCGTTATCTCGATTTACGCCGGCAAATGGTGCGCAGGAACCTGGAATTGCGTCACCGGATGGCGCATTTGGTACGTAATTTTCTGGATGGCAAGCAATTTATGGAGGTAGAGACGCCGGTATTGATCAAGAGTACTCCCGAAGGAGCCCGTGATTTTGTGGTGCCTTCGCGGATGAATCAGGGACAGTTTTATGCATTACCGCAAAGCCCGCAGACTTTCAAACAACTGTTGATGGTCGCCGGTTTCGACCGATACTATCAGATTGTGAAATGTTTCCGGGACGAGGACCTTCGGGCAGACCGTCAACCTGAATTCACTCAGATCGACTGTGAAATGTCGTTTGTAGAACGGGAAGATGTACTCGGTATTTTCGAAGATATGATCCGCCATCTTTTTAAAGAAATCAGAGGTATCGATATCCCGGCATTTCCGCGGATGACGTGGCATGAAGCGATGGAGCAATATGGTTGTGACAAACCGGATATCCGTTTCGGTATGAAATTCGCAGACCTGACCCGTCTGGCCCGAACCAAGGACTTTGCAGTATTCAACAGTGCAGAATATATCGGAGGGATTTGTGTCCCGGGTTGTGCTTCGTATACCCGTAAGCAGCTGGACGAGCTGACCGATTTCGTGAAGCGTCCGCAGGTAGGAGCGAAAGGATTGGTGTATGTCAAATACAATGAAGACGGCAGCATAAAATCGTCGGTAGATAAATTCTATACGGCCGAAGAGCTGAAAGTATGGCTAGACACCTGCCAAGCTCAACCGGGCGATCTGCTCCTAATCTTATGCGGAGCGAAAAACAAAACTTTACCCCAGTTGTGTGAGCTTCGTCTGGAAATGGGAAACCGGCTGGGATTGAGAGATAAAAATGTATTCAAACCGTTATGGATCGTCGACTTTCCGTTGTTGGAATGGGATGAAGAGACACAACGTTTTTATGCGATGCACCATCCGTTCACCTCTCCGAATCCAGAGGATATCGATTTGATGGAAACACGGCCGGGAGATGTGAGAGCGAATGCCTATGACATGGTGATCAACGGCGTGGAAGTAGGGGGAGGTTCTATCCGGATCCATGATACAGCATTGCAGCAACGGATGTTCAAATGCCTGGGATTTACCCCGGAGCAAGCTGAAAAACAATTCGGTTTCCTGTTGAATGCTTTCAAATACGGCGCTCCTCCTCACGGTGGTATCGCCTTCGGTTTCGACCGTTTGGTTTCTATGTTTGCAGGCCTGGACAGCATTCGAGACACCATCGCTTTCCCGAAAAACAATTCGGGCCGGGATGTGATGATCGATTCTCCGTCGGAGATTTCGGCCGAGCAATTCAAGGAATTAGGCATTAAACTGAATCAATGATTTACCCCTAAATTCATACAAGTGTTTAAGGATGTAATCGGACATGAAGATATCAAGCAAAGACTGATCACCTCTCTCCGGACGGGTCGGATCAGTCATGCCCAACTATTTGCCGGAGAAACGGGATACGGTTCTCTGGCTTTGGCTTTGGCATTCGCCCAATATGTCTTTTGCACAGGTGATAAAAAAGAAGATGCCTGCGGAGAATGCCCTTCGTGTAAGAAAATACAGAAATACATCCATCCGGATCTGCACTTTGTATTTCCGGTTGTCCGGAAAACAAAAAGCCCGGTCAGTGATGAATATATCAACGAATGGCGGCGTCTGCTGACGCGGACGAATTATTTCGGTCTGGAAGAATGGTATACGGAAATGGGAGTAGAGGATAATGCACAAGCCGCGATATATACCGAAGAAAGTGCCAATATTCTCCGTAAGCTGAACCTGAAATCATTCGAATCGGATTATAAGATTCTGGTGATGTGGTTGCCGGAAAAGATGAATCCGGAATGCTCGAACAAACTGTTAAAGATCATCGAGGAGCCGTTCGACAAGACATTGTTTCTGATGGTTTCGGAGCATCCGGAACAGATCATCAATACGATACAATCGCGTTTGCAGCGTATTCACATTCCTCCCCTGCATCAGGAGCAAATACAACGACAGCTGATAGCTGAAAAAGGAATCGCTGCACAAAAAGCGGAAGAATATGCCCATGTGGCTTCGGGGAACTGGTATAAAGCCCTGCGGTTGCTGGACGAAACAGAAGAGCAAATTTACAACCAGGAAAAATTTATCAGCCTCATGCGGCTGTGCTGGGAAAGAAAAATGCTTCCGGTGAATGAATGGGTCAATGAAATATGCAGCCTTGGAAGAGAAAGGCAAAAGAATTTCTTAGCGCATGCCTCACGGATGATCCGGGAAAATTTTGTCCGGAATTTCGGTTTGGAGCAACTGAATTATATGACGGAACGGGAGAAAAATTTCTCACAACGCTTTGCCCCTTATGTACATGAAGGAAATGTCATTCCATTGAGCAACGAGTTCGAGCGTGCTTATAGCGACATCAGCCGGAACGGAAATGCAAAAATCATTTTTACGGATCTCTGCATAAAAGTCATGCAAAATATCAGACCCAATTGAAACTGTTTTCACGTACAATAATATATAATGAAAAAATCAATTTATGAACGATATACACAATAACGAAAATATAAGCCAGGAAGAAGAATTCGTTTCGCCCGGGCAAGAAAAAGTAAACGGCAAAGCGACGCCTGAGCAATCGGGGCCTTCGACCGGGGAGCCCCGTGAACAACCGGGAGAACCGACGGAGGAAGCCGTAGAGATCGAAGAGACGGAAGAGATAGAAATTATCGAAGCCGGGGAATTTACAGTCCCGAAAAAAGAAGAGGAAGAAGAGGAAATTCAGGAACTTCATACGAAGCATCCGCGGCGGGATGTACCGGTAATCGACCATCGTTTGCTAGCGGGGAAATTGACGGTATACGACTGGCTGGAAGATCTGCCTGCGACGGATTGTGCCCCGGAGATCGTAGAAGTAAGGTTTAAAAATACACGGAAAGGGTTTTACAGCAATCCGTCGAAACTAGCTTTAAAAGCAGGAGATATCGTGGCGGTCGAAGCAGCTTTGGGACACGACATCGGGGTGGTATCTTTATCGGGTGAACTGGTAAAGGAACAAATCCGGATCAAACGGGTGGATCTCGAGCGGAATCCGCTGAAGAAGGTATACCGGAAGGCCAAACCCCACGACATCGAGAAATGGCAACAAGCCATTGCTTTAGAGCACGATACGATGATCCGTTCGCGGAAAATCGCAGCCGACCTGAAACTGAATATGAAGATCGGTGATGTGGAGTATCAGGGAGATAAAACAAAAGCTATATTTTATTATATCGCAGACGACCGGGTGGATTTCCGGACGCTGATCAAGGTGTTGGCGGAGACTTTCCATATCCGTATCGAAATGAAACAGATCGGGACACGTCAGGAAGCAGGCAGAATCGGGGGTATCGGTCCCTGCGGACGCAAATTATGCTGTTCGACTTTTATCACCAATTTTATTTCGGTGTCGACCTCAGCCGCCCGCTATCAGGATATTTCGCTGAATCCTCAGAAGCTGGCCGGACAGTGCGGGAAACTGAAATGTTGTCTGAACTATGAAGTGGATGCGTACGTCGATGCGCAGAAAGATTTCCCTTCGACCAATATTACTTTAAATACGGGAGAGGGTTTGCTTTACCATCAAAAAACGGATATCTTCGGTCAGATGACGTCTTATAGTACGGATAAAGAAGGGAAGGGTATTTTTATCCAGATTCCGGTAAAACGGGTAAAGGAAATCATCGCGATGAACCGGAAAGGAATTATTCCTCCAAAAGCGGTAGAAGAAAGCGGAAATCCCCCGACAGATATAAAATATACGGACGGCGTGGGAGAAGAAAGCCTGAACCGTTTCGACGAAAAGAAGCAGAAGAAGCGTCATTCCAGGCAACGAAATAATAATAATCGTGAAAATGGAAACTCTAACACTCCCCGTAACGAAAAAAATGAAAGAAACGGAGAACGGGGAGGACAACGGCCTTTCCGTAACGGCCCGAGACAGGATCAGCGCAGAGATTCGAGACCTATACAAAGGCCCAAGCCACGAACCGATCAGCATTCACAATCCAAAACTGAACAATGATGCAAAACTATCGTCCTTTTACCGGTATTACCCCTGCTGTCAAAATTTTATTGATTCTGAACATCGTGATGTACTTTCTGAGTATGTTTATCGATAGCCGGATGCATGTGGATACAGCCCATCTATTAGGACTTCATTTGCCGCAATCTGTCTTTTGGCGCCCATGGCAATATGTTACACATATGTTTATGCACGGGTCTTTCGGGCATTTGTTTTTCAATATGTTCGCTCTTTTTATGTTCGGCCGGATACTGGAATCGGTATGGGGAACGCAGCGTTTTCTGATTTTCTATTTTGTCTGCGGTATCGGAGCGGGCTTGCTGAATAGTGCGGTCGGCTGGTTGGAAATCCACCGGCTGATGGAGCAATATTATGCCTTCCAGAATGCGCCTTCTCCTGCGCTTTTAGCGCAGCTTGTGGAGCGTCAGCTAGGCCATCCGGCCCAGTGGGTGTGGGAGGTGGTGGATAATTGGACCAACAATCCGGATTCGCAACAATACATTGTAGCAGGGAAACAACTCTTCCGTCAGATCGTAGAACTGAAAGTAAATGTCCCGATGATCGGGGCTTCGGGAGCGATATTCGGTATCTTGCTGGCATTCGGAATGCTGTTTCCGAATACGGAATTGTATCTGATGTTTATACCTATTCCGATCAAAGCAAAGTATTTTGTATTGGGATACGGTCTGCTGGAGCTTTTCCTGGGCATGCAGAATAGCGCAACGGACAATGTAGCCCATTTCGCTCATCTGGGAGGGATGTTGTTCGGTTTCTTTATGGTCAAATACTGGAGTAAAAACAGGCGAAGGTTCTATTAAGAGATGATGTATTACAACAATTACGGCGGAAATTTTTCAGAAGGAATCCGGGAAGGGATCAAAAATTCTTTCCGGAAGGGTTCTTCTCTCACCCGTCTGATTTATATCAATTGCGGGATTTTTCTTGCTTTGAAGTTGATATATATCATGATGTTGTTGTTGGGGAAAGGAGAAGAATTTTATCCGACATTGCTGGAATGGATCGGCGTGCCGGCAGATCCGGAGTATTTATTGAGCCGTCCGTGGACGATCTTCACCTATATGTTTACTCAGTTCGATTTTTTACATCTGTTGTTCAATATGTTATGGCTTTATTGGTTCGGGAGTTTTTTCCTGAATTACTTTACGGAACGTAAATTAACAGGTGTCTATCTTTTGGGTGGCCTATTCGGAGGTTTGCTGTATATTGCGGCCTATAATATTTTCCCTTATTTCAGTGAGCCTCAAATCAGTCCTTTCCCCCGCCCGGCGCTACGGCTGACCTCGTGGGCTATCGGTTCGTCGGCTTCTGTGATGGCAATCGTCTTTGCGGTATGTACTTATCTGCCGCAACATAAGGTCTATATTTTCCTGCTCGGACCGGTGAAACTGGTTTATCTGGCGTTGTTTACCGCCCTGATCGATATTATGAGTATATCTTCGGGAAATGCGGGGGGACATATCGCCCATTTAGGCGGAGCCCTGTTCGGGTGGTTCTTTATCGTGGGAGTGAGAAGAAACCGGGACTTTGCTTCAGGAATCGTGAATTTTTTCGAAGGGATCGGACGGCTCTTCCAGCGGAAGAAGAAGATGAGGGTGAGGTATAAGAAGCATGTCTCGGAAATGAACGACCGGGAATACAATGCCCATAAGAAGAACGAGCAAGAACGGATCAACGAGATTCTGGATAAAATCTCGCGTTCGGGTTACGAAAGCCTGACCCGGGAAGAAAAAGCAATCCTCTTCAAGGCTAAAAACTGATTTTATGGAGGTAAGTAAACCAGATAGCAGTTCTTTATCAAACCAGAAGTGTTTTCCCTACTATGCTGAAAATATTGGATAAGATTGTATATATCGTCAGTTTGATCGCTGCGTTCGGGTTAATAGGAGCATATCTTTCCCCTATAATCAACCCCAATACCTTTGTCTTTTTTTCGTTACTGGGTTTGGCTTATCCTTATCTTCTGATCGGCAATTTTATCCTTTTACTGTACTGGATTTTCCGTTGGAAGCGGAGGACCTGGCAGATCGTAGTCGTGATTGCGATCGGGTATCCGACTTTCAGGACTTACTACGGGACAGCGAAAACCGAAACAGGGGATGCTTCGTACGATTTGTCGCTCTTGTCGTACAATATCCGTTATTTCGATGTGTATGGCTGGAGTAATCAGAAAAACACGAGGGAAAAATTATTCAATTATCTGAATAAATTCGACGGGGATGTGATCTGCTTGCAGGAATTTCTAATGAACGGGAATCCGGACCGACGGAAAACGGTAATCGAACAATTGCATACCTACCCCTATTATTATATCGAGAAGGATATGGCTATTTTTTCCAGGCTCCCGATTCTGCACAAAGGACACCTGACTTTCGCCCCTGGTTACAGCAGTTCTTGTATTTACGGAGATTTCAAGCTAGGAAAAGATACGGTGCGGTTGTACAGTGTTCACCTGGAATCCTACAAGCTGGGCAAGAAGGAGCGGCAATTTATGAAAGAAATCAGCTCAGGGCTGAAAGGTAACGATATCCCCGAAGGGGTGAAGAATCTCACGACACGCTTAATGATAGCGAACAAAAACCGGGCACATCAGGCGGAGGAAATTCAACGGCATATCGACGGAAGCCCTTATCCTGTGATATTGTGCGGCGACTTCAACGATACTCCTCTCTCCTATACTTACAGGCAATTAAGCAGGAAGTTAACGGATAGTTTTATTGAAAAAGGCCGGGGCATCGGCAATACTTACATCGGAGAGTTTCCCTCTTTCCGCATCGATTACGTCTTACATTCCCCGACACTATATACGGTGGGTTATATCCGGGAGGATATCACGCTTTCGGATCATTATCCGATCAAGGTGAAGATAAGGAAGGGAAGTTGATTTATCAGAAAATTCCGAAGATTATTTGGTGGATTTGGGGAATTATTCTATTTTTGCAGCGTTAAAGAAAATTATGGGGGGTTAGCTCAGTTGGCTAGAGCGCTTGCATGGCATGCAAGAGGTCGTCGGTTCGACCCCGATACTCTCCACTCCAGAGTTCTTAAAGTTTGTAAAGTTCATAAAGTTTATGACCGAAGGTATTCCTTATCAGGAAACTTTCCATTAACTTTATGGACTTTATTGTTTTATCGAATTCTTATTATTCGTTTTATGGAAGAATCAGATAAAAAACTAACCCGTAAGATCAGTCCCTATAAGATCATTTACCCGGTCATTATCGGTCTGGGTGTTGTGTCGTATATGCTATACCGGGAATTCGATCTCACTGCTTTCGAGCAAATTTCTTTCGGCTGGAGCTCGGTGTTCTGGCTTTCCGTAGCAGTGATGTGTATGTTTATCCGTGATCTGGGGTACGTTATCCGTATCCGGGTTCTTTCGGGGGATCGTTTGAGCTGGATCAAGTCGATCCGGATTATTTTTCTTTGGGAATTTACCTCGGCGGTAACTCCCTCAGCGATCGGCGGTACCAGTCTCGCTATTCTTTTTGTCAATAAAGAGGGGATCAAAGTAGGACGCAGCTCGGCTATTGTCATGGCTACTTCTTTTCTGGACGAGCTTTATTTTATTCTGATGTTTCCGATTATTCTGCTTTGCGTGGATTCGAGCGGGTTGTGGGAGATGTCGGGAGTGAGTTCAGGAGTAAGCAAAAGCCTGATCTGGTTTGCAGTGGGCGGCTATTCGATCAAGCTGGTATATCTTTTAATTCTGAGTTACGGACTTTTCAAGAATCCCCGGGGGCTGAAATATCTATTGATGAAATGTTTCAAATTAAAGCTTTTACGTAAATGGCGGCACAGTGCCAACGAAGCAGGTTCGGATATCATCCGTAACTCTTACGAATTGCGTCATATGCCGTTTTCTTTCTGGCTGAAGACTTTCGGAGCCACTTTCTTTTCATGGACGGCACGGTATTGGGTAGTGAATGCGATCTTAATGGCCTTTTTTGTATTGAAGGATACGAATTGGGCGACTCAATTTCTGATTTTTGCCCGGCAACTGATTATGTGGATCATGATGCTGATCAGTCCGACTCCGGGAGGAAGCGGTTTTGCCGAATTCGTATTTAAAGAATATCTGGGTTCCTTTATTATAGGAGGAGGAGCCGGTGTAGCGATCGCTATGGCCATCGTATGGCGTCTGATCACTTATTATCCTTATCTGTTCGTAGGTGTTTTTATCGTACCGAAATGGATAGGGCAACATTTCGGCGGACGTCCGAAACCATCGACAGCTTCTACCCCATCGGACGATTTAAATCATAACCTTGAAAATCAGTAGTAATTATGTTTTTGATATTTAAAAAACCGGAATACAGAAGATTCAATCTGAAACCCCGCTACTGGGATCCTGCCAAAGAAGAACGGGAAGAACGGGAGCGCAGGGTAAAAGCAGAACTCGGCTTAAAGGACGACGATAAAACTTATATCCCGAATATAAAAGGACAATTCAGACAGGAGTATGAAAAACGGAAGGCGAACCGTAACGGGCTGAATAGCAATTATGCGCTGCGTTTGTTTATGATCCTGACGTTGTTGTTCATCATGGCCTTTTATGTGTTTGTAAAGAATCCGGACGGTATCCTGCGATTTCTGGGACTTTGACAAATATCCATTATCTTTGTCCTATCATATAACGGCACATTAGCTTAACTACATCAATCAATATGGATATCGTTCATCTTTTACCCGATTCAGTAGCCAATCAGATAGCAGCAGGAGAAGTCGTACAACGTCCTGCCTCTGTTGTCAAGGAATTAATGGAGAATGCGATCGATGCAGGAGCTAAGCATATTCAGGTAGTGTTGAAGAATGTCGGGAAAGCGATCATACAGGTGATCGACGATGGGAAAGGCATGTCGAACATGGATGCCCGGATGGCTTTCGAACGGCATGCAACCTCAAAAATCGCTTCGGCACAGGATTTATTCAGTATCAACACCTTAGGATTCCGGGGAGAAGCCCTTCCCTCTATCGCTTCGGTATCGGAAGTGGAATTAAAAACCCGGCAGGAAGAAGATGAATTGGGCACCTCTATCTTTATCGCGGCTTCGGAACTAAAAAATCAGGAGTCTGTCAGCTGTCCGAAAGGTACGAACATCTCGGTCAGGAACCTCTTTTATAATATTCCTGCCCGCCGGAAGTTTCTGAAATCCGATACGACGGAATTGCGCAATATTACCAATGAATTTCTGCGGGTAGCTTTGACGAATCCGGAGATCAGCTTCTGTTTGTCGAACAACGGAAATGTGATCTACAACTTATCCCCTTCGGGACTACGTCAGCGGATCGTAAATATTTTCGGCAAGTCGATCAATTCGAGACTGATCAATATCGATTGTGCCACGGGTCTGGTAGATATCAAAGGTTTCATTTGCAGTCCGGAACAAGCCCGAAAGACTTATGGCGAACAATATTTTTTCGTCAATAACCGTTTTATGAAGCATCCGTTTTTTCATAAAGCAGTGACGGAGGCCTATTCGGGACTGATCGGTGTGGATTGTATCCCCTCCTATTTCATCTATTTTACGGTGGATCCGTCTTTAATCGATATCAATATACATCCGACGAAAACGGAGATCAAATTCCAGAATGAGACGGATTTTTTCCAAATCCTGTTGGCAGGTATCAAGGAAGCCCTGGGAAAATTCAATATCACTCCTCCCCTGGACTTCGATACGGCTGGAAGTATCGAACTCATTCCTACGGAGAAGCCAGCAGCCCCCTATGTTCCGCGAATCAACTATAATCCGAACTATAATCCTTTCAATTACAGCAGCAGTAAGCTTAATCCACAGGATTCGGATTTCGAACATCCCAGTCGCACGGCAAGCAGTTTTCACCAGGAAAAAGCACCGGCCAACTGGGATATCTTATTCGACGGCTTAAAGGAAAAGGAGGAATCGATTCAGACTTCGATACCGGAAATGACCGAAAATATCAATCCGGTGGTACCGCATACGAATTGCTATTTCCAACTGAAAGGCCGGTATATCGTTACGCCGGTACAAAGCGGTTTGATGCTGATCGACCAGAAAAGAGCCCACGAACGCATCTTATTCGAAAAATATATGACGACCCTGAATACGCAAAAGGTAACGGGGCAGAAGAGTCTGTTCCCGGAAATACTGGAGTTGTCGGCAGGCGATTTTATGCTGGTAGGAGAAATTCTTGCAGACCTGGAATATTTAGGGTTCGAATTAAATGTTTTCGGTAAAAACGGTTATGCCATACATGCCACCCCACCGGACTTATCTTATACCCGGGCGAAGGAAGTGCTGATCGAACTGATCGAACATTATAAAAACACGGAGGGCAGTATCCGGGAGAAGATGAAAGAACGGGTGGTACTGGCTTTGGCAAAGGCCTCGGCAATCAGTTACAATACGGCACTCAGCTGTGAGGAAATGAATGAAATGACCGGTAATCTTTTTGCCTGTAAACATCATAATTTCACTGCAGACGGCAAAACGATCATCCACATTCTGAATTATGAGGATGTGAACAGTTGGTTTAAATAAAAACAGAGTCGCGTTTAATCGAAAAGAATATGTCGGTAATATTAGAGCATGTCAGTAAAGCATATGGCCGGCAAAAGGCGCTGGACGATATCGGTTTCAGGCTGGAAGAAGGTGAAATATGCGGTTTTCTAGGACCTAATGGAGCCGGTAAATCTACTACCATGAAAATCATTACCGGCTGTCTGAACGACTATCAGGGAGAAGTAAGGATCAAGGAGATGAATCTGCGTGAAAATCCGCTGAAAATCAAAGCGATTATCGGCTATTTACCCGAACAAAACCCACTCTACCCGGATCTGTATATCCGGGAATATCTGCTTCACGTGACCCGGCTTTATCGTGTCGGCCGGCCTGTAGCCAAGGTGAATGCGATCATAGAGCGAACCGGACTCGAGCCGGAAATTCAAAAAAAAATAGGACAATTATCGAAGGGATACAGGCAGAGAGTGGGATTAGCGCAAGCTTTGGTGCACGATCCCGAGATTCTGATCCTGGACGAACCGATGACGGGACTCGATCCGAACCAACTGGAAGAGATCAGGCATTTGATCAAAGAAACCGGAAAAAAGAAGACGGTGTTGTTATCGACCCATATTATGCAGGAGGTAGAAGCGATTTGTGACCGGGTAATAATCATTAACCAGGGAAAAATCGTTGCGGACCGACCGATCGGAGAGATCTGTACACATGCAGACGAAGGGATGGTACTTCGCGTTGAATTCAGCCCGGGAAGCGATACACACTGGCTAAGTAAAAGCGAACTGTTCACTCACACCTCACAACAGGCTCCGAACTGCTGGCGTTTAACTTCCCCTCAAGGGAAAGATCCACGGGAAGCCTTGTTTTTCGAGGCTGCCGTTCGCCGCTGTCCGATTATCGCATTGCATACAGAAGTTTATCAGCTGGAAGATATTTTCCACCGATATACACAGAATTTTCCGGCAAAGCCGGGAAAAGATTAACGTAGCCGGAGATGACCGATCAGCGCCGTGCAGATCGGCACATCTTCGGTACCGGTTGACGAAACTACATTCCGGATCGAGATTACCAACCACAATCCAAGGCTTGCCAACCTAAAAGAAGATACGGATCCGGAACGAAGTGACACTAATCCATGGTAATGTAGGTTTTTAAATAATTACAGAGGTTTGAACAGTTACAAAAATGTAGAAGATAAGTCAACGGTAGTAACTTAAAAGATAAATAGAATGAGTTTATAAAATACACCAACTCATTTATTTCGACATATAAATACCCCCTAAAAGCTTGTAATAAAACTTTCAGGGGGTATTCATTCGAGGACAACCGATTTGAAAAACGGCTGATTAGATTCCTTCCAGAGCGTCGAAAGTTTTAGCTGTTTCAGGATTTGAAGGACGGGTCATCTTTGCATTGATGATTTTTCCTTCTTTATCCAAAAGGATAAAACGAGGAATTCCGGTAATCATATAAGCATCCATAAAAGTATTGTCGCCACCGTTGTGCAACTGGATACCTCCTAATTTATCTTCTTTTACCATCTTTTCCCAGGCTGCTTTGTCGCGGTCACAAGAAATACTTACGAAATAAATATTCTTTTTTCCGTATTTTTCTTCTAAAGTTTTCAAGTGAGGCAATTCACCCCGGCAAGGTCCACACCAGGTAGCCCAGGTGTCGATATAGACATATTTTCCGGCCAAATCGGCTAAACTAACCTCTTTGCCATTGATGTCGAGATATTTGAAAGACGGTGAAGGCTGTCCAACAGCAATTCTAGCCCATTTTGCACACAATTCGTCGAATTTAGCTTTTTTTGCAGGATCGGTAACTTTAGCACTATATACCGGAGCAACTTCAGCCAAATGATCGACACCGGAATCTTTCACATAAGCGGTAACGATTTGATCGACCAAATATTCAACAACTGCAGGATTTTTGAAGTTTTGTTCAACGTAATCCAATTGTTTTTTCGTGAAAGTCAGATTATCGCGATCTTCCAGATCTTTAGCAGCCATCGCCTGAACCCGACCGATCAACGCCTCCTGATACCAATTCATACCAATCAAAGCTTCATCTTCGGTAATTGCAGAAACCAATTTATTGTAGAAAGCATCGGTAGGCTTGAAATCAGGAGCCTGTGCATAGTAGGGATGATAAAGGGGATAAATAGGAAGCGGTCCATAAACCATATAAGCCAATCTTTTTTTCTCTAACTGATTGAACTGCGGGTCGAATCCCAGGGTATCCAAATTTTCATTCAATTTCTTTATTTGTTCGTCTAAAGAGGCCAAAAATTCAGCTTCTTCCAACTTATAATCGGGGCTAAACCGTAAAGCCGGACTATTCAGGTACTCATTCTTTTTAGCGCCTTCACCGGTGAATGCAGGAATCATACGACGACCTTCGAATTTTACAGAAACGTCGAAACTTTTGCCCGGTTCAACATAAACCGGCACCTGCATTCTACCCAATACAACGGTAGCGTAACCCGGCTTAAGGTTTTCAGCCATCACAAAAAGGGCAGTATTCGTCGAATCCAAAGCCATCACGTAAG